>MDSY01078725.1_pt1 | contig 10063 bp, 7 predicted proteins | sample 811131 | NCBI WGS metagenome assembly MDSY01 (sample SAMN05326643, study PRJNA326480) | marine metagenome | isolation source: seawater | place: Atlantic Ocean: South West | collected 2010
CCTCAGATTTACGTTAATGGAGAATTGATTGGCGGTTCAGACATCGCACTTGAGATGCTAAACGATGGCTCTCTACGTGAGATGTTTGATGCTGGACGAAAGTAACCGATTTGGTGTGTCGAATGGAGAAAATCTCTGTTTTTGGCTCTTGTGTAACTAGAGATATTTTCTCGATAATGGAGAAAGAGGAATACTTAGGGGACTATAGGGCAAGATCGTCACTTCACACCTTTTTCTCGCCCGGATTAAGCCTTGAAGAATTACCAGATTTATCTCTGATTAATTCGAATTGGCAAAAGAAAATGGTTGAACATGATTTACTACGGACACCCCTAGAACTGACTGACTCTAATTTTATTATCATCGATTTCATAGATGATAGGTTTCAAAAAGTACTTTACAAACAAAAACTGGCTTCGTTTTCGAATGAATTAATTCAGATATTAACTGAGGGGACATATGATGTCGCATTTAAGCAGGGTAGCGTTAAAGATTTAGAACATTGGCGCAAGTCATGCCTAGAATTCTCAAGGTTTATGGCTGGAAATGAGATAAAAATTGTGTTACATAAATCCCGATTCGCCAAAAAACACTTTGACGGTCATAATATGGTTGAAAATGAAAATCAACCCTTCATCAAACAAATGAATGACTTACTAGAAATTTATGAAGAGATTTTTCTCGAAACATTTCCAGAAGCCCTTACATTAGATGTAAAAGAGGAATTGATAATCAGCGATCCTAATCATAAGTGGGGGCTTGCGCCGTTTCATTATGTTCCGGAATACTATGATGAAGCATGGTCACAAATTGAAAACTTGATCGATAATTAGGTTTGAATTGCATTGGCTATGTACGGTGCTGTCCATGAACACATTTCCGTGTAATAAGATATTTACTTCTAATTGACTAGGAGGTATTGAATAGAATGTGGAGTTGGGAACATCATGGTTGACGAACATCTTACTCTTGCTGAGATGCGCGTGATGGGCACCAGAAAGAAATCATTATTTTCCATTTATTTCCAGATTATACAATTACTTTCTAATCGCGATTTGCTAAAACAACTAACAAAGAGAGAAATTGCAGCAAGATATCGACAATCGGCTCTTGGTTTATCATGGAGTGTGATTGAGCCGATTCTTTTAGCTATAACTTACTACTTTGTATTTGTAATGATAAAAGGAAGTACAGATGAGATGTATGCGGTATGGATTTTACTTGGTGTCCTGATTTGGAGTTGTTTTGCGAAGACACTAATGGGGGCAGTATCTTCACTCTCTAGCAATGCAGCTACGATACAGGCAGTATATTTTCCTAGAGTCATTCATCCGTGTGTTAAAATGCTGTCTAACATAAGGATAACATTGCTTAGTTGCTCAGTCATTCTTCCCATCATGGTAATCACTGGATTACCTTTCACATTTCATCTTGTTTGGGTTATCGTTGCAATTATGATGTCGGGGGTTTTAGGTTTTGGATTTGGAATTATATTTGCACCTATGAATTGTTCAAATAGGGACCTGGAACACTTATTCCGATTCGTGACGCGTGCAGGGTTCTTTTTATCTCCAGTTATGTGGACGATGGAAATGGCATTGGAACGTGGAAAGATGGGGGAATTAACACTACTAAATCCGATGTCAGTACCACTAACTCTCGTCCGAGATGGTGTGTCAGGTAACTCCCCTACAATCGATTTTATTTGGATTATTTACAGCCTTTCATTCATAGCCGTTTCATTAATTTTAGGGGCGTATCTTTTTGAAAAGAATCAAGCAGAGGCGGTGAAGTATCTATGAGCCATATCACTGTCAAAATGGAAAATGTAGCCCTGAGGTTTCCTCGAACCTCTGGACTTTTTAGTTATCTAAAATCGATGTTCAAAAAAACTAATGATAGTTTTACAGCCTTAGAAATGATTAATTTGACCATAAAAAGCGGCGAAGTAGTCGGCGTCATAGGGAAAAATGGATCTGGTAAAAGCACACTGTTGAGAGTTATTGCAGGGATATACCCAACTGATGAGGGGATATGTCAAGTCCGTGGTAACATATCGTTACTTTCGGGACTTGGCACCGGTTTCTCAAGACATCTTACGGGGAGAGAAAATGCTATTCTGTATGGGAGTATCTTGGGTCATTCAGTAAATACTATGGAAGAACTGATGGGAGAAATAATTGATTTCAGCGAATTAGACTCATTTATTGACCAACCCCTTAGAACATATTCTGCTGGAATGAAAGCCAGACTTGGTCTTGCTGTTGCAAGTGCTATTCAGCCTGAAATTTTGTTAGTCGATGAAGTGTTAGGTGTGGGCGACCCAAACTTTAGGGAGAAATCGATGGACAGAATTCTTGGCATGGTCGAAGATGCTGGCACCGTCGTGATTGTAAGTCACAGTTTCGCCACGATGAAAAAGATTTGTTCAAGAATGGTTTTGATTCACAAAGGTCAAATCATCTCCGAAGGAGATCCTGAATCTGTTATTGCAGCCTATTACGAAGCTAATCCAAAGTGAGTTGGTTCTATGAATATTGGAATCATATCCCCTGCAAACCCACACAAGGGGTTGCATAGAGATGCAGAACTAATCGCTTGGGCTTTAGATGAAGGGGGCCATAATTCAGTTGAGATTTTCCATCTTGATAACATTAGGGCAGATGTAGTTTCCATTGAGTCGTCAAATTCTGGCGATCCTTCGAAATGGTCTATTTCTGGGGGAGTATTCCTAGATCTGTGGCTTCACAAACTTGATATTTTATTTTTATCAGAAGTCCTAAATATAGCTCTTATTGAAAAAATTGTTCCTGTTGTAAAAGTGGTATACATCCCAAATCTTGAATGGACAATTCTCAAAGGGGAAGACGGAGAAGTTTCTTCGTGGATAAATAGCGTTAGAGAATATATTCCTAAGGGTTTGACTGTTTTAGCTAAGACAGAAACCGCAGGGAAAGTACTTGAACAACATGACATAAACTGTACAGTAGTTGACTGGAGTGTACCGGACAAGATTCGAAAAAAGAAAAGAACACCATCCAAAAAGGGACAAATTAGAGTTCTCATGAATGCAGGGCTTGGTGGGTGGAAATCCAGAAGAGGCGTTGATGTAATGGTAGATGCCATTAATTCTATGCCCGAAGGTCATTCATACAAATTCATACTGAAAACAATCAAACCATGGACCGAATATAAACTAGGTGAATTTCCCGATAACGTTGAATTAGTCGAGGGCTTTGTCAGTCGGAAAGAAATGGATAAACTCGTTAACTCTGCAGATTTGATAATTTACCCTTCAAGGTTTGAAGGATTCGGGCTTAGTCAACTGGAAGCGTTGCACAAAGGGATTCCTGTAATGTGTACAGATGGTTGGCCAATGAATGAATTACAAACAATCAATGACAGTCGACTTCTTATCAGGCCGAGCAGTATGTCCCCATTAAGGCTGGCTTGGTCATTTGAACCATCTCCGGAGTCTATCGTTAGCAATTTATTAGAATTGTCAGGTGAAAACCCTTGTGTAACTTTCCCAACAGTTGAAGTGACCAAGGGTCTTCGTGCGAAGCAACAGAACTTCGTATCTCAATTGTCTGATTTAGTTTTTAGTTTAGTAAACCCTGAGGAATCACTATGAATGCATCAGAAATTATCGCAGCGATCGATAGTGGACTTAGAATCAGTGACATAAATCCGGATAATCCTTGGTCTTGGGCTTTGGACTACAAAGGATCAGCGGATTTCCCAGAAATTTACGACCTGGCCACTGAAATACTCGCAATAAAGCCAAATCAGCACACAACTCGTAAGTTTACAGGCGGCAAAGATTCAGTATCAGTTATCATGACGGTATATAATTCAATGAATTTCATGCTACCGTCTATATTTTCAGTGCTCAAGCAAACTCATTCAAATCTAGAGTTAATCATAGTTGATGATTGTAGCACAGATGGCACCTACGATGTTCTGCACCGCATTAGTAAACTCGATCAAAGAATCAAAATCATCCGATGTCCTAGAAACCTTGGAACATACTGGGCTAAGAATTTCGGAATGGAAAAATCAGTTGGAAGATATCTTACGTTTATGGATAGCGATGACCTAAATTCATCTGAGAGAATTCGTAGGGTAGTCAAAGAATTACTCTCAGACTCAAAATTAGTTATGACATTCTGTGATTACATTAGGATTAATTCAGTAGATGGTAATATCGTACTTAACAGAGGTGAGGTTCAGAGGGGCGCACTAATCGGTATGGCTTTCGATAAGGAAAGGGTGATTTCAAAGATAGGATGGTTCGACAGCATGAGAGTTAATGCAGACGATGAAATGAAACAGCGAATTAGGACTGTTTTTGGAACAAAGTCTTTTTCACATGTTCAATTTGCTGATTATTATGCATCTTTACGCCCAAATTCTCTGACAACTTCAGGATACACTTCAAACAGTATTGATAAGATTGATGAAAGTCGTAATACAAGATCATTTTTGGCTCCAGTGCGTCAAAAATATACCAACGCATACATAGATTGGCATCGTTCATCACCCCGTCATTTATACGTCAATTATCCACAATGGTCTCGTCCATTCGAAGCACCAAATTCGATTGTATGCGAGCCAGCAAAAGTAGTTCAAAAAACCGCTTTAGTTTTCAATACAGAAGGCAGAGATCTACCCAGTTGGTTTGATAGAATTAAAGTAATGTTTGACAAAGTGATATTACTTACTGAAGATGTTTCAAATCCCTTTCACATGAATTTAGGACACACAATTTCAACTGTAGATGGGGTCAAACAATGGGTTCCAAGACTTTTAGATGAATTAACTCCAGGGCCTGTTGTTTTTGCATCTAGTAGTTTTCCTTTGAACAAATGGGAAGTTACTCGTTTGCTCCTTGAATTATCAATGCATGAAGAGCCTGTTGTTGTTGCATATGATGGATTATTAGATGATGAGGAAGAGGTAATTTTCAACGGTTTACCGACTGGAGATTCGCGAGAAGGTGATGCAAAATTAGTCCGTGATTCTGGTATGGCAATGATTTGGTCAGACCATAGTGGATGGCAAAATGCCATTAAATCAGGAAATAGTTTGTCAGAAATCGTTGCAGCAGTCTGCAGTTATTCAGGGGCAATTCAAAATATAATTTCCCGGCCAGATAAATCATCTTTATTAGATGACAGATGGAGAGATGAAAGATTTAGATGGTTAATACTTCATCGCGAAACAGAAATAGATCCAATTATTAAATCCAATGAAGAACAGCCTGACGAAGAATATGAAGCTGGTACGGGCGGTTATGATCATAATAACAGGTGGAGAGTAATTAAAAATAAATTATTTTTTGATGCTTTAGGTCTCGAGATCTGGTTTGAAATGCCAGAAGACTGGAGTTTTGATCAAACCCATCAGGATTTATTCAGACTTGCTGAATATGTATTGTTAGGGAAAGAGCATAAAGACATTATCGAGGGATGGGTTCCATCTAGAAAAGCAGGCCTCAGACCAGGTTTGGCATTTTCAGCAGGCGTTGATTCTACAGCAGCCATGTGTTTAATGCCTCAGAGAACTGTTTTGTTTTATGGAGAGAGGGCCGGTTTCGAAACTCAACTTCGTCATGATAATGCTAATAGATTTATTGAGCATTTAGAAACAAAAATCGGAAGACCAGTTATTAGAATAAAATCAAACCATGAGTTGATTAGAACGCTAGATGGTAAAAGCCCAGGGTTTTCTACAGATTATGCCTGCGCAGTAGGGGCAATATTGTGTGCAGATTTATTTGATTTAGATAGTGTTGGCACCGGGATGCCACTAGAAAACTCATATCTGTTCCATGGCCAAAAATACCGTGAATTTTCCGAAGGTTGGTTTTGGAAGCACTATTCGCCGTTATTCGCTAATATTGGATTACCGATATACCAGCCAGTATCCGGTTGTTCTGAGATAGTAAATGCAATAATAGTGGAGAAATATGAATTCGAAGACTTCGCTCAGTCTTGTTTAAGAGCATCTGCTGGAGAAGTTTGTGGAGCCTGCTGGAAATGTTTTAGGAAAAATACTCTAAACGGGTATGAATTTACTTTTAGTAATGAAATCGAAACATTCCTTGGAAAAAGGCCGCTAAAAATGGCTGTTAGCACATTATATATGCTGCAAAAAATCAAAGATAAACCAGTATACAATGAGATCAATGAGAAGTTTCCCGATTTACAAGAAATGATGCAAATTGATCTTTCTTGGTTGGAAACCCATCACATTCCGGCATTAGAGTTGATTCCGAAACAGTATAGGGATTACACTACAAAAATGTTAGACAATTTAGTCCCAAGAATGGACCCTACTACTTTGGAGACAGTTGATTTTACTTAATCCATTCAACCAATTCGTTTAATGATGAAGTAATATCGGAATTTGTAGTTCTATTACGTCTATTATCTCCCGTAGAGGGCCTGATTATCAGTAAGTGTTCAAGAGCATCTATAATTGCTAGTTTGTGAGGGTCCGATAGTATGATGATATCGTCTTCTAAACCCTTTTTGTTAAATCTTTCAATCTGTCTGTCCCGAATAAATTTCTTATTTGGAATGCAAATTACATGGCAATCAGAATTATCAATAATTCTCTGAGAACGGATTGACCCATCGCAAATGATCAGGTCTACTGAATCCCAATCAATTTTTCCAGAGAATTTATTTGGAATTGTCCTTTCTATTTCTTTGTCTTCGCCGTATGTAATTTGATAATTATCAGTTTCAAAGTTTTCTTCAAGAATATTTCTTATATCTTTAGATAAATCGTCAGATTTCCTTTCTAACTTGCCGGGTAAATCGATAACAACATTCTTCCGGCCCTCTCTCTTCTGTAATGGTAACTTATCAGTGTGCCTTGCAACTACTGATAAAGCAATTCTGTCACTATCAATAACTAAGTCAAAGGTAGATTGCGCGTGATTAGTTTGTTTTTCTAATTCATGAGGGAGTGTTGTTTTTATCCAGCAGCCGCTAACATGTTCGTTCAACACTAGCACATCTATTATCCCTTGAAAAGGATAATCTGAAACTAAGATTACTTTCCCAATTGAGTTATTTGCAATATATGTAGAGACGTACCTCTCAATCATCATATTCCAACTTTTAGGGTTCTTAGTTTTCATATTCCTAGGACCGGGTATTATGGAAAAATTCTCTAAAAAGTGTTCCTCAATTGGGGTTGAAATAAAATGTAAATTTTCAAAGTCTTTAATCTCTAAACGTAATCGATGTGCGAGTTTTGCGTGATAGAAACCTTTTGTATCGATTCCGATAATTAATATTCCATCATCTTTAGGGGCCTCGATTTTTACCTTCGATTGTGAGAAGATTTTGATTACAGACGAGATTACCAAAGGAAACAAGAAGATTCTCCATGGTTTTTTAACGAAATTAGTAATGGCTACTCCTAGCTTAAATGAAATAGAATTTCTTAGTCTTTCTAATTCTTTAGCCTCCCTAGTGGCTAAAGTGGCAGGTTCAAGTTTTTCCTTTGTCACAAAATACCCCCCACAATTAGTTTGGCGATTTCATCTGCACCATTACTTCCAAAATTAGGTTCTGATTGAAGTTTATAAATTTCAGATAATGCTCCATCTATATTTTTGGAGTTCACAGTTTCCAAAACAATACCCCATCCTTCTTTCGATGCAACTTCACATCGAGCCAATTGATCATCCATGCCCGTATTCGTGTTTGGTATGAAAAGAGTAGGCAATCTCATATTTCTCATTTCATGAAAAGAATTGTATCCTCCTGCTTGAACACAATAGTCTATGCCTTTGAGATAGATAGCATTAGGATAATCTCGAATAACTCTTACTCGTTCAAGATCAATATTGATTCTCTTCCCAAGCATTGATTCACCTATGATTACATACATATCCTTCTGTTTAAGCAGACTGTTGACAACTATTCTGATATCTGAATCTATTTCGTTAATTCTTCCTGCGCCCAACTGTACGTATGTTACTCTACAATCTATTGGCAATCCCAGTCTACTCCTAGTTTCACGTCTGCTTAGCATTTCATCATATTCAATTAACGTAATTGGCGATACATTCTCGGTCCTAGTTGAGTGGATTTTTTCGACAGGTGTCATTTCAATAGCATCCTCCGGATGAATAATTGAATCAAAGAAGTCTATGCTATCTACCGGTACTGAACTGCGTTTTTTGAACATACCCCTTCTAAGCCAAATCTTTTTGATTGATGGTTTTTGATTGATTGCGTCTAACATTCCACGGTATGGGAATGCCCCATCAAAGACAAACCATTTCGGTTTATGTACTTCGAATACCAAGGTTAGCATTTCTTCTACCAACATATTCCATGTTGATGCTTTCATGTTGGTATGTTTGTACTTCCCAGCAAGGTGGTATGTAGGAAAACCTTCAGAATAAGGGATATGTAATGTTGGCATAGGTGTGAAAAATATTATTTCTAACGTAGGATCGTTTAGTCTTAGCTTTTTAGCAACAGCATACAATCTCGTGAAATGTCCAAAACCTACGCCGTTTGTGGGGAAAAGAACGATGCAGTTCTCACAACTAGTTAGGCCATCCCCATTTTCAGGTTTATCTCCTTCAAGGTTTGAATGTTTAATTGCTGTAAGTTTAGGTTTTGCGACTTTGCCAAGTCTTTCTAGACCAAGATAAAAACAAAATATAGGAAAGGTAACCGGCAGTAAAATAATTCTCAAGGGGTTTCGAATTGATTTGGTCAAATGTAATCCTATGCGAAAAGATGCACTATTTCGTAATCTCCAAATCTCTCTTTTGGTCCGAGATAGTTTACGGGCATTGTCGTTGACAATATCCCCCTCAGACATACTATTGCCTCTAATCAATTGTTATTCATGCTTCGCATCAATACATCCACTAAGGAAATAGATTGATGTTAATCAACTTGCTAGGGTCGTCTAAAACTTCTAATTTTTCAAGCAAGTTTTTTTCAATAGTCCCTCTTAGGTCAATAGGCAATAACTTTAATCCAGGGGAATAATAACTTTCCCACCATGAAAAATCCTGCTGTAATAGAAGGTCAAGGTCTGGAACCAAGTGCTCTAGCTTCATATTTTTAATCGCCCATAACGCATGCATAGCAGTTCTTAGAGGACGTTTTTGTAGGTATGTGGATATTTCAACAGAAGAGTGATCTATGCTTCTACCTATAGGACCGTTCTTGTGAAAACACTTCCAACACTTACCACATCCAGTTATTCCATTTCCCCTCATGCAAGAATTTAGATGTTGCCCAATTTCATTAGAGTGGCAAATTTTCATACATCCTGCTTCTGAAATCATATTCACTGGTAAAACCAAATGTAATCCCGCTTCATTGAATCTCTTCGACCAATATTTCCAATGCGTAGTGTCTGCAAAATCTCTGTACTCAGCACCCTTTTTCAACCATCCATTTTCTATCACTAAGCCAAAAGCTACTCCCTTGAGATCTAGATAATCAGCTAATAGAATGAGATGGACTCCTGCAGCATAGTCTGTAGAAAAACCATTTGATTTTCCATAATCCGAGCGGATTTGTTCATGATTAGATTTTACGATGACAACATCGCGTTCTTTTTTGACATAATCAATCAAATTAAACGCATTTCTATGGTCTATCATCGAAACATAATCTCTTTGATGATATCCCAGGATAGTATTTTTGGGCATCAACAACATAGCTGCTGTTGAGTCAGTTCCTGCGGAAAAAGAAAGAGAGTAATTTTTCCCAAAATCCCGTTTGGTCGAAAATGGTTTTTGCGTAGATTTCTCCCATGGACTTAGTACCAATTCCGCAGCCAATTCTAGTAAAGCCAGATTGGTTTTATCTAGTTCAAAAGCCGAAGGCATTTCCCAATAAACCCACATATTGGGAGTCTTCAACCACAGTAAATTCCCTTCTTGGACAAAATTTGAACATAAGTCTTCACTGTTCCATTTTTTGTATGTATTGGGTCTTGGTAAACCTTCTGATTCACTAGGAATATTGGTTGCAATTTCGTACTTATCTCGAATAAAACCTAATTCGTC
>MDSY01111739.1_pt1 | contig 10062 bp, 10 predicted proteins | sample 811131 | NCBI WGS metagenome assembly MDSY01 (sample SAMN05326643, study PRJNA326480) | marine metagenome | isolation source: seawater | place: Atlantic Ocean: South West | collected 2010
GTTAGAATTAACTGTTTCTGCAACGTATTCTGCGTATTCAGTAACTTTTTCTAAATTTTCTTTTAAGTATTCAATATACTTTAATAAGCCTTCGTGAGTTGTTGCACCTTCATTATAAGATTCTGCTAAGTAATTAGTATAGTCTTTAATTGATTCAACACCTTCAGCAACATGCTCAGTATATGCAACGCTATTATCTAATTTCTCAGATATTTCGTTATTTGTAGTTATTGTATTATCTAAGTTTTCGGCAAGGTATGCAGAATACTCGATAGTCTTTTCTAATTTCTCAGCAAGATAGTTTGAATATTCTTTTACGCTTTCCACCTCAGACTTTACAGATTCATCACTATTTAAAGAATCCATTCCCTCTTTAATAGTTTTTATTTCGCTTGATAAATACTGTGAATATTTATTAAAATCATCAGTACTTACGAATTTTGATTCAGCCATTTTGTTTTCAGTTTTATTTTCGGTTGTTAAAAGTTCTTTTGTATTTCCAATTTCATAAATTTGAATGCTAGAGTCATTATCAAATCCGAAAGATTCGTTAACTCTTTTTAATTCTGCATTTTCAAAACCAGGATCTGCAACTAAATCGTATGTGAATAATTGCTTAATTTTAACTGTCCCGTTAGATTCAACTGTACCAGCTGCTCTAGATGAAATTTGTAAAGGAACACCAGCATCAACTAAAGCTTTAGCCTGACGACCAGCTTCAGTATCAAGTAATCTGATTTTTCCTTTTACTTGTTTTGTTTCACTATCATAAGATAATTCTTCAATAATGTGAGATACATTTTTTAAAGATACATCGAATGTCTGTGGATGATCTAATTCTCCTAAAAGTTTAGAAGAACCAATTTTAGACTGAAGAGATTCAATTTGAGGAACATATTCCGACTCAGTATAGATTCTATTATTTCTATTCTTTTTGTCGATTTCTCCAAAAATACCCTCAAGGACATAAGCCCCGTCACCATCTTTTTTAAATTCTAATTCGCTAGAAGATCTTTCTAGGATTAATAGATTATTTTTTGTATTCATATATTTTAATACTATGTTTGTTGTTTATATATCTTTTGAAGAATAATGATTTTTCATTTTTTCTATATTTCTAAATCTCCTAACTCTGCTTCTAGTCCACCGTCACCTTCTTCGCTACCTTCTTCTTTCTTAGCGGCTTCTTCTTCTTCAGTTTCCTTAGCCTTTACTTCAGTTTCAACTTCTAAATAATAAGTAACTAGAGTTTGCATATCTTCTTCAGTAAATGCATTATTTCCATATTCTTTATAGAAATACTCCTTGAATTCTTTTTCAGTTTTACTAGTGTTTATTACTCCTATAACCTCAGCTGATTTAATCTTTTCACCTGAATCTAAAAGAATATCATCTACTATTACATCTGAATCGTCTCCGACCTCTATTGCATCCTCTGTTATATTAGAGTAGTTATTAAATGTTTGTAAGTGTTTCATTTCTAATTATATATTCTTTTTTCTAGAATCCCATGTCCGTAGGGTCCACCTCAGGTTCTTCTGCTTCTGCAGAAGCTTGTCTTTGTTTATAAGCTTCGTTTGCAGCTTTATCGTCAGGGGATAATTTTAAGTATCTGTCTACTAAGAATTCCATGTCAAAGTATGGCATTTCTTCCATAGTAACTGGATCTGTTTTCATTAGAGAATCTTGCATTGTAGATATAAAGTCTAGTCGTTTCTCCATGATTTCCATCTGCTTTAATTCAGCAAACATATTCTCTTCGTTAAATTGAATAGCTATTTGAGTTCTGAAACCTGCATCATCTTTAAATTCAGGGAATTTAAGACACATTTGTAACCATAGTGGTTTTACTAAAACTTCTTGGAATGCAGAACGTAATCTTTTAATAAATTTAGAGAACTTAATTTCGTCTCTAATCATACCGTCAGCTGCTAGGTTAAAGTCTCCTCCGCCATCTTCATACATAAATCTATTAAATGGTATTTTCGAAACCATTTTTAATTTATCATTAAAATATTTAAGTGCTTCAGTATCTGATAATTCAGGACCTTCTCCTCCTAGAGTTTCAATCTCTGGAGATTCTCCTTCTTTTGATGGTAACCAATATTCTTTATTAAATTGTAGCATTGGTTTTCCATTAGTTGCTAATGTAGCTGAATCCCAATCAAAATCTACAACTTCTTTATAGTTACCCATTAGTTGAGCAAGAGACTGTTTAGCTCTTGTTTTAGATTTACCACCAACTGGAATAATAAACTTCATTCTATAAGAAGAATTTGTAACTGCCCAGATTACTCTAGTGTGTTCCATAATTCTCATTAAGTTAAATGATCTTATAAGTCTTTCTAGGTAACTTACCCTAGAGGCAGTGGTTATTGAAGAATAAGAAAGATAGATGATCTGTGAATCATATAGGACTCTCTCTTTAACAGGATCGTCCTTGAATTGAACCCATACTTTTTTACCATCATCTTTGTTATAACCTGGCATTAATGTAATAGGATCTATTTCTTTAAATCCTATAATTTGATCTTGCTCTGGGCTATAAATAATTTCAAAAGAAAGATATCCGTCAATTAAGAATTTTCTAAAGAAATACCATGCAGATTGATCCGAATTAAATCCAAAGTATTGGTATAGATCTCTAAATGATTTATTTAAATATTTTGTAACTTCTTCAGAAACATCCATTCCAATAAGTTCTGGATTTCCAATAAAGTTTTTATTGTCGTATACGATGGATTCATCACATAAAATGTCTAATATATCTTCTATTTCATCGTGTGTAGAAAATCTTCTTAATTCTTCTCTCTTACCTTCATATCCTTGATCGAAAAAAGGTATGTTTTTTCGCATCGTGGTGTCAGCCATTGATAATGCAGCAAACGCTCCATACATATTATCGTCGTCTAGACCCATTTGATTCATTTGGCCGTAACCAAATTCATCTTCTACGGGACCTATTGCCTGTGATTGTCTTAAGACCAAATCATCGTAATACATACCAAAAGACGAGAGTCTTTTTAGTGTATCACTAAGGGTGAATGATCTTTTACCGGTACTTAATGGTCCATTTCTTTCTATAAATCCTGCCATGTGTTAAATTTACAATTGTATTATACTTCTCTTTATATATTCTTTTTTCTACGATGATCTTCAAATAACTTAATCAACTGCTGTTTATTGATCCCTTGAAGGGAATCAAATTCACATATTGCTAGTTTACACCAGTCTTTATATGCAACCACAGCTTGATTAGATTTACCAGAAGGTTTGTATCTTCTAATAGCAAAATCATATCCGTATGTTTCAAGATATCTTTTTGCTCCTTGGTATGAAAATTTTATTAGACCTTTTTGCTTCTTAGCATCATCTTTTTTAGAAGCTGATTTAATAGTTGATTGATATCTACTGTATACTTCATCTAAAAAGTCTTCTCTAAATTTAGGAGGTAGCATAGTGATATTAATCCCTATATCATCTCCATCGTATGGATCTAAGGCAACGACTACGGGATTATCATCATACCATGGAATATCCTTTGTTATTGGTGTGTATTCAAATACGTACATTTTGCCAGGAATAAACCTAGATCGAGTAGATCCTACGCTTTTTTGTTTGCTATCATTAAGACATTTTTCGAACCATGACAATGACTCTTTCGAGGCTTTAGCCTTTCCTTTTCCTTTTGTCAATTTTTTTATTTCTTCCTTAATATAGCCCATTAATAGCCTTAGTTTATTCTACTTTAATTAAACCCTGACCAACTGACCAAGGTTCTTGTGCCCATATATTAATTGCAATAGCTCCTCTAGTTCCTTCAGTGACAGTGTCTACTCCATGTACAACTTCTCCTGGCCTAAATATGACTAATCTATTTGGCCTAGTTTTAATTATTTCAGGAGATTCTTTTTCACCATCAGTATATATGAGAAGATCTCCTCCTTTAAATGTAAATCCAGGTGGATAGTATACACATCCTAAAACTGGAACCATTCTATTTCCTGTTTTTTCTCTGTAATGTACATCGTCATCGTAGTGTAATTCTAGATAGTTCCTTCTTCCGTCTTCTCTTGCTGTCTGTAAACCTGTCCAATATTCGAAACCATCGGCCTGTATATTTAACTTAATAGGCAAATTAGTTTCCCAAATATATTGAGCTAATTTCTGCTTTAAATTAGAAGCTGGTTTGTTCCACCATCCTTTCCAATATGTATAATCTCCTGTAGGAATATAGAATGACTCTCCTTCCTCTGCGATTGCGTCTAATAATTCTTGATCTTTTATAAAATCGTCAAATACTGTTATCATATTATTAACTTTAATTTATTTTAGTACAGCCCGCTGATTATTGTTTCTTCCGTAAGAACTATAAAGTTCCAATTTCTGCTAGAACAAAATTCTTTAGCTGCATTATATTTATCCATATTTTTAACGTATTGCTCCGCTAAAAACTTATACGACTTGAGTGCCTTTTTAGAATTTACCTTTGGCATCTCTGGTTTTTGTATCTGTTGCTTTGGTTTTATTTCTACTAAATATTCCTTTGATGTATTATCGGGCTGTGTTGCCTTAAAATAAAAGTCAGGATAATATTTTCTTTTTGTAGAATCTTGCCTTGACCAATATGGTATTTCAACTGGTTCACTTGACCACATACTTACTTTTTCATTTTTGTCGCACCACATCATAAACTTACGTTCCCAGGAACTTCTATATATGATTGGAGTAGGTCCTGCATATTTAGAAGGATTATTAGGTTTATAATAACCTTGATTAAATCCTGAATTTTTAGTTGGTTTGACATTCTTTATTGACATTAGATACTATAAATTCCTGTTTGATTTTCAGAGTTACCAGATCCCTTGTCTATGGATAAAGTTCCTTTGTATTTTTGAGGGTGTATTTTATTCCATCCCTTGGCATATCCTCTCTTTGCAATTTCTGTAAAGTATGCGAATGCATTTGGATATTTAGGATTGAAATTTCTCCAGTATTTTAAAAGGTCTAATATAGCAAATTGCAAGCAATCGTTCCTATCATCCTCGCTGACATATCTCATTCTATTAATTGCCTTTTCAGCCAAAAGAATTAACATTTTTTCGGCATCCTTTGTCAATTTATCCTGATCCTTAGAAAGAACCATTTGATCGAATAAATCTCTATTATTTAAGTAGTTTCTTGATTTTCTTCTTTTAGCCACAGTATTGTTGGTTTATTTATAGGGATTATACTTAAAAATGTTAAAAAGTTTATTAACCTAAAAAAGGGACCAACGGTCCCTTCTTTATCTTACGATGATACGTTCTATGCGTTTAAAGCTTCGATCTTATCTTCCCATATCTTGATCTCTGAATTTATTAAAGCATCAGCAGCTTTAATTTCTTCAATTGACTTATCAGCTTCTGCTAATAAACCTCTTTGATCTTTTAAGAAAGAAATCATTTCTTCGAATTTTGAAATTTCTTCAGATTTCTTAGCAAGTTCTAAAGTTTCTCCTTCTAGCATTTCGATTACTACATTTGAAGCGTCTTCAGTTGTTTCTTCTTTAATATATGTTACTGCCTCGTTAGCCGTAGCTGTGAAGAATTTGCTTAGGTTGGTGTCTTTGTTGAATCTAGAAATAAATAGATTTTCATCTAATTTGAATAAATCAACTGTGACACCTCCTTTCTTATACGTGGTAGCGAAATCTAAATACATGAAGTTCTCTACGATTGTAGAAAGGCTTTCAAATAATTCAGCTTTATTTTTGTTTTCATATCTAACTAGTCCGCTGGCTAATACGTATGTTGTAAATGATTCATTAATTTCAGATGTTCCATTGTAGAACTTTCCTTCTTCAATGTTGTAAATAAATTTTGAACCTTTACTATACCATTTGATATCGTTACCTACTATATCAAAACTTTCGAATGCAGCTATTGCATTTAAAAAATCCTTATTGGTTGGTCTTTCGATAATTTCAATGTTGTTTTCTTTTATTTCGTATGCTCTATTATTTAAATAGAATTGAACTGTTTCTTCAATCTGTACGAAAGGTGCTAACATGTTTGTCATTTTATTATTCGTTTAATTTTGTTGTTTAACTATATATCTAGATCATTTTCATCAATTATGTTAGGATCGTCAGGTGTTGCCTGTATTTGCTCGTCCTTAGCTTCTCCCTTATTTGATGTAACTGATTTTTGTTTTATTTCAAACATTCTGTTTCCAGCATGAAATTCTGAACTTCCACCTGAACCGTAATGATATGCATTTCCATCTAAACTTCCAGTTCCTGGATTTCCATCCGGAGTATTTGAGAAGGAAGGTATAAATGAATTTACTTCTATCGGAAATGTTATTTTATATTTTTCTTTGTCATCAAAGCTAAAATCTATTGGGTTTTCTACAGTGTAATCGTCTGGAAGAGAATAATAAGAAGGTAGTCTATATGTTCCTTCGTCCAAGTGGCCTACTTCTACATTAAAGTAATTAGATTTGTAAAGTCTTTTTATAATCATCTCAGTGATCTTTAATGAATCTAACATAGAAGATACTAATATTTCTATATCGAAACTTAAAAGAATCGGAATCATTTCAAATTCAGAAGAATAAGACTGTAAAGATCCTTCATCGTCTAATCTTGAGTAATTTCCCATTATTCTTTTATTTACAAGCTTAGAAGATTCTATTGAAATAGATGTTATGCTAGCAACTCCTCTTGGAATTACATCATAATTACCGTCTGCAAATCCAGGATCTGGATAACAGTCTTCTCCGCTTGCAGTTGTGAATAAAAAATTGTCTCTTAGAAACTGATCATCTCCAGCTATAGAGTAATAAAAAGGAACATCTATATCTTTTCTTTCATTAGCACCAACCTGTCTTTGAAACCATACTTTATTATTTAAGTCTGCTATCAGCCCTATGATTACGTGTCTAATTATAGAATCGTCAGTATTATATTTAAGATTATATGTAGCCATTTATTATAAGTATCTTGTCGCTGCTCTTTGCCAATTTGGTAAACCTGACATTTTTAAACCAGCTGCTTTAACGAATGTTCTCATAGAAATATCGTTTGCATTTTTCATAAATTCGTAGATTTCTTCCTTTTCTTTAAGTGGCATTTCAGTAGGTTCCAAATAAGGTAATAACCTTTCCATTCTTTCCATTAAAGTTGCATCATCAGGATTTACATCTACTAAAATAGATCTAGATCTGATAGCTCCATCTGGATCTGCCTTTTCTTTTGCTAAATTAGAAATAAAGATCACTCTTCCTGCAAATTCAAATGAATTAGGAACAATTCCGCTTTCTTCTAAATTAAATGCTTCTTCAGGACTTACATCTCTAGGATCGTATACTGCTTTAGTCTTTTTTAAATAAGAGATTTTTCTTACTTTCTTTGTATCTAATGCGGCTTTCATTAAGTTTCTACCATTCTCATCTCTAAATACTGCATCGCAATCATCAAAGATTAATGTCTTATTTCTATATTGATAGAATTTCTTATACATCATAATAACTGATGCTGCACCTGAAACCATAACGTAATCTTCTTCGTCAACAAGACCTTCATCTTTCATTGCTCTTTCTACGTTATACGTTTTACCAGTACCTGCTCTACCCGAAATAAATAAAGAGTTAAATGCGCCAGCAGCAACTCTTCTTGATATTTCGTAAATATCTTCCATTGTTTCTTCAAGATATTTCACCTTATCATTAAGGGTCATATCATTTTGTGTTTCAGCTGCAGTAGGTTTTACTGTGACTTGCTGTCCTTTCTTAATATTCATGATTGAAGAATAAGGAACTTCTAATTCATCTGCTATTTTGTTAACTGCCATTCCAGCTGCTAACTTAGCTTCTATCATTTTAATTTCTTCTTTAGAAAATGCTCTTTTAGTTCTTCTTTCTAATAACATTGACTCTTGTATAGATGCAACGTATTTTTTATCCATTAATCTAACAAATTCTCCAACTAATTTAACAATTGGAAATGTTTCAGATGAAATAGTAAAATCAGATTTAGCGTTTGCAGCATCCGAGAAGTAGATTATAGACTTCACAATACCGGGGGTTTTAGCGTTCACTCCACCAGTTACCATAAATGCTTCTGTGCCTTTGCTAGAATAAAACATTACTCCAGAACCCATGTCAGTTATCATTTCGAATGGAAACTTTTTGAAATCCTTCTTTGTTTTCTTATTTACAAATTTAGCTATTATCGTAGCTGCTCTATTTAAAGAAGGATTTACTAATTCAATCGAACCAGTTTTCATCGCTTCATTTAAATACTGATCATATTTTAAGATCTTATTGTTCATGTTTAGGTGAAATCTTTTTATTTGGTTTATATATCTTTATTCTATAACCTCTATATCGAGTTTAGAGAATCCATTTTCCCTATATATTTGTATTTTTTTATCAAATAATTCATGTGGGAGAACGGTGTGATTAATTACGAAAGTATTAATCTTACTATCTTTAATAACTTGCGATAGAATTTTAAGAATATTGTGAACTCCGTCAGCATCAACTGATGAGAGTAGCTCATCTAAAAATAAAAGATTTAACTGTGGAAATCTTAATTTAAGTATCTTGATGATAGCGATAATAATAATAAAGTCTGCCTTCTTTCTTTCACCCGTAGATAGTGTAAGTGGATTGATCTCTTCTCCTAAATGATTAATGAGACAATTAAACTTTTCATCAAATCTTATATGAAAAGGAAGGTGCATAGTTTGACCCATTGCTGCAATATTAGCATTAAGGCCAGGAAGAATAGTTTGAATCGCAAGGTTCTTAACACCATCTTCTCCTAGAACTTCTTCTATTATTTCTAAGAAATTATAGTTACCAGAAGTTTCATCTTTTAAATTTGACTTTGATGATTCTTGTGATTCAAATTCTTCAATAATTTGTTTTAAGTGTGAAAAATCATTATTAGAGTTTAAAGAATCTTTTATCTTTACCAATTCATTCTTTAAATTTCTAATGTTAGTATTAATAGTAGACACTTTATCGTTAATTGCCTTGTCCTTAATTCTTAAATCTGAAATGTTAGATTTAATATCATTCACCTTTGTTTCCGCCTTTGAGATATCAGAAGGAAGAGATTCTGCCTTAGACTCTATTTCTTTTTTTCTTTCTTGGTGAAAAGAAGAGGTTAGTTCACCTTCACATGTTGGACATTTATCGGTTTCGTATAACGCTAGCTTTTTCTTTAATTCTACTAACTCGTATTTAAGTGAAGTATATTTAGATTGTTTTTCTTGTAAATCAGAAGAATCAGAAGTAATCATTAAAGATACTTTAGTGCTTGCCTCTTCTAATTTAATTCTATTAGAATCATATTTTTTAAGGCTAGTTTTTAAAGATTCTATTTCTTCCTTGTTTTTAGTGTCAGCTTCTGCTAATAATTGATTTAATTTCATATTAACAGAAACTATATTTTCACTAAGTTGGCTTAATTCTTTTTCATAAGAATCTAATTCTATTTTAAGATCTCTTCTTTCATCTTTAATTTGCCTTTGCATATCATTAAGAATAGAGAATCCAAACATCTTGTCAATGATTTGTCTTTTATCATGATTAGTCATTGTTAAGAATGACTTAAAGTCATTTACAGATAAAATTATAATGTTTTTGAATACATGGTATGGAATTCCGAATATTTCTTCTTCTAAATAATCTTGTACTGATTTCTTGCCTGCTTTATCAAATTCGACTCCATTTAAAAGAACCTTAAATCTATTAGGCATTAAACCTCTCTCAATTTCTATAGTAGTTGATTTACACTGAAGTTCAATTCTTACCCATAGTTCCTTGTTGATTCTATTTGGAAGGTCTGCCATCTTAACACCTTCAACTTTACCATAAAGTGCATATACAATTGCATTAGCGATAGTGGTTTTACCATGACCATTTTTACCAAGGGTCAATAGCAACTCCGCCTTATCATCTTCGAATTCAATCTTTTGAATTGAATTTCCGTATGATGCAAAGTTTTTAAATTCTATTGATTTGATTTTCATGCTTCGTTGTCGTAATTATATGCACATTTATCATGCA
>MDSY01140599.1_pt1 | contig 10060 bp, 5 predicted proteins | sample 811131 | NCBI WGS metagenome assembly MDSY01 (sample SAMN05326643, study PRJNA326480) | marine metagenome | isolation source: seawater | place: Atlantic Ocean: South West | collected 2010
ACGTTCCCGATGCTCTCCACCATACCCGTGAAGTACAGAACATCCCCTTGCGTCAACACGAACTCGGGTCCGACCGCGCGGATCAACGTATCCTCGCGCTTCACGCTGACGAGGTACAGCCCGGGTAAGCCGCGGAGGCCGGAGCCCGCGACGGTCTTCCCGACGGCGGCGGACCACGCCTGGAGCCTGGCGCCGACGATGAGATCTTCGCTTTTACCGCCCGACTTGCCCCCGGCGCCGCCTCCGCCGCCCCCGCCGCCCTCGCCGTTCTTCTTACCCCCCGGGAGCAACGCCCTGGACGCGAGGAGCATGTACGTCATGCCAGTCATCGCCACCGGGACGCCGTAGAGGCCGAGGTCGAAGAGCCCCATCGTCTGCTTCGTCTCAGACGTGCCATCCGCGCCTCTCCAGTCCTTCAGCATGCCCAACACCACCAAGTTCGTGGACGTCCCGATGAGCGTGCACGTGCCTCCCAAGATGGACGCGAACGATAGTGGGATCATGACCTGCTCCTTCGGAATGTGAATGTTCTCAGCCCACCGCTGGACGATGGGAATCATGACCGCGACGACTGGTGTATTGTTGAGAAAGGCGGAGACGACCGCGATTGGGATCATGAGGCGAAGCTGCGCGCCCGCGATGGTCGTCGGGTGCCCGAGGAGCTTGGACATGTACCAGTCGAGGCCGCCGGTGGCGCTGATCCCGGCGGCGACGACGAAGAGCACCGCGACCGTGAGCAACCCTTCGTTCGCGAATCCGTCCAGTCCTTCCTCGACGGTGACGACGCCCGCGGCCATGAGCACGGCGACCGCGCCGATCATGACGTGGTCGGGCTGGATGATGTCCCACAGGAGGCATCCGAAGGCTACGATGACCACGCAGACGGTGAACCATCCCTCCCAAACCTCAGCCTTTTCGGCCATCGCGACGGACACACGGACGCGCCAGCCGGCACTTTACTCTACTCTACGGCACTCTCGAGGTGGTTTCACGGCGGCGGTGCCCCGGGTGCCGAGCGAGTATCCGTCTCCGCGGTGCGTATCGACGAGCGCGATCGACGCGCACCGACTGTGCGTTTGATACTCGATACACGCGCGCTTCTCGAGCGATCGCGTTCAAAGGTTCGTCGCGCGCGGACCCTCGTCCCAACGACGCGTGACCCAGATGATGCGAGGACCAGAGGCGAAGAGCTCTCTCAGCCGAGGAATCTCCCGGGACGAGACGCCTGATCGAATGATCCAACACGCACGCCCACGTCTTCAGTCACAAATTCTAAGGAAACTCTAATTACCAGATATTTCCACATGTGAATCGTTACATATCACGGTTGTGAAAATATCCATCCTGTGAGCAATCACACTCCCAAAAACTCAACTCTGATTAACATTTTCAGCCACGATCAGCCACGAAGTGCGTCCAGGTCGGCGTCCGCGTCTATTCCCTCCTTCGTCGCACCGCCGCACGCCACCACGCTCTCGAGCAAACCACGCGCGGTGTCCAGCTCCCCCGCGAGGCACGCGGCGCACGCGGCGTTGTACGCAACCTCGAGCCTGTCAGAAGCCCACCCCGGGTCCTTCCGTGGGTTGGCCCTCGCCGCCAGGTCGAGCGCCCTGGCGTAAAGCTCCCACCCTCTCGCGAAGTGCGACCGCATCGATGACACGTGCGCGTCGTACTCGCACATCACGGAAGGTAACACGTCGGGGCCGAACTGTTTGTGCATCCGCCCGCGCTCCACGTGGCACTCCGCGGCGCCGATCAACGCGTCAGCGTTAGACGAGTCCAGTCTCAAAGCCGCTCCGAAACCGAAAGGGCCCGCCGGGTCCGACGCCGCCGCCAACGCGCCGTCCGCCTCAGCGACTGCTCGCCCATACGCGGGATCGTGTTCACGCGCGCACAGCTGATACACCTTGGCATCGGCGTGATAAATCTCCGATTTGGTCCTTCGCGCCTCCCCGAACGCCACGTGCGCGGCGACGTCGCCCGCTCCGAATTCCGCGGACTTGCCCAACTTCTCGAGAGCGCCGTCGCACGACGCGATGGCCCTAGCCGCGACCGCCGCGTCCCACGTCACGGGAACCTGGTTGTTCGTACTGGGAACTAGCACCTTGTCCACGAGGATCTGCGCGTGCGACGCGTACGCGACGCCCCAGTCCATCAGCAAACCCGCGAGGTCGTCCCCGGCTCGAGAGTCGCAACGCTGGCACGCCTCTTCGTACGTTTGAAACGCGTGTTGAAACATCGCCTCTATCGACGTAACGGTCGATGAAACGGCCGCCTCCTCCGCGTGCTCCGCCGACGCCTCCGCGAGCTTGACCTTGGCGTCCGCGAGGTTCCACAGGCCGGCGAGTAAGTCCTCGGCGGCGGCGTTTTTCGATGAAGCCGGATCGTTTGAAGAAATCGCTTCGTCCAGCGCGGCTTTCGAGAGCGCCGCGGCTGACTCGTACGTATCGACCGCACGTGCGAGTGCGTCGCGTGTGTTGAGTGCGGACACGTCGCCGCGCGCGGCGAGGGCGTTCGCCGCCGCGGTGGTCGCCGCGAGCGTGGCATCCGCCCACTCCCTTCGCGTGCCTCCCGGGTTTTGTGAATGATGAGATTTAATCTGCGTTTCGCACCATCGCGCGAGGTCGGCGAGGACGACGTACGCGTCTTCGTACATCGCCGCCGCGGATGCTCGGGTATCGTTCTCCGCGCGCGCGAGTTCTGGGGAGAGTGGGCCGTGTCGTGAGGCGGTGATGGACGCGGCTGCGGCGGCGCAGAGCGCCTCGCCCAGCGCTAGCCCCGCGTCGGATCTGGCGGAGGGCGAGAGCGAGGGGGATACGAGCGCGGACCTGAGCTCGTCGGCGATGGACGCGAGCGTCGACGCGGCGTGCGCGGCACCCTGAGCGCCGTCCTTACTGAGCTTTCTCTCCGCGGCGTCTTTACGCTTGATGGCGTCCTGCACCGCCGCGTCGGGGGTCGCGGGAGCAGACGGCTGTCGGTTCCGGTTGTTGTCGCTCCCGGAGCGCCCGCCGGCACCTCTGCGCCGCCCGCCCCCACCTCCGCCGTCGACCTGGCGCATGTGCGGCGGGACGTACCCTCCCATATCGCGCTTCGTCTCGTGATGTGGATCTCGGGCAGATGCACCGGCCGCCCGCCGCCTGCCCCTCGCCGCGCTCCCACTCAGTGAGGCAGGCTACTCCGAGACTTCGAATTGGACCGTTACCGCAGCCCTAGATTTGCCACACTTCGAGGGGCGCGGTTGGAGGAGGCGCCACGATGAAGCCGTCCATGCGGAACAAGTTCAAGGGCGCCGCGAAGAAGGTCATCGCGGTCAACAGGGTCCGCAAGGCGAAGCCCACGATGGTGGAGCGCCACGGCGGCGTGTGGGGCTTCCTCTCCTTCGTCCTCTTCCTGCTCTGGTCGCTGCCCAGCGCCATCTACAGGCACCGGCGTTGGCTCAAGGCTAACCCAGGGGCCGGCACCGCGACGACGACGCCCGCGCATCCTCGACGCGCGCTGCTCCAGACGCCGACCACCGCGGACGTCACCACGGTCGCGGAGCTACGCGCCGCGATGGCGGACACCGCCGTCGGCACCGTGCGGCTGCTCAACTCCATCGCACTCGACGATAACAACGGGGAGCTCCCGGCGGTGACGCGACCCGTCACCGTCTCCGGCGACGCGTGCGCGTCGTCCTCGCCGCCGGGATGCGCCATCGACGCACGCGCCGCATCCCGGCACGTCACCGTCGGCGCCACCGGGACCCTCACACTCACGAAACTCGCGCTCGTCAACGGCGCACCGCCCCTCAGCGCGCAGCCGTGGTCCGACGGCGGGGCCGTCTTCGTGTACGGCAAGCTAGTCGCGGTGGACGTCGCGTTTCGAACGAACAAAGCGATCGCCGACGGCGACGCGTCCGCGGGCGGCGCAGTCAAGGTCCAGGGCGGCGTCTTCACGTGCGAGCGGTGCGCCTTCATCGGGAACGTCGCAGCCAAGAACGGAGGCGCCGTCGCTGTCGACGGAGACCTTGCGTACGTCTTAGATTCATCATTCTCAACCAACGCCGCCGGAGCGCTCGGCGCGGGCATCGCGTCCGACAACGGCGACGTCGTCGTCCGCGACTGCACGTTCGATGCCGACAACACCGCGCGCGAGGACGACAGCGTGGACCTGTACGTGGGCGCGTTCGGCCGCGGGTTGATCTGGCCCTTCGCGGTGACGGACGGAGTCGCGGGTGCGAGTGGGTATAACGCCGCGGGGCTCGGCGTGATCGACGCGGCGCCGTTCGAGGCGCCGCCCCCCGGGTCCGTCTCCCCGCCCCCGCCCCCTACGCCTCCCCCAGGTAGTGCCGGCAACGGGACGGAGACTGGGGCTGGGACGGGGGAGTCAACGGGCGATGACAGCGTGGATTTGGGCGCGGCTGTGAGCGGCATCGGAGTCGAGGGCGTTGTCGCGGGGATCGCGGTGTTCTTCGTCGTCGTCGCGCTCGGCGCGTGGGCGTACGGGCGGGACCGGCGGCGGTACAGGCAGACGGAGCGGGACCTTAACGCGCAGCACGCCAAGATGGAGCGCGCGATCGCCAGGCGTGAGGAGGACCAGAGGAGGCTCGAGCGCGGCGCCATCGCTAACCAGGCGCCGGAACGGAAAATCGTCGCCAAGGTTGGCGGCGACGGGAAAGGCCGGCGGGGCGGCGCGAGGGGCGCGTTCGAGCCGAGGCGACCGGGCGGCGACGACGAGGAGCCCGAGCGCGATGGGCTCGAGAGCGACGACGAGGATGAAGGCCCCGTCGACGGGGTGTACGACGCCGAGGAGGTCGCCAAGGCACCCCGGGATTCCGCGTGGTCTCTCGCCGGACACGGGTCCGGAACGCGTCCGGATGTTCAGTTTGGCGCGCGAGGGTGGGACGCGGGGAAGGCTGGGTTCACGCAGCCGCAGTGGGCGGGTGCGGCGTCGGCGGCGAGGCGAGCGGCGGAGGGTGCGCGCGGGGGATTACCGGGTGGTTCGCTGCCGCCGCTCGGGCAGACGAGCGCGCCGCGCGCGGTGACCCCTCGGGATCAGACTTCTGAAGGTGAGCTGCCGCCCGCGCCGGCTGTACCCGCGATCAGGCGCGTGACGTCCACGTCGTTGAGGGACCAGGTGGCGCAGAGGGCGAGGACGGGTGGGGCGGATGAATCGGGGGGAGTTGCGCCGAGGTTCGGGGCGGGCGGTGGCGGAGGGGGAGGACGGGTCCCTCTTCTCCCTCCACTACCCAGCGCGCCGAGATGAGAACGAGATCTACGTAGAACAAAGATGTGATGGTATTTGATCATACTCGAGGCAGATGCCGCGTGGTATCCGTCGGTTAGCGCACAGATGTCGCTGAAGCAACGCGCTAACCGACGGATAAAATCGAAGTCGTGCGACATCTGCCTCGATCATGTGACGTTGATCTAACTTTCAAAAACCATCCATCAAAATCCATCCATCTTCTCAGGCGGATGAGGACGTCTTCGCCTCCTCCTCCTCCAGCTTCTGCATCTCCGAATCGTTCCCGTGCGTCGCCCCCGCCGTCGTCGACACCACCGGCGGCCTCTTCACGATCATCAACGCCGCGGACGTCAGGTGTCTCGCCAGGTGCTCACTCACCGACCCGAGACCGACGAGCGACAGCATCGAACGGCGAAGGCTCCCCGCGCCGCGGCTGCCCACGACTACCAGGTCAGCACGCTTCATGTCGCAGTACTCCACGATGGTCTCCGCGACGCCGTTCGCGGGGTTACAGGGCAGCACGTCGACGGACACGGAACGAACGCCGCGGATCTTCGCGTCGTCGGAGTGCGCGGTGACTGCTTTAACGCAGCGCTCTCGATCCATCCGCTCGGATTGTACTCGTAGCTGGTGGTCCCTCTCGGACTGCGTTCGTGGTGGGATACGGGACGGGTGGGTGGGTGTGAGCGGTGGGTTGGTTTGAAGGGTGCGGTGGAGGAGACGGGCGGTATCGTGCTTTTGAGGGCCGCGATACCTGGACGGGCCTCGCCCACGGATCGCGGAAAAGGTCCGGGTCTTCAGACTCAGCGGCACTCACCAGCGCTCCCGAGGTTAGGCTGTGCGGGCTGACGCTGTCGTCGTGTTCGGGCGGGAACCGCGGGGCTTTGCGGTACACGCACGCGAACGAGCACGAATCGTTGGCGCGCACGAGGTGGTCGACGCCGAAGCGCGCGGCGGCGTCGCTGCGGCGCGGGATGAGGGCGGGAGGTGGGGGTCAGCGCCGGGGGGTTGTTATTTTCTTGGTCGAGCCGAGAGAAAACCTGCCTGTAGTCGGAGGAGTCGACGGCGAAGACGACGCGACGACCCGCGCCGCGGCCCGCGGGCACCGTGCGAGGGCGCGACGCGATCGAGAACGGGTTGAGAGTCGCGCGTAGCGCGTCCCAGGCTTGCATCGCGACCCGAGTGTGTCGGAGGACACTTGTGGATATCGGGGCGTCTCTCGTTCCTGCCGAGGAGATAATGTTGTGATGACGGTGCTGACTCTCACAGCTGACTGGCTGACTCTCACTCGACAACGACCTTTATGATATTCACAAGTAACTTAGTGCTAGCTCTCAAAGTTCCGACTGCGTCGGTATCTCAGTCGGAGGAAACACCACGTCGGGGCGCTTGAAAGCCACCCCGTCTGCTTCGTAGATCCGCACGTCCCCGACGAACGTGTTGGTCCGGTCCGGCCGCGCGCGCTCGTCCGCGCCGACACCCCCGGCCGTCAGGAACTTCCTCCAACCGTCCACCTCGTCGAAGTCGCCACCCTTCTTCGTCCGCGAGTGATACACGATCGCGTACCCGAGCTTCTGAGAAAGCATGCGCTTGTACGGGGGGTTCTCGTTATCCTGCACGAACGATCCGACGTTCTTGCCGTCGGGGCGGAGCATGCACGCCTCAACGTTGAACCACACGTCCCCCCGCCACGTGGCGTTGCGGAAGAGCCAGTACGCGTCCTGCATCATGGCCTCGTCGTACGCCCACCCTGGGGCTTTGAAGTACTTTTCGTTCCTCAGCGCCAAGTCGTCGAGGTCGAACGGGAAGTACTCCTCTGAGAGGTCAATCTCCGCGAGCGCCTTGACGTACCTCGGGTCCAAGTCGTCGTACGTCTCCGGCTCGTCCGCGAGCTCGTCGAGCGGCGTGGACAACTCCGCCTCCAGCTTTTTCTTCAACTCCTCCGAAGCCTTGGCATCCTCCGGATTGGCATCCGCCGCCGCCTTCTCGGCTTCGGCGTCCGCGATAGCCTCCTCAGCCTCCGCGACGGCGTCCGCCTCGAGCTCCTCCTCGAGCTCCTCCATCACCTCAGCCTCAGCCTCCGCCTCAGCCTTCTTTGATTCCGACTCGTCATCCGAACGCAAGGACCGGCCGGGACCGACTCCGCTCGTGCGTCTCCGGTTCCCACCCGCGACTCCTCCCCCCGAGTCGTAGGCAAAGGCGCCGCCCTCGTACCACGACGCGTACGCCGCGCGCGCCGCCACCGGGTCCGCGCCGTCGACACACCCGCCGTGCGTCGAGAACCCGACGGAGAGGATCGCGCCCGGGACGATCAGCTTGGTCTTGGCGACGAACGCGGTTGGGTGAAACTTGACGATTTTTCGGAACCGCGCGGCGCGATTCGCGGATCCCTCCGCGTCGCCCGGGACCGGCGGGAAGGGCAGGTTGGGCTCGAACACCTCGTGGACGCCTTCCGGAACTCCTTCGTCGTCCTTGAGCGCGCGGAGGGGTGGATCCGGGTCGAACACGGCGGCCATCTGCGGGAGAAAGCCGCCGGGGCCTGGTAAGATCTCGGCGTCGACGATCAACGGGCCGTGGAGTCGGCCTCGGCGGATGAGCTCGCGTACCGCGCGCAGGCCCGGGACGACCGCGCGCGGGTCGCGGAAGGAGAGCATGAGGCCGCGTTCGCGTCCGATGGCGTCCTGCTCGCGGACGCCCCGCCAGAACCGGTCGAGTACGTCGTCGAGGGGCACGAGGGGTTCGCCGTCGGTTGTCGCGCGGGACGCGTGATGGGTGGTGCGCGCGACGACCGGCGCGCCCGCGCCGCCGTTGCCCGGGAGAGCCTTGGACCACGACACGGGGACGTGCACGATGTCGTTGGTGACCACGCCGAGTGCGGCGCCTTCGCGCGTGACGGGCGCGAGCGCGGTGTCGAGCGTTTGGAGATCGGTCACGTCCCACGCGACGCGCACGTCCGCCGCGGTGCTCCGTCCGAAATGCCTCAGCACCCTCGCGGTGGTCCACACGGCGCCGATGTCGCCCGGGTCCAGGCTGTCGTACGGCAGCGGGTCGTCGGGCCCGCCCCGCCGCCCGGACCCGACGCCGTGGCCCATCTCGGTGTGATCGGTGAAGCCGTGGATGGACACCGCGACGAGGAGCACCAAGCACAACGCGCCGAGCAAGGGCCAGAGGTACTCGATCGGCCCTTTCGCCTCGGCGCGAGCCTTGTCGCGCCTGGCCCGTTTCATGACGGCATCCTGGCGAACCAGGGTCTCGAGCTGTTGGTACGCGACCCGGCCGTTGACGGCGCTGGAGCCGCGGGGAGCCATCGTCGCGGTGGCGTGCACCAGCCGCGGCGATCTACGGCTGTGAAGGCGCTGACCGATGACTTTTCTACTTGTACTATAACCAAAATGCCGCAAAACGCCGTAAACTGGTGGTGAACTATAGGCAATGACCCTAAAGGGTCTCCATATAACAGACCAAATAGTCAGGAGTTTTGCGGCATTTTGGTTATAGTTCTTACAGGCAAACAGTTCGAAGATGTCTGAGGGGTGGTTCGAGATGGTTGGCGGCATCAAAACCACCCTCTGAAGGCGGTCGGTCGTAAGGTTTGTACCCACCGGTCGGACTCTAAATACCCTAATTTCTTCAGATGACGATGTCTATTTGTTACGAAAATGATGAATAGTTCGCTGCCATACCTGGAGGGTTGGTCCCAGGCCGAATATCACGGCGGTGTCGCCCCTCGCGCCTCTAATTGGGACGTCCAGATCTTCGACGCACCTCGGATCGCCGTTGTACCATCCGACGAACTCGCGCGCGCTGTGCGACACGGGCATGTCCTCGCCGGGTACGTTGAGTTTCTTATCCCCTTCCGCTCCGTAGCAGAGCACGGTGGCGCTGTATCGCGCGAAGAGGCGGCGTTGAGGGCGTCGTCTTTGGACGCGGGGTTTGGAATACGAATAAGGGCGGGGTCGATCTGGGAGAGAGGCTGATGGTCGTCCCTGAACCCGCCGTCGGAGCGCGTGAGGGTCGTTGGGACGCGCCTGGGAGAGGCGAGGGAGAGGGTAGCGTCGCGTCAGAGATCTCTCGCCTTTCACTGCACCGGCATGCCCATCAAGGCGTCCGCCGATAAGATCAAGAACGAGATGGCCAAATTCGGCAACCCGCCCGTGTTTCCCGTCGTCGACGAGGCCGCCGAGGCTGCCGCCGCGGCCGCCAAGGCTGCCAAGGCTGCCGACACGGCCAAGAACGCCGATCCCACCAAATTCGCGGCGCGGCTGATTTAGCACCCCGACCCCCGCCGCCGAGACCCGCAGCTCGCTCGGCGGCGAGCATCGCCGCCCGCTCGTCCACGCCGAGGGCGTGACAGAAGCACGCCTCCGCCTCCTCGGGTCGACGCCTGGCCAACGCGCACCGCCCGAGCGTCGCGGCGAGTGACGGGTCGGACGGGCAAACGCCTTTTCACCGGCGAAGTGAGCTTCCCCGAGTCCTCGCGCGCCTGCGTGAGTTTGGCAAACCTTTCGTCGTGATCATGCCGTATTCGACGCTGACCACGCATTACTTCCGGGACCTGTTCCCAGACATCCAGGTCATCGTGCCTCGGCGGCGCATCCAGTTCAGGAAGCTGGTCGACGGCGTGGAGGTGCCGAGCGGGCGGTGCAGCTTCGACTGCCTTTATTTTTGTTGGCGACTCGGGTTGCCGAGGGACGTCGTGTTCTTGACGTGACGGCCGTTTCTACCCTCCCGTCCAAAATGAGACCAAAATGACCAGGTAGAAACAGCTTTCTACCTCCTAAAACACCACGGAACTTTGAGACGGGAGGGAGGAGGTAGAAAGGTAGAAAGCATA
>MDSY01022828.1_pt1 | contig 10059 bp, 3 predicted proteins | sample 811131 | NCBI WGS metagenome assembly MDSY01 (sample SAMN05326643, study PRJNA326480) | marine metagenome | isolation source: seawater | place: Atlantic Ocean: South West | collected 2010
AGGACGTACTAGACCTGATTGAGCACCCAAAGTTCATCGGCCAGATTTTCTACATCGCTGGTTCAGTTCTCAGCCCCCAGGATTTGAAGCGCGTATCGTTCTCCGACGCGAAAGCCATTTGGCTTCTTTCAGACAAATTCTCGCTCACGCCATCGCAGTCAGACAACCTCACGGTGATCAGGTCGCTCTCGCTGCGCCGATTCCTTACGGACGCGAGGACCGTCAATCCCACAGTGGAACTGCCACAGGTGTTCACACAGCTTATTCAGCCTTCCAACCGAGAGAAGGTCGAACCCCGGGACGAGACGAAGGAAGATGTCCTTGGTGCCGTTCTGTGCTTGGACGAGATCAAGTCCGTCATCATGGCGAAGAGTTGCAACACGCCGGGCATTTTCACCTTGCTGAATAATCTTGTGACGTCAGCATCTGCGCCGGATACGAAGAATGCACTTGCCCCGTGGGAGTTGGAATACCAGCAGGGCAGGGACTATGAGATCTACAGGGTAAAGCTCGCGAATACCTTCAATGGACAGAAGTTCTCGAGGATCGCCGAGGTTGCGTTCAAAAGCTACTCGCTGTTGCTGATTGCAGTGGAGCACGAGCTGAAGGCAAACTCAGATAATAGTCCATCCATTGAGCCAGATGGCAATATTCATGTTGCACCGGATAATTTAATCATCAACACGAAGCTCAACGCCTGGGCTTATGTGATCACCGAGGATGCTGCTCAAGCTGCCCAGCTTGGCGCGTCAGGGGCAGCGGCTCAGATGAACACGAAGGTGACGAGCCCGAACAAATTGTCGCGTGCCACATCTTTGCGGACGCTGGGGGACGCCGTTTTGTACTCTGAGTCCGAAGGAACTTTGACGTCTGAGTCCACTTCGGCATCTCGCATCGCTTCAATCGCCGAGAGGCGCAGCTTCAGAGTAGATACGACGGGTTCCAACGGAACCCTGGATTCGGGCGAACCTCCTTCGCCAACGACTCCGGGTTTGCGGTCGACGAAGGATTCTATCAAACTGCTTACCGAGGATACCATTCGGGAGTCATATGTATACGAGGACAAGCGACCCCTGAGGGAGGGAATAATCCAAAGCGTAGACGATCTTTTACCAGAAAACGTCGGCTGGGAGCAGATTCCGAGGAAGAGGAGACACACCGTAGTTTGCGCGTATACGTCAGACCTCTTACACTTTGTCGCTCCACTGAGGTCGAGGATAAGTACGGATGAGATGGTGCCGGTGGTGGTTATTGTTCGGGCCGAGTATGCCGCTAAGGTATGGGAGAATATATCCATCTTCCACGACGTGTACGTGATTATCGGCAGCCCCTCAAATGCGGAGGATTTGATTCGAGCAGGTGTTTTGTACGCCAAGAACCTCATAGTTTTTGCGAACACAGAAGAATCCGCGAATGTCAATCTGCATGGCGAGCGGAATACACCGGAGTCGACCAAAGCTCTGGATGAAATTGCTGCGATGGCAGACAGCGACACAATCTTCATCAACTCGTCGGTGACCGTGATGAACCCGACAATTCAGATAGTTTCCGAGCTCGTTCACCTGGGAAATATTCCTTATTTGAACGACTCCCATCAGGCCGCCAATTTGGAACGGCCTAGGAAAGAAGTGGTCGTATGGCCACTTATAGCGGCTGGTAATGTGTATGTTGCATCGCTGAACGATTACCTAAGCGCGCAGCTCTTTCACAATCCGTCTCTTGTGAGTCTTCTGGAGAAAATCTTGATTGGAGACAGGCGGGCACACACCGACGGCGACCTTACCGAGACTAGTCTAGAGCTGATATCTCCTTATGAAATGCATGCGAAGGACAAAGCAGCACTTACGGCGGGATCGAGCTGGGAGACAGTATTCCACCTTATCATTAAGGAATACAACGCTATCCCGATTGCGTTGTACAGGGGCATCACACAATATGGAGAAGAAGGGACGGAGAAGGACTTCCAAAATACCATGCCATATGTTGTGACGAATCCCCCAAAGAATTCTGTAGTGCGAAAGCAGGATAAGGTTTTCATTCTTTCAAACGATCGTACTGCTGCGAAGCTGAAGAACAACATGAGGGCAAATAGTAGCCCCTCCAGTAGCGCAAATGGCTCGAAAGGTTTCCGCTTAGGGGGATCTGGAATGCCGCGGCGACGGCTTTCGAAGACAGTCGTTGAAGATATGTCATTGCAGGTGTGTGCCTCGACCTGTACTCGTTCCCGTGCGCTTTTGTAAATTGTTTCTCACCCAGTATGCTTCATTCAACTTACAGGATCTCACGGCGATGACGGAGGAAATGCGCAGTGCCATTCAGGGACTCTCTGGAAAGATAGACAAATTATCCAAATGAGTGTCCCAATAACACTCACCGGATGCTCGGCGCTTTCTTCCTTTCCCTATCCCTATTATTGTCAATTTCATCAACTTCCTCTCTCTTCCTCCACCTCAAGTCTTCTATTCTGTTCAAATCTTACGCCCTCCTCCGATTTTCATTTTTATGCACTTGGCCGTTGCCGGTGGTGCTTCCGGGTCGGAACGGGGCGGGGGCGCATTTTTGCAGTTTCGAAAAGTAGCAGTAGCAGAGAAGAAGTAGTTATATGGATTATATATTATATGCAGCACAAGCACAGGGCGCCTTCGTAAATCGTAAACAATAAAGCCACCTATCCCCATCCGCTCCGTTCTCGTCAATCGTCAAAAGCAAAAATATACCTAGCCTCCCGAGGCCCGAGGAGGAAAGCGCGCGCAAAGCGCAAAAGACACCCAACAGCCAACAGCCACCCACCACCACCACACAAAGGAAATCCTGGGGAGCAGAACAAAAGAACCCCCCAATTCCCCCAGTAGCCGCGCGCCGCGCCATGGAGTTGCGAGGCCACAAGTACCAGATCAGAGAGCCGGAGGGCGCCATAGGAAGCAAAAAAGCGAGAAGCGAGAAGCGGGAAGCGACGTGCACTTTAGCTTTTACGTTTCAGCATTTAGCTAGCCGCTAGCCGCGTTAAACGTTAAAGGTTAAACTTGACTTGTAAAATGGATATCGCAAGAGAGACGACTTCTTTCTCTGTCTCAGGCGTCAATCTTTGCTCTTTCTGAAGTAAAAAAAGTGGCCCTCAGACTGTCGCCACGTTCCTTGTAAAAAAGGATTTCTACGTCACGAAGAGCTTTTTCGATATCGTCGCGTGTGCAGTTGGGGCGACGGACTCTGTACTTCATATCTGCTGAGAGAAGCGCCAAGTCGAGTTCCTTTCGCAGTTCTCCAGGCTTTGGCCTATTGGCGGTAGCGTCTGCGTCATCATCTGACGGCTTCTTTTTCCCCGGCTTCGACTCCTTCGTACTCGGAACCAAGCCAGTTTCTAGCATTTGAAAATATGCACCGAACGACGGAGATTCGCGAACAGGCATGGTATCTTTTTTTGTCCCTCCAGCAGATGCTGGGAGTGGTTCGTAAGGATTGCAAGCGAGCACGTCTTGTGGGCTGATGTTTGGAGCCAGCTTAGCTTTCAACTCTACCATCTTAAGCGCTATAGCTGCTTTGCGCCGGAGAAAAAAATCGTTGAAGGCACCCATGGAGACGCGTATGGCTTTCCGTGTCGTATACGTCTCGACCACGTGAGTCGAGATGTGAGTACACCCATCCAGGCAGAGAACTTGCAAGTCCTCGCATCCCAAAAGCGCTGGAGCGAGCGAACCCAGTCCAATATCCCCAATTAGCCTATTGTCCCCGAGATCAAGCTGCTCGATATTGCACAGGTTGACCGACAGCGCAGCAGCCAGAGCGAACGCTCCCGAGTCGGAGATCTTGCTACATCTTAAGTTTAAGGCTCGAAGCGTCGAGGGTAATTTTGGCAGCAGTGTTATCGCACCAGCATCCCCAAGCATCGTTTTTTCTAAGTTCAATTGCGTCAAACTTGGTTTTAAACCCATCGCCTGCCACTCTTCAAGCTTCAGCGCGTAATTGTCGGCACTGTCGGGTCCAAATTTTGTCTTTTGGAATTCGAGAGTTTCCAGATCATGACGAAGATGTGACACTATACACGTAAAGCCCTCGTCTGTAATAGTCCGGCTGTCGCCGATGCAAAACCGTTTGAGCTTTGTGCAATTGTCGAGCATCGCTGCAAATCGCTTGGTGTCACGAATGTCCCAGTTTGCAATGCCTGAGTACACAAGCTCCTCAGCACTGCTGATGGTCTCGGCCACGGCTTGATCGTATAAGTCCAACGCACGGGGAAGATCCTTCGAAGGATCGGCAAATGCGGCTGCGTATCCCCTGGCTTTCAGCAAATCCCTAAACCGTGTTCCACTTATGGGCGGCGGATGTACTTTGTCGTGGCACACAGATTCGATGTTAGCCTTCCAACTCCAGTCTTTTGAATCCTTGTAAGTCCCGTTTTCAAGGCCGCTTACAATGCCCATATCGTACACCGAGCTGGGAAGCTTCTGCAGAGTCGCAATGGCCTTCGCAAAAATGCACCAGCCCCTAGCATCAAAGGGCTCAAGTAACTCCACTCCAGCTTCGGGAACGCGCGAAAGACACCACAACTGAATGTCTTTGTGCGCGTAAATGAACTTTAGCGACGAGACGGCTATGTCGAAACTCCTTTTGTCCGACTGCGCCTGCGCTCTCGCTTCGTCCAACTTTGCCTCCTCGATAGCGGCTCGCTCAGCCGCTTTATGTTCTCTCTGCAAGGTGCGCTCCTCTTGCTTTCTTTTTTCGGCATTACGTTTGTGAATATCAACGGCTTCTCGATATGCCTTCTTCTCAGACCTTGTAGCACCGATGTTCGCAAGCACAGTGTCGGTGACGACATCTGGATCCAACAGCTGATCGAGCGTCGTGATATCCTCGCTCTTTAGATCGTCCTGAAGACTCCCAAAAAAATGTCCATGCGTTCCCTCGTAAAACTTGGTGTCATGTGTGGCAGCTTCTTGGAAAAATACTGCCGCCTCTGCAATCTTTTCCTCATTCGTGAGGACCGGTGGAGGCTTCATTTTTTCGGCATTCGCTATTTCTACCTGTTCGTCGTCATATGCTTTCATTTCATTTTGTACCACCGCCATCCTTCGGTTCAACGATTCCTCTTCCCTGCAGCACATAAAATCAATGAAGATTGCTACATTGATGTTCCCGCAGCTTTGGTCCTTAAAGGCAGTTTGGAAAAAATTCTCGCGTTGGAGGTGCTTGTGATATTCTTTCAGCAAGTTCCCAAGAATTTTGAGGTGGTAGCCCCCTTCATCAGCTTTTGTTTTCGAGAGCCAGGGAACGGCAATGGCAACGACAATGAAGTTAGAACCTTTGACTCCCGCACATATCTCTTCGCTACTGAACATTGCCTCCACGGGGAGATCTCGACGAAACGGCAAGCCATCCTTCGACTTTTCCTCGTCCTCACTCAAAGAAATGAGGTATTCTGATTTGACTAGCACGGCGTCGTCAGTAAAGATGTCCTCGAAGTAGTGCTGATCTATGTATCTGGCTCTCCCCGAGATGTGCTCAAGTGCGCCCCAGTCCCACTCGTCATCCCAGTCCCATTCTTCCCAAGCCACGTCCTTCGCCTGCATGATTGCGAGCTCGAGCATTTCCGTGAGTTCATCGGGAGCAAAAGCGCGCAGTCGATCGGAAATATGCCATCCCTCGTACATGAGGTACTGCTCAAAGTCAACTTCATCTGGCGGGCATCGGTTGTGTGCTTCCCAGATCTTCAAAAATGAATTTTGTTCTTCCTCAGTCAACCACTCGATTTTAACCTTCGGCGGCACGTATGGAACTTCGTTTGCTTTCTCTCGTAGGTATATCTGCTGCTTTTCGATCGCCTGGCTGATGACATCTAATACGCGCGCCTCTTCCGCCTGCCAGCATTTGATAACCATGAGCATTAACTGGTCGATATGAATGCCCCAATTGCCTTCGTTTTTTGATGGCTTCGAGCCCGTGGAATGCTGCAAGAGAGATTCAGAGGACGCCGACGTGATACGGGTTTGCTTCGTTATCGACGGCTTCTGCGCGCTCGGGAGCTTCGAAGTTGACTGAGACTTCGAAAGCAAAAGTGAAGGATCAGGCGGTGGCAGTCTCGTCCTTCCTCCTTCAGACGCGCTCGCCTCTGGAGCAGCACGACGTGCGATGTTTTCGCTCGGCCTTACGAGTCCCATAAATGTGTTTTCAAGGTCTTCGCAGATGTGCTCGACCCAGGGCATTTCCACACCCAACTCCGCACAGGCGGGCCGAAATTTTGATAGGAGCCAAATTTTGGAGACATCGCCCTTCTGAAAGAACTTCTGCAGACATTGCCAGGCAACCTGGCAATCAATCATCTGATGTTTCATCAGCACATCTTTGCCGCTGAGCCCGGTAATATCGCATACCCATCCCAGCAGCTGCACAGGCAGTGAAGCGAGATCTGGATTGTAGTCAGGCTGATCTTGAGGATAAAGACCACCACACCGAGCAAATATTTGAATCCGTACATATCTCGAATGAGCCGTCATAGACTGCACGACCTTACCCAGAACTGTGTCGACGTAGCGCTTGGAAAATATACCTCCGACTTCGCTCTTGATAACCTCCGAGATAAAATCGGGGAAATGCATCGGCGCTTGGTTCACCTGAATGCTTTGCCTATCCGACACCACTTTCTTGTCGTACACATCGACAATGAATGCAAGCAACTGTTTAGGTGTCATGAGTGCTTTTGAAGGGTGTGGGATCTCCGGTGGCAGGTATCGGCAGAGCGGGCTAGGATTTTTCAACTCGGTCATCCAACTTGGTTCTGTAAAATCGAATGGCTTCTCTGCGTCTGAAAGGTGCTTCTCCCCCCACTTTGTGCCCTCGAACTCGGTGTCCACACCCTCAAAAAAGGTGTCTTTACCACGCTCGGCGAAGTCAGCGAGTTCCATGATATCAATGGTACCGCTTTCGTCGTCGTCGAGAGCTGCGATAAGCAAGTTGATATCTGCGTCGGATATGAGAGCCCTATTAACCTTGAGCCCTATGCGCACCATTTTCTTGAACTCGTCGTAATCGAGATGACCCTCCTTATCTTTGTCGTAACGCGAAAACCACGTTGCGGGGTCGGTCCCATAAACTGCCGCTTTGATTCTCGCCTGCAGCTGGTCTGCGACTTCATCACTGATCGTTCGTCGAGTCTTTGGCATATTGTATAAACCGAAATTTCACACGGCGCAAAAGCTCAACAGAAGTCTACTACTAAGTCCTAATTTACGACCGACCTAGTTGACCTTTTAGGACAGCTGGCCAGCAAGCTTGCCAGCCGCGACCTCCGTGCCGTGGTCAGTGCCGGGCGCTGTCATTGTGGTCGTGCTTATTATTACGCTGTAAAATAAGGTGGATTTGTACTTTCCTTGAGTTTTCAATCAACTTCCCTTTGAACTAGGAATATGAGTAGAACTACATTTAGGAAAACGTGCCTGAAAATCCATAATTCATCTTGGAATGGACTTTCTTCATCGCTTCTGGTCTCTTCTGGTGTTTTCGGTACCTTTTGAAGAAAAGACAGACAGTACTGTAACTGAGAGCTCTGAGCAGAGAGCTAGCTAGCAGCTAGCTAGCTCGACGGGCACCCGGCGGTGGGGAATAGACGATGATATCGGAATGCGCTAGCTGCAGTACGCGTCTGCACGCCCATTGACATCGCATCATACGGAGGAAATTCAGATGACGCGAATTTATTTTGTCGTGACCGCTTGATACTACTACTTCACCATGGCAGGGGAAAGAGCGAGAAGAAAGAAGAAGGCGCTGCCGGCGTACATGGAAGGAGTGAAGAGGAAGAACAAAGAAGGGAAGCGCTTGCGCCTCGAGCGCCTTCGTGGGGTGGCAGCCACTGGTGTAGTTTCGTCGCAAAAGGCCCCCTCTGGCGGCGACGTTCCGGCGCCCGGTGCATACGACGATATTGAGTTCAAGTTGATGGAAACTGGAAAGATGATATCGAAGGATGAGCACACCTTTGTGGGTCGGATGATTGAAATGAAAAAGCAGGACTGCCCCCCCGCCCCCGGCGACTACACTTTACCCAAGCCGCCAGAACTGCCGTTGTTCTCGAAGATGACTAATCGCGATACTCCTCTCTTCATGGAGTTGATGCTGAAGGAGACATCCTGGAAGCGAGGAGTTGGCGACTATGATATCGCTGCCAACGACACGATGCGGAAAGGTCCACGAATATCCCTGGCCAACATGACGCACGCCCGCAAAGGAGAGGACTTATCGACGCGCAAAACGTACATCGACCCGCTGATTTACTACGAGGAGTCCAACGGCACGGGACCGGCCACCTTCAACCTCCAGTCCAGCCAGAACCACAAGGCTGACATTAGCACCCGTGGAGACGGGCGCTTCGTATCTCATACCTCCCACGCCAAGGGGAGCTACCTTGACCGCCTGACGGACCTCGCGCGGGAGCTCCCAGGCCCGACGGACTACGACAACTCGGGCCCCGACGAGGGCGTGGAGGGCGGCATCATTCCGGAGCACGACGGGGTGAACTGGCTGGGGCGCATCGTGGAAACCAACCAATGGAAGCTGGGTCCGGGCCACAACACCGTGCCGGGAACCCTGAACGGCCAGGGCGCTAAAATGTCCAACGAGGAGCGAAAGACGCTCCCCCTCGGGGAGAACAGACACGTGCCCGGCCCTGGGGCGTACGCCGTGGGGGGCAGCAGCATTGACAGTTCCAAGGGCACGGTCTTCAACCCACAGGACGGCAAGACGGTGGAGGAACACATCTTGGAGCAAGCAGCACAAGTTCCCGGGCCGGGGCAGTACGACGCGGAAGAGAATCCTGCAGTGCGCGGAGGACATTTCCGCATTTTTATGGACCCCAACTGGCTCGACGAAAAGATTGCATCCGCGGAATCCGTGCCTGGGGTGGGCGCGTACGACATCGACAAGCAAAAAATGGACCGGGGAATCACCTTTTTGAAGAAGGAGGGCGGCTCATTTGTCGACGCCTTCAATGCCAAAGCGGACGACCCGGGCCCCACGGACACGGCGATAGGCACCGTGGGCATTCACCCGATCAACAGGGGCCCAACGGGCATTTTCGTCTCGCGGTCAAGCGACTCCGTGTTCGACGGGCTTGAGAAGAACGCGGAGGATCCAGGGCCCGGGCAGTACCACCCCGAGAGGCACGTCACCACCTTCAAGCCCCGGCTTCTGGGGGATCGCACTGTGGAGCTCATCCGATCGGCATCGGCGCTGCAGATTTACGACCGCGGCGAACTCGTCGGCAAGGCGGGAGACCTCACGGGGGCAGCAAAGATGGGTGGGCAGCAAAAGCACTCGCAATCGAACCACATGACCAACCTGCTGAGGGCGAACACTGCTCACGGCAAAATAACCGATAGAGACTACACGCTTCAGTACCGGCACCGGATGCACCAGTGGAAGAACCGCGGCGATAGCACCACTGGCCCGGAGAAAATGTTCAACTTCGGCGCGTCATCGCTGCCGAAGCGGATTGGCGCCACCGGCCGGCTCCGTCCGGAGGGCGTGCGCTCCACCCCGGCCATTACGGTGGGCGGCGTCGTCAGGCGAGCGACGCGACTCGACACGCTCGCCGAGACCGCGATGCAGATGCAGGGCGACGCGGCGGCCAACACGTACCGGTCGCACCGCAACCCGCTCATCAAGCCACCGCGCCAAGACGTCGGCGCCGCGTGGCAGTCGCTGGACACGTACAAGGATATCCAGACGGGCCAGCACTTCACGCTGGACGACGGCGAGTACATCGAAGCGAAGCATGCCGTTCCCAGCTTGCGCACAGGGTATAGCTTTACGGACAATCGCGGCTTTCGCAACGTCGACGAAGACATTGGGAGGGTGCGCGGATTCGTGTCGGAGCTTCTGGCGTCCGATGGCATTACAGCTCGCCAGACATAGTCGCGTGTCGTGCAAGTCGTGTCGGGGAGGTTTGGTTGAAGTCTAGTCCAGTCCAGTCCAAAAAAAGCCTTAGCTGGTTGGGGGGCTGCCTCTCTCTGCTTTGCACCATGGGAGACTCCCGCCTCGTCCATGGCGCGAAGACTCGCCGATTACAGCTCG
>MDSY01111203.1_pt1 | contig 10059 bp, 8 predicted proteins | sample 811131 | NCBI WGS metagenome assembly MDSY01 (sample SAMN05326643, study PRJNA326480) | marine metagenome | isolation source: seawater | place: Atlantic Ocean: South West | collected 2010
CTGATGCTAAAGAATTAATTAAAAATCCGCTTATCTATATTTTTAACTTGGATGTGCTGGAGACAGTATATCTGTGCGTGAAAAATGAATTATTTGGAATAATAAAAGATGAAAAAAGAGATGGAAAACTATTTTGGAAACATACTATTAATACGGTTGCTAGCAATCATTATTCTAAATGGAAAAAACCTGAAACTGCACTAAAAAGATTAAAAGAAATCTCTGATTATTGTAAGCAAAAAAATATTAATCTTACCTTGCTAATTGTCCCTAATCATAAAGAATTTCATGACCAATTAATTAAATATGATTTATCAAAATCTGAGATTAACTTTAAAAATGAAATAAAAGAAATAGGAAAAGTTATTGATTATGACTTTCCAAATAGAATAACTAATTGTAAAGACTGTTTTGGAGATCCTTTACATACTAATGATTCTGTAAGTAAAGTAATAATTGAGGATCTATTTTCTGACACACTTTCTATTGGGAGGATCCTATAATAATCCCTTTATGGGAAAGCAATTAATCCAATTTTGTCCATCTTGAGAAATCCTTATTCAAAATCTCCCCTAGCGCATTAACATCATTTATAAATAATTGCTTTAATCTATTTCTAGTTTTATCTAGTGGTTTAGGTTTCTTATCATTTTTAAATAAAGCCGTCCTAAGCCTATCTACTAGATTTTTTGGGAAAAATAAAGACAAAATATTTCTTAAAATCACAAAAGAATAAATAAAACGAATAATACGGTTTTTTGGCATAGTATAAGTATTATGTTTCTTGTTTACATCAGGCACATATGCCTGATTTACACCTAAAAATAAATACGTTTTTTTCACAATGCCTAATACATCCATTTTCAAATCCTCATATTCAATAAATAAGATTTCTTTCTCATTAAAAACATCTAAATACCTTTTAACTTGATCGGCATATTCACTAAGCTCAATATATTGTTGATAGAACAACTTTGCATTTTTATGAACTGATTTTTGGTCAATTATATCTTCAAAACTATCCGATACCAAGCCTAGTCTATAATCCATTAAATAATGTGAGAAAGCCCTATCAATAGGGTTTCTTAGCATAATAATTATTTTCGCATCTGGGTTGTATGTCTTAATCTTTTGAGGAACATTTTTATAAAAAAGATACGAAACGCTAGCTTCACCTTTTAACTTTGATTCTAAATTATCATCAAATAAAGCATGATACTTCTTAATTGTATCAATTCTATTTTTTCCATAATACATTCCTTCATTATGTATATCTGCATCAGAAAAATAGTCAGGTTCTTTTTGAGAACTCATGCTTATTTCTGGATGTTCATTTAAATAATGATACAAAGAAGTAGTGCCTGCTTTTGGCGCTCCTGCTATAAAAAAATCTACTTTCATTTTTGTAAAAATCTTTTTTTAATTACTTCTAAAACATTTCCCATCCTATGAAGATTGAGAATAAAGGCCATTCCCAATTTTATAGGCAAAGTAAGCAAATAGAAAACAATTAGAATTGGAGGGAATTTAAATTTCTTAAGGTCATATTGAAATAACTTCATCATATCTGATGATATTATTTGAGAAAGATAAATCTCTGCACTTGACAATCCTCCTTTTTCCCATTTCGCTATTTTTGAACTATCTATATGTCGTAATTTAGAATCTTCCTCAGTTGAAGATCCAATAACTGGAACACTTAACATATCCTCTTGGAATTCTATTTCCAGAAAAGAACAAATCTTTTTTGTTGTCTCTTCTGAATTTGAAACCAGCTCCTCAAATTTTACAATTTTAACTCTGTTGTGGCTCTTATATCTCTTAGTATGCTGCAGAGAAGATGACCACACTTTTGACATAAGTAAAGGGTGATAATTTACAAATGAACGAATAGCCTCAAAAAGAGGGATGGCTGTCGCTCCTAAAAATTTACGCTTCCATTTATTCTTTTGTGAGAGCAATACATCTCTTTGATCTCTAACTAAATTAATTACTCTTGCATCTGGAAAATGAGATAATATTTCTTCTAAATAATACATGTTCTTTGGGGTCTGTTCGCAAGAAATAGACGCACTATTTTCAAAAGTAATTGTATTCAAAAACAAGGCATAAATTTCCAATGCAGATAAATTCTTTTCCTGTAAAACATCTCTCGCTTTATCACTAAAATCAGAAATATTATCTTGACTAAAAAGGCCATTTTCTTCAATGCAAAATAACCTAGACAATAAATTTATCTGTTCTAACTTACTTAATTCTTGATTTGTAGTGTTAGTCCAAATTGCACCAAAAAAATGCAATTCATTAAACGTAAAAATATCTTTATGATTTCCAAGAATACGCCCCATCATAGTAGTTCCGCTTCTACTACTACCAACTATAAATATTTGTTTTGTTTTACTCATTTTGAATTACCATTGTAAAGCTATATGGTTTCAGTATAATTTTATTTACCACCTCTTTCTCATTATATATAATCTCATCCTGATCAAAAGTTGTGCTATATAAATTTTCTCCTGAAAATTCTTTCTGCATCCAGCTCCCTGATGGTATTTGCGCGCTTAATTCATCTACTGACCAATTTACCCAACAAATAATCTGCCTATCATCCTTTGTAAATATATATTTAAACAACTCTCCCTCAACATCTTCTTTACTAGCAATGTAATCCTTATTCTGGAAAATCTCACTTAACATCTTCATTGGCTTGTAAGTAACCAGCATATGCATCTTATTCTTTTTCTTTAGTAACATTGAAGCAGAAAGAGTTCTGCCTGCCATATTATGAAAAGTTGAGAGTTCAATACTTTTTAGTTTTGGATTAGCTGAAGCTTCAAGTAAATATGATGATGTAAAAAGAGCTTGCATCATTGTGTTTGCAGTAATTTTTGACATCTGAAGATTCCATTCTGTAATCCATACTGGTTTATCATCAAATGCAACATTATATTCTAATATTTCATCTGGATAATCACTATTAAGATATTTAATAGCTCTTTCTTTGTATAAAGAAAATGAGACGTTCTTATCAATAGATTCTTGTTTTTCAGAAAACATCTTTCCGTCAATAGCTTTTCCTTTTGTAACCTTTGCGTATGAATGAACAATTATTGCATCATAAAACTCCTCTAATGCTAATTTTTTATTCCAAAAATTATGCCTTTTTAATGTATTTACTGGAGCCGCAACTACACCTATTAATATATCTGGATAATTATTCCTTATATTATTTGCACATTTTCTTGCTAACTTAATATATAACTCTCCATCAATAACATCTTTATACTCTCTAGTATACAATTCCCCACCTAATTCAACAGCTATTACTTCAATATCATTCTTATCAAACATCTCCAATACCTTAAGATAATCCGCCTTAGGTTCGTTCAGAATATTAACATTAAATATTACTTTAGATTGTGTTTTTCTTGCAAGAGAGATGAAGTCATAAATGTAATTCTTAGTATGCCCTTTCTTTTTGCTAATCCAGTTTAGTGACTTCCCAACCTCTGTCTTACCTCCTTTATTATAGCTAGAAACCTCATCTAAATCTACTCCATATCCAGCTCCTTTTAAATGATAAAAATTACCAAAACCCCCAGGAAAACATAATACTTGTGGATTCAAATCAACAACTTTTTTAGTAAACACAGAATCCTTAACATCAAAGAAAATAAAAGATGTGCTCATTCTAAAGCCAAAAATATTTGGATTGATTTTCTGCTGAGCAAACAAACACAAATTACAACAAACAAATATAATGATATATAGAATTTTCATAAATTAGTGTTTTGCAATCTACCTAATTTTAAAATAAAATAAAAAAATCCTGAAAACATTAAAAACATGAAAAATGGCCTTAAAAGAAGTGGAGAAGAAAACAAGGATAAAGATAATATTAATAAGAAAAGTAATCTTCTTTTTTTTATAATTTGTTGATTAAAAAATAACCAAAGCATAAATATTCCTGAAGGAAAACCCACTGCAGCTAATAAAAACATAAATGAATTACTGCTACCTTCATTAGAATTCTCCATCTTTAAATCCAAGCCTATATTTTCCTCGATCAAACTGTAATTAGAAGGGTCAACATAGAATTCAGATCGATATTCCTGAAATTTATATAGGTCTAAACCGATACCTGTTAAAGGGTTTTCAATAGCAATAAAAAATGGCTGAACTAAATCAAAATATCTTTTCTGGAAAGAAGCTTCCTTGTCTCCAGTTGTTTTCTCCGCTAGATTAAACAAAAAAACTGATGAAATAGGTAGGGCTACAATTAAAAAAATCAGGACACCAAATTTACTATTCCATTCGAAAAAAAAATAATAGATCAACTGCATTAGTAAAATTAAAATTCCTATTGTAGAATAAGTTGTAATTATAACAAACACACTAACAATCAAAAGCCACTTATTTCTCTTAATAATGAATGCTTCTAAAAAGAAAAAAATATTGAAAAATAATTGCGCTACACCCGGTTCCCAGAACAATCCCTGATTTCTAATTACATCCAAACCAAAAAATACTATTTCAGAATACTTATTTACATCTGTTGAAGCATAATAAAATAGATAAAAAAAGGTAGTACATTCGTATTCACCACTACTGATAATCTGGAGGCTATTTCCCAATATTAAATAAAAAAGCGATTGAAAAAAAGCATGAATAACAATTAGTTTAAGCACAAAATAAAGACTTAACCTAAACCTTGATTCATTTCTGTTATTTAAAAAATGAAATATAGTAAGTGAGCTGACAAGAGAAACCAAATTATAATACATATACTTACTAATTGACTGCTCAGAAAAGGCAAAAATATAATTAAACCAAAACAAAGAAAAAATAGTTGCACAGCATAATAATAATGTGTTAAACAACTTTCTATTAATCTTATTTTTAGAAAAAATTAATGTTCCGACTAAGAGAACTGCAAAAATTAAATACATCAAATTTCGATTGAAAACAAATAATAGACCACCGGTACTCATGATGAGCATGAATACAATTAAATTATCAATAAATTTTTGTTTTAATGTATAAATCATTAATCCCAGTACATTTTTTTATCCATTAATTTCTCTAAATCTTGAACATCATTTTTAAAATATGTATTATAAATCTCTTTCTTTTCTGCCTCATCTAATTTAGGAGGCAAATATGTTTTAATATTAAGTCTTTGGATTCTATTTTTTATGATTTGCCTTATCTTCAAGGAGGGAATAATATTTTTGAGAAAAACCCTCCACCATCCAGTTTTTTTCATAAACCTTTTAAGCCATACTGACCTTGCTTTACTTGCTTTATTACTAGAAATATTAATATCAAAATCTTCATTATCTAATCCTAAAAATTCAAAAATTTTATTCATTGTAACTTCGCGTTGATTCACAAACTCTTTCTCAAAATTAATAATTAAAAAATTATCTTTTGAAAATAACTTAAAATATCTATTTAGCATCTTACAATACATCCCCTGCCCTACATATGAAAATCTTAAGTAAGACAGGTAATCATTTTCATTCACTCTATTATTTTCAATAGAAAGAGCGTCTTTGAAAGATAAATTTTCATGCTCGTCTCTTTCGGAATGAAGATAGTGTGAATAAGCTCTATCAACAGGATTTCTTAGAATAATAATAAATTTCATTTCAGATCCTAAGTCATTTAAAATCCTTTGAGGAGCATGAGTATCAAACAAATATGTGGGAGAAAAATCGCCAATACACTTTTCATTTTTTAATCCATTGAAATATGTATTCTGATACCAATCAATTCCGTGTTGATAGACTGAAGGGACATCAAAGAAATGGGGCTCTTTAAATGATGGAATAAATACATTAGAATGCTGCCTTAATATATCATACAAACTAGTAGTGCCTGATTTAGCCGCTCCAATACACATAAAATTTGGCAATCTAATTTTATATTTATTTGATTTATATTTAAATGGCACATAAATAGTTGAAAAACCAAATTCTCTCTTAACATAATATACCATTGTCAAATTCCAGAAAACAATGCTAATAAGACTTGCAAAAGCAGCCCCTTCAATACCAAAAATAGGTATTAAATAATAATTTAAGCTAATGTTTATTATCGCCCCAACAAACAATACTTTCATGAAAATGACTTCTCGCCCTGTCATTTGCAATAAATTACCTGCAGGCCCTGTTAATGCGCTAATTAACCTAGCCGAACTAAGTACACATAATACATAGAAACCATTTTGAAATTCATTTCCAAATACATTTAATACAAATGGTGATAGCGCTATGAATCCTATAACTAATGGGAGAGTTGACCAGAAAGTAATTTTTGTAGATTGATGAACAACCTTTCTCAGTTTCTTCATATCTCCAAGAGAATAAATTTCCGCAAACTTTGGAGAAGATATACTTGAAATAGAAGTTAAAGCAATATTAACAAACAAAGATAGCTTAAAAGCCACATCGTAAACACCAACATCAGCTGCACTCATAAATCCTCCTAGCATTAATTTATCTGTCCAAGCCATAATAAATTGTCCTGATTGAGCTAATAACAATGGAAGTGAGACAAGTAATATTTCTTTATAACCAAAACTAGTCCCAAAATATTCTTTAGATTGATTATTTGATTTTTCTAATAACTTAAGTCTATTAAAAAAAACAAAATATGAGAGAATAGAAACAATTACTAATGCTAATAAAAAAGCAAAAATAGGAATATTCTCATGTCGAGAAAACTGTACTGTTATTAAAATTATTATAGCAGAAAAAGTTACTCTAGACATCCAATAAAAGAATGAAAATTCAGTTATTTTTTTTAAGCCCCTTAAACTTTGGTAATTCAATATAAAAAAAGCCATTGGCAGAATAAAAAATGAATTTAACCTTATATAAAAAGGGTTTGCTCCAATTATATTGGCAATATGAGGAGCAAACACATACATTGTAAATGAGAAAAATATTGTTGATAGTAACAAAAGAAATGACACTTTTCCTCTATATAATCTTATATTAATCCATTGATTTTTAGAAGCATATTCAGCAATAAACCGAATAGAAGCTGTATCCACTCCTAACTTAGCAATTAACACAAATATTCTCAATACAATAACAGCCAACACATAATCACCAAGTCCCTTTGCTCCAAAATAATGCGCAATAATAAAAGTTATAATAAAACCCATTATTTGTCCAGCAAGCCTAATAAAAAAGGATATACCACCCTTTTTAAAGAGCTCAGAAAAATCCTTATCCTTAAGTGCGTTTAGAAGTTTTTCTTTCATAAATTAATTTACTAAAAACCAAGGATTAATTAGGTTTTCTTTATTGTAAGTTACATCATCAGTTGAATTATATTGTTTAACTGAGAAACCTGCATATTTAGCAATTGCATGTCCGGCTCCTGTATCCCATTCCATTGTTGGAGCATATCTAGGATAAGCATCTGCCTTCCCTTCTGCAACCATACAAATTTTTAATGATGATCCAACTGCCAATACCTCTATATTGCCATGCTTTTCTTTCATTTCATCAAAAAACACTTCTGTTTCATCTGACATATGGGAACGAGAACCCACAATTACATAATTTTCTCTTTTAATATCAATTGGTAATTTATCTGATATTGTAATTAATGTTTCTAGATTTTCAATTACTGAGTTAACTCTTACTTTATAAGAACCTAACCCTTCCATAGCAAAATACAGTTCTTCTTTAACAGGCACATAAATTACACCCAGAACAGGATTACCATTATGAATCAACGCTATATTTACAGTAAATTCACCATTTCTTTTTACAAATTCTTTTGTGCCATCTAAAGGATCAACTAACCAAAAATACTTCCAATCCCTTCTTTCTGAGTAAGTAATTTCCGCACCTTCTTCGCTTAAAAAAGAAATTCCCGTATTTAACAAATGATTATCTATCACTTCATTGCAATTTTTATCTGCCAAAGTTAGAGGAGATTTATCAACCTTTTCCTCAAAAGAAAAATTGGAAGCATATACATCCATAATAGCGTGTCCCCCTTCAATAGAAGCATTAATCGCTTTTACCAATAATTCAGTATAATTCATTTTATTGATTTTCGTTAGATATAAATACTGCTTTTGATGTACCAATCCTTGTGGCTCCTGCTCTTATCATTTCCAAGCAATCTTTAAGACTTGATATTCCTCCAGAAGCTTTTATTTGTAAATTCCCCGCAACTGATTTAATTGCTTTTATATCTTTCACTACAGCTCCATAACCACCATAATATCCTGTAGATGTTTTAACGAAAACCTTATTAGCATTCTGCGGGAAGTTGGACTGAACTAATTTTGAAATTCTTTTAGTAATATCTCTTATTTCATCTAACGACAAAGCTCCTGTTTCAATTATCCACTTTACTATTTTTTTATTTTCAAGGACCAACCTGGTTCCCTCAAGAATATCATTATCAAACTTACTAAAATAACCTCTTTTAAATGCATTATAATCACAAACATAATCAATGTCATAAGCCCCACTTTTAATAGCTATTTTAGCTTCAATTAATTTCTGTTCAGTTGAAGAATTTCCAAAAGGAAAATCAACAACCGTACCTACTTTTAATTTAGATTTAGATGTCTCAATTAATTCCTTAGCTATTGATATAAATTCAGGTCTAATCATAATACACGGAAATTTTGAATCTATTGCTTCCTTTATAGAATTTATAACAATTTCTTTTGTTTCAGATTGTGAAATCCCTGCTTCATCAGCAGTTTTCAAATAAGTTGAATCTAAATAACTTGCTATATTTACTTGTTTTTCCATTGTCATATTTTTACAAAGCCAAATCTAAATAAAATATCAGATAATGAGCGCTTTTTAAATTTGATAAATTTTACTAAATTTGCAAGCTTATATTATGAAAAAATCCAAAGGCAATTTATTTCCAATTTTTGACGATATGCTACAAAAAGAGGATAAAGAAATATTATTACAACAAAATGCAAAAGTAATCTGGATGACTGGGCTTTCTGGTGCTGGAAAAACAACTATAGCTAAAAGAGTAGAAAGGCATCTGCATTCTCAAGGCATACTAAATCAACTTTTGGATGGGGACAATATACGCGTAGGAATAAATAGTAATCTTAATTTCTCCTTGAAAGACAGAGCTGAAAATATAAGAAGAGTTTCAGAAGTAAGTAAGCTATTTCTAAATTGTGGAGTAGTAACCTTAAATTGTTTTGTAAGCCCAACAATTGAGATTAGAAATATTGCAAAAGAAATAATTGGAGCAGATCATTTTATTGAAGTATATGTAAATGCCTCAATTGAAACTTGTGAACAAAGAGATGTAAAAGGTCTCTACCAAAAAGCAAGAAAAGGAGAAATAAAAGATTTCACAGGAATTTGTACTCCATTTGAAGCTCCTGTATCTCCAAAAATAGAAATAAACACTGATCAGCTTTCAATTGATGAATCGGTACAGAAAGTTTTGGATTACATATTGCCGATTATAAAAACAAGTAAAAAATGAGTTCATACAACTTAACACACTTAAAAGAGTTAGAATCTGAATCAATTTTCATTCTAAGAGAAGTGGCTTCACAGTTTGAAAAACCTGTGATGTTATTTTCGGGAGGAAAAGATTCTATTGTTATGTTTCACCTTGCCAGAAAAGCATTTTATCCAGGGAAAGTTCCTTTTCCTTTAATGCATGTAGACACTGGCCATAATTTTCCAGAAACTATTGAGTTTCGAAACAAATTAATGGAAGAAACAGGAGAAACATTAATTGTAAAATATGTTCAAAATTCAATTGATAACGGAACTGCCATTGAAGAAACTGGAGTAAATGCATCTCGAAATGGATTGCAAACTGTAACTCTTTTAGAGGGCCTAGAAGAGGGAAAATATGATTGCGCAATTGGGGGAGCAAGAAGAGATGAAGAAAAAGCAAGAGCTAAAGAAAGATTCTTTTCCCACAGGGACGAATTTGGGCAATGGAACCCTAAAAATCAAAGGCCAGAACTTTGGAATCTGTTTAATGGAAAAAAGAAGATGGGAGAACATTTTAGAATATTCCCAATTTCTA
>MDSY01086048.1_pt1 | contig 10057 bp, 4 predicted proteins | sample 811131 | NCBI WGS metagenome assembly MDSY01 (sample SAMN05326643, study PRJNA326480) | marine metagenome | isolation source: seawater | place: Atlantic Ocean: South West | collected 2010
CTCCACCACTTAATTCCTTACCCGATTCCATTATTTCTCCAGTTTGATTTACATAACTTTCTATAAAATTATTATTAGATATGTTTGAACCGTTAAATATTACTTCTGATGTATTTTCTTGTATTATACAATAAATATTATCATTTATTGTAGTTGAAACTGTTATAGACGTAACTTTTTTACCCGAAGTAATACGTAATCTATAAATATTATAACTAACGTCATATAAGGTGTCTGATATATTAAATTCGGAATTTGTATCCAAATAAATATCCACCGGTGACAGCGGTAAATTTCTAATAACTGTTTGATTTAAATTATTTATATTACCGGTTAAATTAAAATTAAAGCTTATATCTTCATACACTTTTGAATATAATATTACCGCATACGAAACATCCTGCGAACCGGCTGTTAATTTATTCGTATCATCCAAAAGTATATTTGTTTCTCTATTATTTATTACATCCACGTGAGACCCTAAAAATTTATCTAGGGGTATATTATTACTACTATCTAATGTTATACCACCCTTTTGTATAACATAATTTAATACAGGAGGACCTAATGGATAAAACTCATATGTTTTTGCTCTATTTTCATCTATAATTCCGTCTGTGCTAGCGTCATCTTTAAAATTGTTAGAATCATAGGTTGTTATAGTTGAACTGTCAAAACGATATACATCATGAACTTCCTCAATTGTCTTTGTATATCCTATTAAATTTTTTGAAGAATCATATAATTCTATTCTTAACCCAAGAATAGTTGAATTTATGAAATCCTTACTATATGTCCCACCTGAACCTATTAGTTCGGTATGGGTGGTATGATCATTATTACACCATGAACCATGAAAATTATATAAAATAAGACTTTGTAATTCATATAAACTATAAGTATTTGGGAGCTCTATTAAAACATATGATGCATCACCGTCTGATTGAGCATGTCTGTTTGATTCTATCTCATTATTTATAATTTTATCAACATCATGATATGCGTTTATTAAACCTAAACCAGTATCATCGTTTTCATAATAATGATTTACTTTATTATCATTATCGTCATAAAAGACACATGATACATCATCTAAACTTGCTATATTAATACCGTTAACCCAACATTGGAACTCTGTTAAATTTATAGAATTTGCCGATACACCTATACCAGAATTTAATGATGCTGCTGGATAACTACTAGCTTGTGGATGTGAATTATTATTCATTCGTCTAATATAAATATACTTGAAATTGGTATCATATTCACTATCTATAGTAGTCGTTAACATTAGATTACTAATCTCATTATACGCAGGAATGTTAATTTCATATACCCTATAATCACTTACCCCTGATGTCAAATCAAAATTATCTGATTTATTGTATATTCTATTGCTTTCTGTTAAAGATAAAGCTGAGGTCGATATAGGAATATCTAATGGCTGCATCTCCGGTTCCGGTTCAGGTTCAGGCTCCGGTTCAGGTTGAGGCTGTGGTTCCGGCTCTGGTTCCGGTTCAGGCTCCGGTTCAGGCTCTGGTTCCGGCTCTGGCTCCGGTTCCGGCTCTGGCTCCGGTTCCGGCTCTGGTTCATCATACATTAACACATCATTAACTTGCCAATCATCTAATGCAGTTTCATCGAAACTTCCGTAATAATCATTTGATGTACTGACCAATGTATATACTATATCTGATCTAATTCTATAATATTCATCATCACTACTCTTACGATATTGAGCTATATCAGAACCTCCGGATGTAAATACACCTATTGTTTGTTGCCAATTTCTTACATTAAATCTAAAATATCTTCCATAAGTATTATTATATTCTGTGCTAGTAACATACACACCTAATCTTTCCTTAGGAGGTCCTATATAATCACCTACATACAAGGTGGGTGACACGCCAGGTGCGGATGATTCAATAATTGAATTGCGATTATATGGTGCTATTCTACCAACCTCATCAATATTATCTAAATTCACATAATAAACATTTTTTAGTTCAAATGGTCCTGTACCATGAGATGAAAGATTAGAAGCATAAACATTTTTAAGACCAGGTACATTTGTTGTAGTAAGGTCTCTTTCAAAATTAGGCATTGTAACAAAATATTTGCCATCGATATACATAATCATTGTATATTCAGTATCATTTACTTTAGTGGTTATTATATCAATTGTATAAGCAGTATTTAAAACAAGAATACTGTATGCGTCCTTTACTGTATCTATATTACTCCACCGATCATATAACCTAAACGTCATATCACCTCCATTTGTAATCCATAAACCCGGTAACTGTGTCGAGGTAAAATCATCTACGCTAATAATATTCACCCAAGTTTTGTCAGAAACCCCCGTACTAGCTGCGTCAGGAAATTCTGTCATTTTAATATCAAAATGCAAATGACTTTCTAATCCTGCTTCAACCTGTCCTATTATATTATGAAGCCCGTTTGGTGTCCACACGTTTCCTAATATAGGTTGTCGACGATTAACATTAGTTTCCAAAGTATAATTATAAATAAATTCTTTATTTTCATTATAATATCCCACAGTATGGTTTTGAATAGTATCACCTAACAATAATTTTTTTGAAAATTCTGCTGGATTAACAAAAAAATTTGTATCATTATATATTTGTTGAACCCGCACATATTCCTCATTTGGATCCCTATTTAAATACCTAAATTGTAGATAATCTTCGACTATTTTACATTCATCATCATTTAATACACGGTTAAATACTATAACCGCAGAACACGCCCAATCGGATTTATCATGAGCTTTTCCAATATCAAATTGATTTGCATTTGTTTTCCAATTATCACTATCTGTTGTTTCTGTCACAACTACGTTTTGAGTTCCGTCATCAAAATTAAATCTCACTAGCCAGTCTGAATCATCTGGACGTTTAGAACGAAATGCGGTTATTAACCAATTATTTCTATTATCATCTGTAGATATATTAGGTGTTACAGCATTCAAATCTGTATTACCAGAGTCACTTAAATAAATCGATCCTACATTATTTTGCAAATGACCTAATAATATATTAGGATTTTGATTTGAGGCACCATTATTCGTCATATTCCAAATCCTTTGATAATTACCATTATTGTATCGGGTCATATGAAAAAAAGTAAAGTCTTTGTTAGTAGAATCTATATCAACACTATTAAATGGTATTACCACAGTGGAACTTGTTATTCCTGTTAAATATTCGTATCCTGAATTACGCCAAACTGGTTCATCGAATAACTTACTTTCAATAGATACACCAGTTGTTGTTATGTCATTTCCATTGCCAGAACGGTCCTTCCAAATAAGATCCATACTAGAATTATCATAACTGCCAAAATCTGATTCGTTTATAAAATTATTACTATATCTTAGACTACCAAAATCAGTTACATCGTACCAACCTGTTGGAGCTAGAGATAATAATCTATTTTCTTCAAAAACATAACTACTCATATTAGTTTTAAATATGTCTGGGTATTTTGTATCACGATTATCGTAAAGGGTTGAAATTTGGTTAGCATTTAGCTCTGTCCCTTGCCAAACACGAAAATATTTAAATGTCGCGTTAATCCTATTCGTATTTCTATCTCCACGATGCCCTATCCTCATATATACCCGGTCTGTTACAGGATATCCCTCAACACCTGTTTTCGTGTACTTTTGTTTGTTTATATATACATTTTGTTCCTGTTTAATTGTATGATATGTAAATACCATATGGTAAGTACCAAGGGTTAGTACGTTATTTATCTGTTGACCACCAGTGATTTTTAAATGATCACTATTGCTTCTTCTATACATTGCTATAAAATCCTGCCAAGGGTTGCTACCAACGTTTTTAAATTCAAAGAAACGAGCCCAGCTATTCCCTTTTCGATAATCTACATAAAATTCTATTGAAAATATTCCACCCATTAAAAATGGCATCAACCGCATTGTTCCATTACGATTAGCATCAAAAACACATCCTGTTGAATTTAATTTTGTATTTCCTCTAACTTGGGCTGTAATCGAAGAATCAACTGTATCTTTTACGCGCCCATTTTGTAATTCTGTATCAGAACGAAATTCAAATTCATGTGACGGATAGGGTATGTCGTCAGAACTTGAATCATCATTCGATATATTAGGGTCTGTCATATATGTTCCAAATTTTTTGTAGTTCGACATTAGTTAATATATATAATATTATTTCATTTATATTTGATTAATGTAATAATATTATTATTCACTTATCACCATTTTCTATCAATGGATCGATATTAACAGAATTTCCTAAATCCTTTTTTATGGTTTCATACGTACGCGCTTTGTTTTCTGTAGCTGCGGTTCCCATTACTTCCGTGACCATGTTCATGTATAAATCCGCGCCACTTTCTGTATTAGCCCAGTCCGGATTTTCTTTCTCCCATTCTTTTATTTTTAATATTTGTTTTTTTGAAATGGAATCTATGCTTTTATCTATTTTTTTATTTGACGTATCCTCAGTCCAAACATTTTCGTCCTTAATATAAAACTGTTGATTTTTTTTATCACTGCAATGAATCGGACGTTCTTTCGGCTCTAATTGATTTAAATTTTTCACAAATATATTTGTAATTCCTTTTATATATCCATTATCCCTTGTATATTGTAAATCTTCTAAATTTAACTTCAATGAATCCATGAAATCGGTTAAATTCATAGCATTAGAACATTCTGTATTTAAAAATACATTTAATGTCATTGTATTATAATTATTAGTAGTATTTCCTACCTTAGATACGAGGTCGTTTATAATTTCATCTTTTTTTTTTATTGAAGTCATTAATTCTTTAAGCATTAATACCGTTTCATCATTTTTATATTCCTCCTTAGCAAATTTACATACTTTTAAGTGTTTTGCTAGACCAGAGTTATACTTATATTGCTTTCCACAATGTTCACAGCAATGAGTATTATCTAATTTTACAGGTTCAATAGTATTTTTCAAATGTTTTTTTGTGATTAAATGTGTTTTATAATCTTTTCTATTTATTGTAGAAAAATTACATAATTCACACTTATATTGATTTCCACAATGTTCATAGCAAGGAGTATTATCTAATTTTACAGATTCAATTGTATTTTTATATTTGTCAAGTTTTTCTTTTTTTTTCAAATGTTTTTTTGTGGATAAATGTTTTTTATAATCTTTTCTATTTTTTGTAGAAAAATGACATAATTCACACTTAAAAATAATAATATTATTTGTTTCCATCTGTATATTATATATATATTTTTATTTAAGTTATTTACGCTGTTGGGTTTTTTTTGTATCCTAATTTGGATACATTTTACCCCAAAAACCCCAAAAAAAACACAGAGCATTATCATTATGTGTTTTTTTTTAATAAAAAATGTATGAAACCATATATCCCCCTTGGGGTTTTTTTGGGAGAAAAAATGCAGGGACATCTTTCATCTAATTTTCATTTTTGACATTTTTTTTCTTCCTTACAACATAGTCTTATTTTACCCCCATTTAAATGTTATCCATTTGTTATCCTTGAGATTTCAAATGTTTCAAAAAAAAAAAATGAAAATTAGTGCCTTTTTTTCAGCAAAGCATAAGCTCCCTACATCGTTTTTTTGAAAAAGTGTGATTTTTTCCTTCATCATCCCGCTAATTTTGATTTTTTCAAAAAAAAAAACTTTTTTCCAAAAGTATTTTGAGCAAATTTTGATCGAATTTTTCCAAAAATCCATATTCTGAGAAATACTTTTGAAAAACACTAAAAAATTTGCACTGAAAATATTTTATTGATATAATATATAATGTTCCCAAACGGATTACGCATAATAACCTCGGAAATTTTAAAAAAAAACAGAATCAATTTCAATATTTTGTGGCAAAATGAAAAATATGCATTTATAGAAATTGCAAAAAAACCAATGATTGATTGTAAAAAATCTCAGAAACATTTAGAGATCGATTATACAGATATTCCCGATTATGATAAGGAAGTTAATCCATTTCTTTTATAATTTATTATACGAAAGATGTAGGTATAATAAATTTAACGGATTTAAAATATAATTTATATTATAAAATTGAACTAATATAAACAAATAAAAATACAACTATAACAATGGCTGCAGAAAAAGCACTCGCAGAACAATATCAGAAAAAAACTGATAAAGAACACATCTTGGATAACCCTGATACTTATATTGGTTCAGTAGATAATATAGAAAATGATATGTATAGTTTTGATTCAGAATCTAAGAAAATGGTATTTGGAAAACACGTTATTAACCCAGGTCTATTTAAACTATTTGATGAGGCAATAGTCAATTGTAGGGACCACGCTGTAAGAATGAGAACGGCTATGATGACTTGTAAACCAAATATTATTCCACTAACTTATATAGATATTACCATGCAAGAGGATGGAACCGTTATAATGACAAATGATGGTAATGGAATAGATATTGCGATGCATCCAGAACATAAAATATGGATTCCAGAAATGATTTTCGCACATTTGCGAACTGGCACAAATTATAATAAAAAGGAAAAGAAAATAGTAGGAGGAAAAAATGGTTTTGGTTCAAAGCTAATATTTATTTGGTCTACTTACGGAAAGATAGAAACCGTAGATCATGTTAGAAAACTAAAATTCACACAAGAATATTTTGATAATTTGGATAAAAAATCAGAACCAGTTATTAAGAAAACTAGTATTAAACCTTTTACGCGAATTACGTTTAAACCAGATTACAAACGTCTAGGAATGGAAGGAATTACACCAGATATGATTAAACTATTTACAAAACGAATATATGATATTGCAGCAGTAACAGATAAAACAGTGAAAGTTAAAATGAATGGAGAGCCCATTCCGGTAAAAACATTTCAACATAATATCGATTTGTATATTGGTACAAAAGAAGAAACAAAACGTGTTTATGAATCGGAAAGTGACCGTTGGGAATACGCCGTTTGCTTGTCGCCAAGCGATGAGTTTCAGCAAGTATCTTTTGTAAATGGTATTAGCACGTCAAAAGGTGGAAAGCACGTGGAATATATTCGGGATCAAATAATTAGAAAGCTAGTAAAATATATTCAATTAAAGAAAAAGGTTGATGTAAAGCCAAATACAATTAAGGAGCAATTGATGTTGTTTCTTAGATGTGATATCGAAAATCCCTCTTTTGAAAGTCAAACAAAGGATTATATGAGTACGCCAAGTAATAAATTTGGATCATCTTGTAATGTATCAGATAAATTTATTGAAAAGGTAGCTAAGATGGGTGTTATGGATACGGCTTGTCAGCTTACTGAAGTAAAGGCGACAAAAGATGTTAAGAAAAGTGATGGTTCAAAGGTAAAATCTATTCGTGGTATTCCCAAGCTTGTTGATGCGAATAAGGCAGGAACAGACGAATCGCATAAATGTACGATTATCTTTTGTGAGGGGGATTCAGCTAAGGCGGGAATTATTTCTGGTCTATTAAAAGAAGACCGTGATTATATCGGGGTTTATCCTATGAAGGGTAAGCTTTTCAATGTTCGCGGAGAAGCTATTTCTAGGATTGGTGAAAATAAAGAAATCATTGAAATCAAAAAAATCCTAGGACTTGAAACAGATAAGGTGTATGATACACTTAAAAGTATTCAAGATGGGCTTAGGTATGGAAAGATTTTATTTATGACAGATCAAGATTTGGATGGTTCGCATATTAAAGGACTAGGTATTAATTTGTTTCAATCGCTTTGGGCTTCTCTATCAAAATTTGATATTATTGGATTTATGAATACTCCTATATTGAAGGCTAAAAAAGGACAACAAGAGTTGATCTTTTATAATGATGCGGAGTATGAACTTTGGAAAAGCGAAAACAATCATGGAAAAGGATGGAAAATTAAATATTATAAAGGATTGGGTACAAGCACAAGCAAGGAATTTAAGGAATATTTTAAACATAAAAAAATAGTAACTTTCAAACACACAGAAATCTGTGATGATGCTATTGATATGGTTTTCAATAAAAAACGCGCTGAAGATAGAAAAGAATGGTTGGGAAATTACAATCGCGCCGATTGTTTGGATACAAATAAGGAATATGTATCATACGAAGAATTTATTAATAAAGAAATGAAACATTTCTCAAAGTATGATTGTGACCGTTCTATTCAAAGTGGTATGGATGGATTGAAAACCAGTCAGCGTAAAATTCTGTTTGCGGCGTTTAAGAAAAATCTTACATCAGAAATTAAGGTAGCTCAATTCAGTGGTTATGTATCAGAGCATTCTGGCTATCACCACGGTGAGGCAAGTTTGAATGGAGCGATTGTAAATATGGCGCAAAATTACGTCGGTTCAAATAATATAAATTTGCTTTTACCAAACGGTCAGTTTGGAACAAGATTGCAGGGAGGAAAAGATAGTGCGAGTGAAAGGTATATTTTCACTCAATTAAATAAAATAACTCGCTGTCTATTTCCGGCAGCAGATGACAATATTCTTAAATATTTGGATGATGATGGAACCCCGGTTGAGCCTATATTTTATGGACCCATTATTCCGATGGCTTTGGTAAATGGTTCAAAGGGTATTGGCACAGGATTTAGCACGGATATTATGTGCTATAATCCACTAGATATTATTAAGAATCTAAAACTTAAATTGAAAGGACAAGTTTCTTCCGAAGAATTGATGCCTTATTATGAAGGATTCAAAGGTAAAATTACAAAAATAAATGAAACAAAATATCTAATAAAGGGTGTTTATGAAAAGATAGACAAAAACACTATTCGTATTATAGAGCTTCCTATTGGAACATGGACGGATGATTATAAGAAATTTCTAGAATCTTTGGTTGATACAAGGAAAGGAAAAAAGACGGGACACGTGAAAGAATTCGTAGAAATTTGCACGGATAAAAATGTTGAAATTACTGTAGTATTGCATAATGGAAAACTTGCGGAACTAGAGTCAAGTGAGGCAGAATTTGGTTGTAATGCTCTTGAGAAATATCTTAAATTGTATACTACAAATACGCGAACAAATATGCATTTGTTCGATCATAACGAGCAGCTTAAGCTTTATAAAACAGCGGAAGATATTATAGATGCGTATTATGGCATTCGTCTTGAGATGTATAATACACGCAAGAAGTATTTGATTGATAAGCTAAAAAAGGAGTTGATTTTGCTTTCAAACAAAGCGAAATATATTATGGAAGTTCTTGAAGGAACTATTGATTTGAGGCGTATGAAGAAAGATGCGATTATTCATATGCTTCAAGAAAAAGGGTATGATGTGATAGATGAAGACACGGATTACAAATATCTTGTAAAACTACCAATGGATAGTGTAAGTGAAGAAAACGTTGAAAAGATTAACAAAGATAAAAATGATAAGGAATTAGAGTTGAAAATTCTAATGGCTACAACGATTCAAATGATGTGGTTAAATGAATTGGCAGAACTTGAGAAAGAATATGGTGAATATAAAAAACAACGTGATAAAATGATGTTGGAACAAGCGGTTAAAAAAACAATAAAAAAAAAGAAAAATGTAATTCTAAAAAAATAATTTAGCGTCTTCTACGTATGCTTTTGCGGCTTCTTCTTCTGCGTCCTCCTTGTAAAGTAACTTTTCCCTTTTTTTTTCTAAATCTTCTTGATTTACGTTTTCCACCTTGTCCTTGTGCTGGTGCTGGTGCTGTTGATCCTGGTGCTTTTGATCCTGGTTCTGTTGATCCTGCTGCTGGTCGTTCTGCTGGTCCTGCTTGTGGTGGTGACATTCTATTTGATGAATTAGATTCTGGTGATGGATTCTTTTTGCTCCCAAAAAAATTGGAAAATTTAGAAAGGAAACCTCTTGCTTTACGTGTTACATTATCTCTTGTATTCCTTATACCATTTGTACTTTTATTTATTGCAGCAGCAATTTTCGGATGACTCATTCCCCCGCGCTTATTTTTTTTCCTATATTGTCTGCGTGTTTTACGTGGCATTATATATATAACTAATAAAAAAATTATAATAAAGGGTAA
>MDSY01100416.1_pt1 | contig 10057 bp, 7 predicted proteins | sample 811131 | NCBI WGS metagenome assembly MDSY01 (sample SAMN05326643, study PRJNA326480) | marine metagenome | isolation source: seawater | place: Atlantic Ocean: South West | collected 2010
ATTGATACGGCAATTGAAACTTTTGAAACGGCAGTTATTAACCCTCGGATTTGCTCAAAAGAAACTGTTTTAAAACTGCAGCAACTGCTCAAAAATGTGATAGAAAAAGACCATGGAACGGGTCATAAACTATACTCCGAAAAATTTTCAATGGCAGGAAAAACAGGGACATGTCAGAAAGATTATTCAACTAAGGATCAGTTGAATTATATATCTTCTTTCTCTGGATATTTCCCAGCAGATAACCCTAAATATTCTTGTATTGTTGTCATTCATGAACCCGACAAAAGTGTGGGGTATTACGGAGCAGATGTTTCAGGTCCTGTATTTAAAAAAATTGCCCAAAAAATATATACAGATTCTCCTCTAATTGATCAGATTGATGATATAAACCTAAAGTCAGAGTCTGTGGAAACTAATTACAGTCAGTACTATGTGGTCGCTCAAAAGTATAAAACAGTGATGCCAAATTTAAAAGGAATGTCGGCAATGGATGCGATTTCTATTTTAGAAAACATGGGTCTTAGGGTTCAGGTTACAGGGAGTGGTCGTGTGACACGTCAATCTGTGAAAAAAGGTCAGAAAATTAAACCTCAATCTTTAATACAGCTCGAATTATCTTGAAGGATTTAAAAAACATATTATATAAGGTGTCTATTGAGTCCGTCATAGGAAACACTGACCGATCTATTTCGACCTTGCAGTATGATTCTCGCAAGGTTGGTCAGGATGCTGTTTTTGTGGCTATAAAAGGAAGCACTTTTGACGGTCATAAATTTATCTCTAAAGCGATTGATCAAGGGGTTGCGGTAGTTGTGTGTGAAGACCTTCCAGTCACATTGATCAAAGGAGTTACTTATGTTGTGGTTGGGAATACAAGTAAAGCCTTGGCGATTATGGCTTCAAATTATTATGAAAATCCATCTGAAAATTTAAAACTTGTTGGAATTACCGGCACTAATGGTAAAACAACCATAGCGACTCTGCTTTATGAGTTGTTTAAAAATGCAGGGTACAAAGTAGGGCTTATCTCTACGGTAAAAATTATGGTTGATACAAATGAGTATTCAACAACGCATACCACTCCAGACTCTTTAGTTATTAACAGATATTTGAGTCAGATGAGTTTTGAAGGGGTTGAGTTTTGTTTTATGGAAGTAAGTTCGCATGGGATTCACCAATTTAGAACCGAAGGATTAAAGTTCAAGGGAGCTATATTTACTAATCTGTCTCATGATCATTTGGATTACCATGACACATTTTCTGAGTATAGAGATGTCAAGAAATCTTTTTTTGATCAGCTTCCGTCAACAGCATTTGCTTTGGTCAACGGGGATGACAAAAATGGAGCTGTGATGCTTCAGAATTCAAAAGCAAAACAGTACACTTACGCTCTCAAGAGTTATGCAGATTTTCGTGCTCAAATTTTAGAAAATCAGTTTAGGGGACTTTTGCTCAAGGTAAATGATAACGAAGTCTGGGTTAAGTTAATAGGTAATTTTAATGCTTATAATCTAACTGCAATTTACGGAGCCGCTGAACTACTAGGATTAAAATCAGAAGAAACCTTGCGTCTTATGAGTGCGCTTGACAATGTAAACGGAAGGTTTGAGTATTTTATATCGGACACCAATATTACTACAATTATAGATTACGCGCACACCCCAGATGCTCTAAAAAATGTTTTGGAAACGATTAATTCAATACGAACCAAAAATGAAACTTTAATCACTGTTGTTGGTTGCGGGGGAGATCGCGACAAGTCCAAGCGTCCTAAAATGGCGCATATTGCTTCTGCATTAAGTACTAAAGTAATCTTTACAAGTGATAATCCAAGGTCGGAAAACCCAGATCAAATTATTTCCGAAATGGAAGTTGGAGTTGAGTCACAAAACTTCAAAAAAACCATGTCAATCACGGACCGTAAACAAGCTATAAAAACAGCCTGTCAGTTAGCAAATCCTAATGATATTATTCTTGTAGCTGGAAAAGGTCACGAGACGTATCAGGACGTGGGTGGTGTTAAAAGTGAGTTTAACGACTCTGTAATAACGCAAGAATTTTTAATACAATTAAACAAATAATATGCTGTACTATTTATTTAAATATTTAGAAGAAACATACCAGTTTACTGGGGCCTCTCTTTTTGGGTTTCTTACCTTTAGGGCTGCAGTTGCTATTATTTTATCACTATTAATCTCTACTGTTTTTGGGAAGCGAATTATTAGTTTCCTTCAAAAACAACAAGTTGGAGAAACAATAAGAGACTTAGGTTTAGAGGGTCAAAAGGAAAAAGCAGGTACGCCAACGATGGGGGGTATAATTATTATTTTGGCCACAATAATCCCTGTTCTTTTGCTTGCTAAGTTGGATAATATTTATATTATTTTATTACTAGTTACAACCCTATGGATGGGTGTTATAGGGTTTGTTGATGACTATATTAAGAAATTTAAAGATGATAAGGACGGTTTAAAAGGACGGTTTAAAATCCTTGGTCAGGTCGGTTTAGGGGTTATTGTTGGCACTACTTTGTTTTTTCATAGTGACGTTACTATCAAAGAAAAAATACCAACACACTTGAAGGTTCAGTCCGAATCAAATCAAGTATCGTCCCTTCAGTTTTATCCCGAAGCAAAATCTACTAAGACTACAATTCCTTTTGTTAAATCAAATGAGTTTGATTATGCAGACCTCATTACTTGGATTCATCCTGGATTGGAAAAGTATGCGTGGATTGTATTTGTGGTAGCAGTTATATTTATCATAGCGGCGGTGTCTAATGGGGCTAATTTAACAGATGGTATTGATGGTCTTGCTGCGGGTACATCTGCGATTATTGCCTTAACCCTAGGGGTTTTTGCCTGGGTTTCAGGAAATATTATTTTTTCTGATTATCTAAATATAATGTACATACCTAGGGTAGAAGAAATCACAATATATATAGCAGCATTTGTGGGGGCCTTAATAGGATTTCTTTGGTACAATACCTATCCGGCTCAGGTGTTTATGGGGGATACTGGGAGTTTGACTATTGGAGGAATTATTGCCGTCATTGCTATTGCGGTTCGTAAAGAATGGTTGATTCCTGTTCTCTGTGGAATTTTCTTAGCTGAAAACCTTTCAGTGGTTATGCAAGTTGGATATTTTAAGTATACGAAAAAGAAGTATGGTGCCGGTCGCCGCATTTTTAAAATGTCTCCGCTACATCATCATTACCAAAAATCAGGATACCACGAAAGTAAAATTGTAACCCGATTTTGGATTGTAGGCATCCTATTGGCCATACTCACCATAGTCACTTTGAAAATACGCTAAATGAAACGACTGGTGGTTCTTGGTGGAGGAGAAAGTGGTGTAGGAGCCGCCTTATTAGGGAAAGTAAAAAAGTATGAAGTATTTCTTTCTGATTCAGGGAAGATTGCCAAAAAACATAAAGACGTTCTTATACATAATGAGATTGAATGGGAAGATGGAGCGCATACGGAATCTAAAATCCTAAACGCCAATTTAGTTGTTAAAAGCCCTGGTATTCCTGACCATGTGTCTATGGTCAAGAAATTACATAAAGCAGCTATCTCGGTAGTGTCTGAAATTGAATTTGCAGCAACCTTTACCAATGCTAATATCATTGGGATTACAGGGAGTAATGGAAAAACAACAACGACTATGATGGTTTATCATATTCTAAAACAGGCAGGATTGGACGTGGCCATGGGAGGGAATATTGGTGAAAGTTTTGCTAAACAAGTTCTTAATGATACCTCTAATTACGTTCTAGAGCTTAGCAGTTTTCAATTAGATGGCATACAGAGTTTTAGACCTCACATAGCTGTTATTACCAATATAACTCCAGATCATCTGGACCGTTATGACCATAATTTTGAAAATTATATTGCATCTAAGTTTAGGATTGTAATGAACCAAACGTCAAAAGATTATTTACTGTATGATTCGGATGATGAGATCATTACATCTTATATAAAAAATCATCCAATTCAATCACAATTAGTGCCTTTTTCGCTTTCTAAAGTAGTAGCAAATGGGGCGTATTTAGAACAAAATAATATAATAATAGAATTTAACAATAGAGATACAATTATGCCAACAACAAACTTAGCTTTAGAAGGAAAGCACAACGTAAAAAATGCCATGGCTGCAGCCACGGTAGCACATCTATTGAAAATTAGAAAAGCCACTATACGTGAAAGTCTTGAAGGATTTCAGGGGGCTGAGCACCGTTTGGAGCAAGTTCTTACAATTAATAAAGTTAAATATGTAAATGATTCAAAGGCTACTAACGTCAATGCGACGTACTACGCCTTAGAAAGCATGAATGTTCCCACAGTTTGGATTGTAGGCGGAGTTGATAAAGGAAATGATTACACATCATTATTTCCGTTTGTAAATGAAAAAGTTAAAGCAATCATATGCTTAGGGAAGGATAACGAAGCGTTGTTTGACGCTTTTGGAAATATGGTTGATGTTATTATTGAAACCCAGTACATGAGTGAGGCTGTCAAAATTGCTTATAATGTTGCTGCTGGAGGAGAAGCTGTTTTATTGTCTCCTGCTTGTGCGAGTTTTGATTTGTTTGAGAGTTATGAAGATAGAGGTCAACAATTTAAATCAGCTGTAAGAAAATTATAATGAAAACAGTATTTGAGAACATAAAAGGGGATCGGATTATTTGGGCTATTGCTGCATTGTTGGCAGTATTCTCATTCCTGCCTGTGTATAGTGCTGCTAGTAATCTGGCTTACATAGGGAGTGGTAGTAATACCTTTAGTTATTTTATCAAGCATTTTGTGCATTTGTTTTTAGGTTTTTCTATTATTTACGGGGTTCATAAAATTCCATACAGGTATTTTAGGGGGCTTTCAATGGTAATGATACCAGTTGTTTTAATATTATTAATAATAACAATGCTTCAAGGGGCTACTATTGGAGGGGCTAATGCAAGCCGGTGGATTCGAGTTCCAATTGTTGGATTTACATTCCAGCCATCCACCTTGGCTGCTCTGGTTTTAATGGTATATGTAGCACGTTATTTATCTAAAATTAAAGATGAGGTTGTCTCTTTTAAGGAGTCTATTTTTCCGTTGTGGCTGCCGGTTTTTATTGTTTTAGCTTTGATTCTCCCAGCCAATTTTTCAACTGCCGCACTGATCTTTTCAACGGTTATTTTACTAACTTATGTGGGAGGGTATCCTTTCAAGTATCTATCAATTATTATTGGGAGTGGTATTCTTGTCCTCTCTTTGTTTGTTTTGACAGCGAAGGCTTTTCCAGACTTAATGCCAAACAGAGTAGATACTTGGACCAGTCGAATTGCCAGTTTTTTAGATACTGAAGTTACACAAGAAGATTATCAGATTGAAAAAGCCAAAATAGCAATAGCTACTGGAGGTGTTCAGGGGTTAGGACCAGGTAAAAGTGTGCAAAAAAACTTTTTACCTCAGTCTTCCTCGGATTTTATTTTTGCAATTATTATTGAAGAGTACGGGCTTGTAGGGGGTGTGTTTTTATTGTTCCTCTATTTATGGTTGCTATTTAGAATAGTAATTGTTGCTCAAAAATCAGATTCTGTTTTTGGAAAGCTGTTGGCTATCGGGGTTGGAATTCCAATTGTTTTTCAAGCGCTTGTCAATATGGGGGTTGCTGTACAGCTATTCCCTGTAACTGGGCAAACATTGCCGCTTATTAGTAGTGGTGGTACTTCAATATGGGTAACCTGTTTAGCCTTGGGTATTGTGTTAAGTGTAAGTGCAAAAAGAGATGAAGATAAAAACAAAGAAGTGGATGATCAGCATCCTTTAGAAATATTAAGCGAAGCATTATAATGAAGTCGTATAAAGTCATATTATCGGGTGGTGGAACAGGAGGGCATATTTACCCTGCGATAGCCATTGCTAACGAATTGAAGTTGCGATTTCCGTCAACTGAAGTTTTATTTGTAGGCGCAAGCGATAAAATGGAAATGCAAAAGGTGCCGCAAGCGGGCTATCCCATCGTTGGTTTGTGGATCTCTGGGTTTCAAAGGAGGCTAACGATTAAAAATTTATTATTTCCATTTAAGTTAATTTTTAGTTTACTTAAATCGATTCAGATTGTAGGTGCTTTTAAGCCCGATGTAGTAATTGGAACGGGTGGTTTTGCAAGTGGCCCTGTGTTACAGGTAGCTTCATTGAGGGGGGTGCCAACGCTTATACAAGAGCAAAACTCATTTCCAGGAATTACAAATAAATTACTATCAAAAAGAGTTAATAAGGTTTGTGTTGCTTATGAAGGCTTAGATAGGTTTTTTCCAATTAACAAAATAATACTAAGTGGAAATCCAGTTCGTCAAGATCTTTTAGATTTGGAGCAGAAAACTAAAGAGGCGTTTTCCTTTTTCAACTTAGAAGCTGACAAAAAAACACTGTTGGTTTTGGGTGGTAGTCTTGGGTCTGGTCGCATTAATCAGCTCATCGAGTCTAAGCGAGACTACTTCAACTCTTTGGGAGTTCAGGTTGTTTGGCAGTGTGGGAAATTATATTCGGAACATTATAGTAAATATAACTCTAGTGATTTAGTGCAAGTTCATACGTTTATTAATAGAATGGATTTAGCATATGCTGCGGCTGATTTTGTAATTTCAAGATCTGGAGCAAGTTCAGTTTCTGAGCTTTGTGTTGTAGGGAAACCAGTAATTTTTATTCCTTCTCCAAATGTTTCTGAAGACCATCAAACTAAAAACGCGAATGCTATAACTAAAAATAAGGCTGCAATATTAATAGCTGAAAATGAGCTGGATTTAACTTTTGAAACCAAATTTTCTGAACTTTTTAGTTCAGAATCTCAGCAAAAGTTATTGTCAGAAAATATAAAAAAATTAGCTTTAAGAGGAGCCACAAAAACAATCGTTGATGAAATTGAAAAATTATTAACTAAATGAATTTAAAATCTATCCATAATATTTATTTCATAGGCATCGGTGGTGTTGGAATGAGTGCGCTTGCAAAGTACTTTGTGGCTGTGGGTAAAACCGTTGGTGGCTACGATAAAAAGCCCTCAATCGCTACAGACTCTTTGATTGATTTGGGTGTTAGTATTCAATTTGAAGCCAGTCCTAGCAAGATGGATAAATTATTCACAGACCCTCTAAAAACCTTGGTGGTGTTTACGCCAGCGGTTTCGCAGACTAACCCGCTTTTGAGTTATTTTAAATCCAATAGTTTTCAAGTGCTTAAGCGTTCAGAAGTGTTGGGTATAGTAACTAAAAATACGCGATGTTTGGCAGTAGCAGGTACACACGGCAAGACCACTACCACTAGTATCTTGGCGCATTTATTGTATCAGAATAACGAACAAATGACTGCCTTCATTGGGGGTGTTTCAGAAAATTATCAATCAAATTTCATACAACGAGGCACAGAAATTTCAGTGGTTGAAGCTGATGAATTCGATCGATCCTTTTTAACACTCAGCCCCGATTTTGCCTGTATTACATCAATGGACGCAGATCACTTAGACGTTTATGGATCTGCAGAGGACATGGCAGCAACTTTCAAAGAATTTATTCAAAAAATAAAACCTAAAGGTAAATTATTTATCAAAAAAGGATTGCCATTTGATGGCATTACTTATGGCGTTAATGAGACGTCCGATTATAGTGCCTTAAACGTTCGTATTTTAAAGGGCGCTTACTGTTTTGATATACAAACCCCATCGGAGTTAATAGAAAACGTCCACTTTAGTCTTCCTGGAGTTCATAATTTATCTAATGCATTAGCAGCCATAGCGATGGCGCTTGAGTTTGGGTGTTCTGCCTCGGGTTTAGTCAAAGCATTGGAGTCTTATAAGGGGGTTCAAAGACGTTTTACGTATCAAATAAAAACAGAGGATTTTGTATTTATAGATGACTACGCGCATCATCCTACAGAAATAAATGCTGTGCATCAAGCAGTGAGAGAGATGTATCCATCCAAAAAGGTGGCCGTGGTGTTTCAGCCACATCTTTTTAGTAGGACTAGAGATTTTATTGATGAATTTGCAGCAAGCTTGTCTCAATTTGATGCTACTTTTTTGTTAGATATTTATCCAGCAAGAGAGTTGCCTATAGTGGGAGTTGATTCTGAGTGGTTGTTGGGGAAAATAAAAAGCCCAATAAAGAAATTAATTTCTAAACCTGAGATAGTAGGGGAGATAAAGGATTTGGGGTATCCTGTATTTATTACCATTGGCGCTGGAGATATTGGAGTTGAAGTAACTGAATTAAAAGAAAAACTGAGCTATGCGTATTAATTGGGGTTTTGTAAAAGGACTGTTTTTGCTTGGGTTGGTGGTGTTTTTGTATGCATTTTCATCCTTCAAAAACAATAACCGCCCAGTGTCTGGTGTAAAGGTTGAGTTTACAGGTGAGGATAACGTTTTTATTACGTCTGAAATGGTTAATAAATTGTTAATACAAAGTCAAGAAAAACTATATTTATTACCAAAAGAAGGTATAGATTTGAAAGAGATGGAGTTTTTGCTTGAGTCAAACGACATGATAAAGTCGGCTCAAGTGTATGTTACTGTAAACGGAGAAGTTACGGCTAAGGTTGAGCAAAAACGCCCCATTGCTAGGGTGTATTCTAGTGACGTATTTTACATAGATGAAGATGGTTTTAGAATGCCATTGTCATCAGAACATAGTGCACGCGTCCCATTGGTGTACGGGGTTGTGGATAATGAAGATTTAGAATCAGCTTACAGGGTCGCATCAGTGGTGTATAATGATTCATTTTTAAAAATGTACATCACTGAAATTTTTCAGAATGAAAATAAAGAAATTAGTTTAAAAATGAGGTTATTAGATTTTGAGGTTTTAGTAGGGAATCTAGACAATTTAGAAAAGAAGTTAAGAAATTTAAAAGCATTTTATCAGAAAGCCAAAAAAGATAATATGTTAGGTATTTATAAAAGCGTGAATTTACAATTTGAGAATCAAGTTGTTTGCACAGAAAAATAATTGTTATGGAAGCTCAGAATATTTCAGTTGGATTAGATATTGGTACCACAAAAATTGTGGCCATGATAGGTCGTAAAAACGAGTATGATAAACTTGAAATTCTTGGTATTGGAAAGTCCAAAAGCCTTGGAGTACACAGAGGGGTCGTGAATAATATCACACAAACCATTCAGTCTATTCAACAAGCTGTATCTGAATCTGAGTCCGATTCAGGATTAAAGATTGGTGAGGTTACTGTTGGCATTGCAGGCCAGCACATTCGCAGCCTTCAGCATAGTGATTATATCACCAGAGAAAACTCTGAATTAGTTATTAACGAAGACGATATTGATCGCCTCATTAACCAAGTTCATAAACTTGTAATGTTACCAGGTGAAGAAATTATTCATGTATTACCTCAAGACTACAAAGTAGATGGTCAGGCAGAAATTAAAGAGCCTATTGGTATGTACGGAGAGCGCCTTGAAGCCAATTTTCATGTGGTTGTTGGCCAGGTATCTTCCATTAGAAATATTGGGCGTTGTGTGCAAACAGCAGGCTTGAATTTAGAAGGCATTACCCTTGAGCCTTTGGCTTCTGCGAATGCTGTGCTAAGTCAGGAAGAAAAAGAGGCTGGAGTCGCACTAATAGATATTGGAGGTGGGACCACAGATTTAGCTGTTTTTAAAGACGGCATTATCCGACACACAGCCGTTATTCCATTTGGAGGAAATGTGATTACTGAAGACATCAAAGAAGGTTGCTCAATTATAGAAAAGCAAGCAGAATTATTAAAAATTAAATTTGGATCCGCTTGGCCTGGAGAAAATAAAGATAATGAGATAGTTTCTATCCCTGGTTTGAGAGGGCGGGATCCTAAAGAAATTACCCTCAAAAACTTATCCAAAATTATACACGCAAGAGTTGTTGAAATTATAGAGCAGGTATATGTTGAGATTAAAAATTATGGCCACGAAGAACAAAAGAAAAAATTAATTGCCGGAATTGTACTCACAGGTGGCGGAAGTCAGCTAAAGCACTTAAAGCAATTGGTAGAATATATCACGGGAATGGACACCAGAG
>MDSY01067014.1_pt1 | contig 10056 bp, 14 predicted proteins | sample 811131 | NCBI WGS metagenome assembly MDSY01 (sample SAMN05326643, study PRJNA326480) | marine metagenome | isolation source: seawater | place: Atlantic Ocean: South West | collected 2010
AGTTTTAAATACTCCATTTTTTTGTTTATATAATTTTTTAGCAATAGAATGATTAAAATGAAGCATTAAACGACTAACAATTTGTTTAGGATTTTGTATATGAAGAATATTACAAATACTTTGAAAGTGTGAATTATCTTTTGTAAAAGTTGCGTCATTATAATCTATATTTTTACGAATATAAGCTTTACATAATCCGAGTTCTTCGCGTATCAACTTATTATTTTCATCATAATATAAATCTAATACATAACACAGTTTATTTTCTTTTTCTTTTAAACTACACAAACAATCAACAAGCATAGTAGGTAACATGGTGCGCTTTCTATCTGGTAAATAAATGGTAGAAATTCGGTTACTAAATGAATCCCAAAGTTCTAATTCGTTCAATATTAATGCAACATTGGTAATGTAAATACTGATTTTATTATCTTTTTTGTCATATGATAATGCATCGTCAAAATCATTTGAATTTTTGGGATCTAATGTGAATATATAATAATCTTTTTTACTCCTATACTCAATGTTGTACTTTACAGATATATGATGAATGATTTCTTCGTTACTTTTATCCTGAATTCTTTTTTTTGCCTCTTTGGTAAATTGTTGAATAGATACATTCAAAGATTTACAATATAATACATATTCGTAAAAACTTTGTAGATCATGTATATTCCCAATGTTTTGAGTAATTATTCCATGCGGTCGTTTGTTATTCCAATTATCAAATTTAAATGTAATATATAATTTTTGAATAGATTTATCAAACTTTGGTGGAATACGATATGGAATTAAAAAAAAAGGAATACGTTTATCATCTGGTTTACATAAATACAAAAACTTATTGTTTATTTTACCATGTGTCATTGTTAAATCCAAAATACCTGGTATCATTGTATTATATCGTGTATTTGAATGCTTAACAATCACCTTATTACTATCATAATCAAATACATCATTTAAAAATAACTTTACATCCATCGGTTTAATAGGTAAGTCTATAGGCAAAAATGTTTTTGTCTCTACAAATTCATAATCAGTGTATTCGTGATTATGAATCAAACACTTAAACATGGTGATACTATATTATATAGTGTTATATTTAAGTTCATTCCTTCATTTATGAACATGAATCATAGTCTGAATTATCTTCATAACTAGACTCTTGAATCACGTGCATCTTTTGACAATAGGAAAAATTTACTTCTTCATCACTATCTATACAATCATCTAAGAAATCTCCATTACTATTTGTAGAATATATATCTTGTGAAATACTTTCTAAATGTTGTGGACAATAATAATACATATTTGGATTATGATTCATGCGTTTAAACCACACATATGCCTTACCCGACAACATATAGACACTTGTATTCAAACGTGTTATATACTTATAATATATTGAACTATCGATGTATGGATTATATGTTTTTTTAACGTATAATGGTTTATATTTTAATATATGATTTATCTTTCTCCATCCCATTTCATGACGTTTTAATATAATGGCGTCTATGATAATACGTTCTTTTAAATGGTCTGGTAAAAACATATTGAATATATCACACTATATTATATATTTATATATTCAATTTTTATACAAAAATTTTTTGCTGTGTTACCAACTCCTGAAACATATATCCCATAACACCAATCATAGCAAGACGACCGTTAGAAAGTTCGCTGTTTGCCGTTTTATTATTCAAAGTGTAATACGGATTAAGTTGACCAGGTTGTACATCGTCCTTTAGTTCAAACAAACGATTTCGCGGTGGTTTATATAGTGATGTCATTCTTGCAATTTCAAAAAGCCCCATAGACGATAGAGCAATATCATTTAATCCTTCACCAGAATGCGCCAATACATTTATAGCCAATTCGTCTGGATTCAGCTTGTCCAATATAGGTAGAATAATAGCACTTACCATAGCAATCCGTCCGTGATGGATTTCTGCTTCTCGCATATATTGAAGTGTTTTTTCATTTGAATTTTCAGTAACACGCAGTGGATCAAAGAATCCAGTTGGGCGAATGTCTCCATAAAAATCAAATGATTTTACTTGAGGTTTTGTTACAGGTTTAAATGCACATGTAGATTGATTTACGACGCTCATCATTGTAAATAGTACGGTGTATAGTTTGTTCATGATAATATAATCTATATGTTTTCATATCTTTAAATAATTATAAATTATATATAATTGTCGTAAAAGTGACGTGTAATAGAAAAATACTTAAACATGAATATATTTGATTCTACTTACGTTTATGTTTAAAATATATATTAAATAATATAATACCAATCATTCCACTGAAAAAATGAGTTGATTTTACCAAATCTTTTGTATTTAATCCAAAGTTTTCTTTACCTTTATATTTAATAAAGTAAAACATGAAACTGAAAAAATACATCACTAATACTGTGATAGATACAAGTTTCCATCCACTATAACTGTCTAATTTTACTAAATTATATGACCATACACCTCGCAATGTATAATTAATACTTATAGCACATAAACATGTTAATATAAATAAAAAACAATGGGTTGTTTCTTTAAATGTATAATCTTTAATATACATAAATTCACCAAACACCAGAAAGATAATCATAAAATGAGAGAAAAAGTTAGAAAAAGAAAGCTGATGAATCTCTTGTTTTTGTCTCGGATATAATAAATAAAAATAAAGCACACTAATCGTCATTGCTAATGGCGCTACCATCTTAAAATATTGTTCTGATTTATTGTTAATGAGAGCAAGAAAAAAATAAAAAAACAATAAAATGAGTGTATGATGTGTAATTTGTGAAAAATACCAACATAATTTGTCTACAATTGTTGAATCATGTATCGTTTTTTTATTGTAAATACCAGGCTTTGGAAAATAATCATTATAATTATCTTTTTGTTGTAATGTAGTTATTAAACTAAGAATGATTGCAACAAACAAAAAGGCAGTGCTAATAAAATAAAAGGGCGTTCTCTCATTTATAAATGATATCGATATAGGAAATTCATCAACACGATTTCTTAGGTTACGTAAAATTATCGCAGATTGTTCATACATTATCTCTTATGTTAATCATTTTATTATATTGTTTTTTCATAAAACGCAATGTTTGATTTGTAATTGTTTTATAATAAATAATTTCCAATGTTGATGCGTGATCGTGAATATTTTCAATAAATAATATCCAATGATTTGGAACATATATAACCGTATTTTCAAAGCATTCTAATGTATGAATATTATTATGCTCTTTAATATAATCAATCATATGTTGGTTGTCCTTTAATTTGTCTCTATTTTTAACATTCTCTTTGAATTTTGGATGAACAAATGAAATTTTTACTTTACCCTTTTTTACAATTAAATAATTCAAACTGCTTTCAAGAGACAAAAGTGGTAAATATCCATTCTTCTTAATAGTATAAATATATTGTTCTGCTTTAAACTTTGTATACGGCTCTAATAAAGATATTTCATCGTATGATTTTTCATACATTTTATATTGCTTTGTTTTATTTATTTGAGTCATGCTTGATTTTCCGTAATCTTCATTTATATGCTTTCCATTAAAAAAAAAGGGCAACTTTATAAGACTCTCTTTATAAATATGTTCTCTAGTTATTTCTTTATCAAAATAATATATCTGATTATATTTATTCACTTTTAATTCAACGTAAACGTAAAAATAAAGAATCATAAATACAATAAAAAATATAATCTCAACAACCATCTTTTATATTATTTTGTTGTATCATTAAATACTTTATATTTAAATTCACTTTATTTACATTAAATGATCGTATTTTCTTTAGTTTCATAGTCGTTATCTATAGAACTATTGCTTTTATCAATATATTCTCTATAATCATCTTCGTCATTATCTTCGTCTTCGCTTATTTTAGGAGCAATATAATATCTAACTTCTATATTTTCATCTAAAATGTCAACTTGAATAGGGCACTCTTTTTGAACCTTTATACGAAAATGTTCAAACACATTATGAACCTTAGAAATATAACTCAAGTATTTCAAGGATACGTTTGTTTTTAATCGAAGTTCATCTTCTACAATTAGTTCATCTATATTACTATGTGGTAACTTCAATATATACTGTCCATCTTCGCCATATGATTTCATATAAAGATTATCTTCAAAACATACTAACTCCATACTTTCGCCAAATAATTGCATTTCTGAAATATATTTATCAAATACTTTGGTTTTAATTTCAAATTCTACATCGCCTTCAATATTTTGAGATTCGAGCATATCCTTATCAATATCAATCAAATTAAGTTCAAAATACTTTTCACTTTTATCAGGATATTTAAAATTAATTTCCATCTTTTCATTATTTGTAATTATGGTCAAAATTGTTCCAGTTGTATATAGGTGTAATATTTTTACAACAACAACTGATAATACTGAAAATGTCTCATTATTGCTTTCATATTCATCAAACCACTCTTTTTCAATTGTTATATTCATTAAACACACCTGGCTATCATCCATAATTTGAATAAATAGTTTATCTTCTTCGCTACACAAAGTTGTATATGAATTTAAATTCTTAATTACTTTGAATAATTCAATCCATTGTTGTGCTTTTGCGGAATCTTTGATAATAAGTTTCATGATGATATTCGTATATGATGTACATGAAACTTATAAAATATATCTAAATCAATTTTTTTCAAAATCTATTTCTGTCGTATTATTGGAATCAAGAACTTCATTATTTATTTTCTTATTCACAATAGACGAGCTTGTATTCAATAAATGTTCTGATATTTGGTCTGCTTCTTCCATAATTTGACTATTCTCATTATGTGAAACATTTTTCATTTGCATAAACTGGAGATTTGTCTCCATCGCAAAAGATTGTACTTTAAGAATATGTTTCTTAATATCATTTAATTGTGATTCCAGATTATTTACCTTTTCTTTAAAAAACTCAATACTGTTATCATCCAAAACCATATCATTCATTCGTCCTTCAATACTTAATTGTTGTTCTTCTACCTTTTGATTTAAACTTTCTACAACCGAATTAAGATTTTTTAATACTTTATCATGATTTAGTAACATTACACCAGGATTGATCTTTTGTCCATTATTTATCGGTGTGTTTTGTTTTTCTGGTGAAGAAGAACGTGTTGAAACTGGGGTTGGAGCAGAAGATGCTCTACTATTTGTGGCTTGATTCATATCCGGAGCAGCGCGACGACGACGAGCAGAAGCGAGAGCACGAGCACCACTCATCTTATAAAGATATATAGAAAATGTTTGTTTATATTCTTTAAATCTTTGTTTATCTATATATGAACGAACCAAGAGACAAAAAATTGTATGACAAAATTAAAAAGAAAGTAATGAAAGATATACCAACTCACAGTGCATATAGAAGTGGTATTATTGTAAAAAAATATAAAAGCGAGTATAAAAAAATATATGGTAATAAAAGTCCTTATACAGGTACTTATACTAAAAAAAAAGGATTAACTCGTTGGTTTAATGAAAAATGGGTAAATCAACGAGGTGAAGTGGGATATAAGCATAAAAATGATATTTATCGTCCATCAAAACGTATTACAAAAGAGACACCTACGACTCATGCAGAACTGAATGAAAAAGAATTAAAACGCGCGCGTAAAGAAAAGTATAAAACAGGACGTGTGCGCAAATTTAAGAAAAAAAATAAACATACTAAAAAGAAAATAAAGTCATAATTACTTTATTTGTTTACGTCGTTTGATTTCATTATCAAAATCTCGTTTTGTCAATTTATATCCCCAATGTTGTAAAACCTGTCTTATTTTTGGACTAACACTTTCATCATTCCATTTTGTTTTTCGTCGTAATATTTGTGTGACTAAAAAACGCATAAAACGCCCTCGTATCCCTGCAAGTCCTTTCCAACGACTTATTTGTCTATTGTCATCTGGACCTCGTTTTCCACGATAAAAATCACAATACCAGTGTACCCAACCATATGGATTTTCTTGGTGTATCCATTGTTTAGATTCCCAAAACTCCAATGATGTTCCTACTTTAACTTTATACTTATTGATATTCACATCGTATTTTGAACGAGACAAATGATCTTCGGGTATATTTTTCCACCATGATTTAGGATATTGTTTGTGAATATTGTTATATTTTGTTTTAGTAATACGTGAATAAATCGGTCTCCAATAAGTTCCACCAAAACTACCTAATAAAAATATGTCACGAGGTGTCAAGTTAGGTTTAAATTCTGGATGATCTTTAAAAGTAATGGTTTTATATCTTTTCTGTGTTTTTCTCTTGTTTGATTTAGAATAATCACGCATCGCACTATATTAACGACTGAAAATATTTATTATACTATAAATCATATATTATATACAAATATTGAATAATTATCTATTTTTACTGATTCATTTTCATAACAATCTTTTCGTGATAGGTATAATTTTCAATCATAAAATCATCCAAATTATAATCATCTATTTTTTCTTTTTTATTGCGTATTGTCATTGTAGGGAAATCATAAGGCTTGCGATTAATTTGAACTTCCAATGCCTCTTTATGTTCTTCATATACATGAACGTTTCCTAAATGATATATAAACTCATATGGTTCTAAGTCACAATGTTTAGCAATCAAAATGGTGAGTGCCGAATAAGAAGCTATATTAAAAGGTACTCCTAATCCAACATCCCCACTTCGCTGATATAAAGAACAAGATAGTTTATTACCTTGCGTTACATGAAACTGAAATAATACATGACACGGTGGTAACGCCATTTCATCAATTTGACATGGATTCCATGCGCTTATAATATGACGTCTTGAATAACGTTGTTCTGGATCCTTTAGTTGCTTTATTACATTTTCAAATTGGTCCACTCCACATCCTTTATAATCTTTATTACAATCGGAATATTGAGCATTAAAATGCCTCCACTGATGACCATATACCGGTCCTAAATCATCTTCACAATAATTCAATCCCCTTGACTCTAGAAATTCCTTTGTTCCGTTTAAATCCCAAATATGCACGTTTTGATTTTTTAAAAGTTGATTGTTTGTCTCACCGCCAATAAACCAAAGCAACTCTTTTAAACATGTTTTTATAGCAACGCGTTTCGTTGTAAGTAAAGGGATTTTTTGATTTTCCAATGAAAAATACATGGCACTACCAATTGCGCAATAAGTATTCCCATTTCTTGGATTTTCCATTGTTCCTGTAGACAATAAATCACGAATTAATTGAAGATATTGTTCTTCTTCATGAGAGTATGCTTTTTTTATCAATGATTTTAACATGTTTATAATTTCTTAACGTTTATTGTTTAATATTTTTTTTTATTTCTTTTGTTATATTAATTAAAATGAACGAAACACAAGAAGATTTTGATACAGAAACATATGGGGGAGCAAGTAAAGCAATCGTAGCAAGAAATATGTCTTTTTTTGAGTACATAACTACAACGAGTTCAAATGAAAAAGCACAGTTATTGAATCTTATGCAATACGGTGGTTTGGTAATTATTCCGCTAATTCTAGTTTTAAAACTTATGAAAATGTATGTACCTGTAGAAGACTCTTATAAATCAACACTTGAAATTACTATCGAAGTTCTTGTAGAACTTGCTGTAATTATTGTGCTTTTCTTTATTATTCATAAATTGGTCGTTTACGTACCAACTTATTCCAAGGTTGAATATGATAATATTAGTTTATTATCAACCATTCTTCCGCTATTTTTCATAATATTTTCTCTGGATACTAAATTGAGTGAAAAACTTAATATTCTTCTTGACCGTTTTTTGATGGCAGTCGGTTTAAAGAAAGAATCTTTCTCTGAATATCCGCCACCAGAAAGTACATCGCAAATTGTAGCACAAAATGGTGCATGTACGCCTCCAATGCCTCAATTACCTAATGTGGTAAATATGATGCCTAGCAATAATGAACAAATGCCACCACCACAAATGACACACCAAATACAACAACAAATGCCACAACAACAAACGCAACAACAACATGAACAAATGTTTGACGAAGGTCCTATGGCCGCAAATAGTGTGATTGGTGGTTCTCTCTTTTAAATACTATATAAATATAATTATTGTCTTATATTAATTATATTTATGGAAAAAATTCATTTAAATGAAACATTAGACGAAATTATAAAGGAATTAGATGAAAAGAATTTGCTTTATTTAACAAGTTCTAAAATAAAAGAATTAAAAAATAATATACTACAAAAATTACTGTTATCTAGGGATGAACTGCTAAAATATCATAAAACATTAAAAGAATATCGTTATGTAGATGAAGTGGATGAAATAAAAATAGGTAGTTATATTCGTTGGTTCAATCTTAAACAAATTAAAGAAATTAAACTAACAAATGGTGGTATTATTATAGACATAAAAAATGGTAAAGAAGATATTCTCATTGTTTGTAAAAACAATATGAATCGTATATTTACACTTGAACTAAGTCAATGTTTTATATTTCAAAAAATGAACGATCAAGAAAAAATATTGATTAAAATCATAGATTACGCATCAAAATAAGAAATGGGAGAACACATACGTGTCTGATTTAACAAACGAATTCTATATTTTCTAGTTTTTTCATGTTTTATCTTTTTTTGATGCGAAATCATACGTTTTTTATTCAATATAAAAAATAAACGTTTGTATTTTCCTTCATAATCACAATTTGAAATGCATAATTTAGAAACAATTAATTTATTTGCTTTTTTCTTGACTTGAAATATATTTGTAGGCGTTTTTCGGTGATAATAACGCAAAATTGACTTTAGGTCTTGCATTCGTAAATTATGATTCATGAAAGAGAATCTCCTCTATATACTATATATAGTTAATATATATATGAATTGATGATCAAAAAATCTATTGTAATTGATTTCGATCATACGATTGGGTATTTCAATCAAATTATTTTTCTCATAAATATTGTAGAAAAAACATACAATATCACACTAAATAATAAACAAATTTATTCATTATTAGAAAACTATCCATTAGTGTTCAGACCTAAATTATATGAAATTTTTCGTTTGATATTGTTAAATAAACATTATGATAAAATAACTCTTTTCATTTTGTATACATGTAATAAAAGACCACAATTTGTTGAATCTATTGTTGATTATTTAACTAGTAAATTAAAGAGTTATTTACCATCAAACATAACAGATGTAATTCTGTTTCAGTATATTGTGTATGAACCTACAAAAAAGAAAAATATTGAATATTTATCATCATATCTATGTAATGATATAAAAGAAAATAATCATGCTTTTTGTTTTATAGACAACAAATTATATAAATATACAAATCATCATATTATAATTAAATACATAAAAAGTGCTTCTTATGTTTATAACTATGATATTAAGGATATCATTCGTTTATTCCCATATTCTATTTTTGATAAAATAACATCAAAAAAAATTCAAAAATTTTTTAAATATAAAACATATCAAGTTAAACCATCATTATCATATTCTATATACGAAATAAACTCATCATTTATTTTACAATCTATTAGAGATTTTGTCTCTAATGAACCATAAAACTTATTCATGTATTTAATAATATTTTTTTTATACATAGTGTATAAATGTCCATGATAAATGAAAATCAAGACACATGTACAGTAAAATATGAAAATATACCAAATAGTCGCATTCATCAGCGTATCTTTCCTTCTCATGAACTTCAACCAAACTTTGATCCACGTCCAGTATCTACTAAATATAGTTTATTTATGACGAATGAACAACATACACCTACAACAGTTCCTTTGCGAAATTATTCAGCATTCACACCCAAAGATGTATTTTATACAGGAAATTCAAATGGTCCGGTTCAACATGCGCTCCAGCAAGTAGATATTGATTCATTATTAGGAAACCGTTTTATGGCATTACAAAAGAATGATCATGCATTTTATATACCTCCTTTTACGTCTGATTTATATAAACATACATCAAATTTAAAAAATGCACCTAAAAAT
>MDSY01084285.1_pt1 | contig 10055 bp, 8 predicted proteins | sample 811131 | NCBI WGS metagenome assembly MDSY01 (sample SAMN05326643, study PRJNA326480) | marine metagenome | isolation source: seawater | place: Atlantic Ocean: South West | collected 2010
AAAGTTCAAACTGACATTAGTCACTTAGAAATTGAAGGAAGTAACAACAAATTAATGTATCGTCTTCAAGTAGATTTTCATTTTTAAAACATAACAGTATCTTAACCTTACAAATAGAAAATCTTAAGAGATTTGCTTAATAACACAAATTGAATTATGGAAAATATTTATTTATATATGATTGTTGCTTTAGCCTTCTTGGCTGTCGCCGACTTGGTTGTTGGAATCAGTAATGATGCAGTGAATTTTTTAAATTCTGCCATTGGTTCTAAAGCGATTTCTTTTAGAACAATTATGATTGTTGCCAGTGTAGGAGTTGCTATTGGCGCGATTTTTTCCAGTGGGATGATGGAAGTAGCTCGAAAGGGGATTTTTAACCCTGGAGAATTTATGTTTAGTGAGATCATGATTATTTTCATGGCCGTCATGATTACTGATATTTTACTTTTAGACATCTTTAACTCTTTAGGGATGCCTACCTCAACAACCGTTTCTATTGTGTTTGAGCTCTTAGGAGCAGCAGTAGCGATGGCTTTGATTAAAATTGCGGCAAATGGCGGAGATTTTAGTGAGGTTGTTAATTATATCAATACATCAAAAGCCTCTCAAATTATTTTCGGGATTCTGCTTTCGGTCGTAGTCGCCTTTTCTATAGGGGCCATTGTACAATGGGTTTCCAGACTTTTACTGTCTTATGACTTTCAAAGAAAAGCAAATTGGGTGGGGGCTTTGTTTAGTGGCGTTGCACTAACGGCTATCACCTACTTTATCTTTATGAAAGGTTTAAAAGGAACCTCTTACGCTAAGCAATCTTTTGATATTCTTGGTGGGGGAACAATGAAAGACTTCCTAGAAAACCAAGTGTTTTATATTGTAGTCGTCAGTTCAATACTGTGGTCATTACTCTCTTATGCATTAATTGTTTTTGCAAAAACAAACATCTACAAGCTTATTATTATTGTAGGAACATTTGCCTTGGCACTGGCCTTTGCTGGGAATGATTTAGTTAACTTTATTGGGGTGCCTGTGGCAGCATTTAATGCCTACACAGAATGGTCTGCTTCTGGGCTTTCCGCAGCGGATTTCCCGATGGACGTATTGGCCTCTAAGGTTCCTACAAATAACTGGCTGTTATTTGGAGCAGGAATGGTCATGGTGGCCACTTTGTGGTTTTCAACAAAAGCCAAAAATGTAGTTAAAACTTCTTTAGATCTTTCAAGTCAAGGGGATACAAAAGAACGCTTTCAGCCAAATTTCTTGTCGCGTGGATTTGTGCGATTTGCAATGGGAGCTTCAAAGGTGTCTTCATTTATATTACCCACTTCATGGCAAAATAAAATTGAACAGCAATTTGAACAACCCGTTATAAAATTAACGAATAACAAAGTGCATGAGTTACCTGCTTTTGATTTGGTCAGAGCCGCTGTGAACCTTATGGTAGCAGCCGTTTTAATATCAATTGCAACGTCTTACAAGCTCCCTCTATCGACCACTTACGTGACTTTTATGGTGGCAATGGGAACTTCGCTGGCAGATAGGGCTTGGGGAGCAGAAAGTGCCGTATACCGTGTTGCAGGGGTTATTAATGTGATTGGAGGTTGGTTCCTAACAGCACTTAGTGCCTTTAGTGCCGCTGCTTTGGTTGCTTATTTATTAAATCTGAATATAGAAGTTATGTTTCCGATTCTTCTTCTAGCTGCTATTATATTACTTATAAGAAGTTCGATTGTTCACAGTAAAAAAACCAAAGAGATGGCTTCTGATGACCGCTTGACAAAAACAGAAAGCAGTTCTGTTCAAGGCGTTATTACCGAAAGTGCAGCAAATATCGCTAATGTACTGAAGCGAGGTAAAAAGATCTACGCTGCGGCTTTTACTGGACTTTCACAACAAGATTTAGAAGCGCTGAAAAAGAATAAAAAACAAATCGTTAAACTCTCTGACGAAGTTGATGAACTGAGGGACAACATTTTTTACTTTATAAAAAACCTAGACGAATCTAGTGTTGGCGCAAGTAATTTTTACATCCTTATTTTAGGCTATTTACAAGACATGACACAGTCACTTACCTATATCACCAAAGTAAGTCATAAGCATGTTAACAATAACCACAAAAAACTAAAGTTCAATCAAATTAAAGAGCTTAGTCAAATCAATGACTCTATAGAGACCTTGTTTTCGGATGCAATGGAAGCGTTTAGGTCTCAATCTTTTGAGAAAATAAATTCTATTATTGAGCAAAAGAATGAGATTGCTGCCATTCTTAAATCTAATATAGAAACACAAGTGAAAAGAACACGTACTGAAGAATCAAGTCCTAAGAATACAACGCTTTATTTTAGTCTGTTGTTAGAAACAAAAGATTTATTAAATGCGACAACGAGTTTGTTAGAAGAATACCACGAAGCCTATGACAGCAGTGTCAAGCCTGCAACACTTAGTGAAGACTCTGAGTAACAGACGCTCTTCGCTCATTCAGTTAATAAAAAAAGCACCTAATTTAAATTAGGTGCTTTTTTTATTAACTGATTTCTATTAAGAACCACACATGAGACAATCGTCTCCTTCTGCTTCTTTGGCCTGTTGAACCAAAGCTTTCATTTCCTCTGGGCTCATAGGCTCTACGTCTACGGCCGTTTCTTGAGAAAAAGTAGCGGCTGTGTTAGCTGCTTTTTCTTGTTGCTTTTCTAAAACAGCCGTTTCTGTTACTACATCGGCAACCTCTACAGATGCTGGCTCTGGTGCTTCTTTCTTCTTATTATCTAAGGTGAATTTAATGGCATCAACAGCACTTTTTGTTCTTAGGTAGTACATTCCTGTTTTTAATCCACTCTTCCATGCATAGAAATGCATAGACGTTAATTTTGCCATCGTAGCTCCTTCCATGAACAGGTTTAAAGATTGTGACTGATCTATAAAATACCCTCGCTGACGAGACATATCTATAATATCCTTCATACTCAATTCCCAAACTGTTTTGTATAATTCTTTAATATCTTGAGGGATTGCCTCTACATGCTGAATAGACCCATTCGCACGCATGATATCTTGCTTCAAGCCTTCATTCCATAGTCCTAGCTCAACAAGGTCTTCTAATAAGTGCTTATTCACAACAATAAACTCACCAGACAATACACGACGGGTATAGATGTTTGAGGTATAGGGCTCAAAGCATTCATTATTTCCAAGAATTTGAGACGTACTTGCCGTTGGCATTGGGGCTACTAAAAGTGAGTTTCGAACACCATTCTTAAGAACTTCTTTACGAAGCTGTGCCCAATCCCAAAGACCACTTAACTCTTCATCTTTAAGCCCCCATAAATTGTGTTGAAATTTTCCTTCACTTATTGGAGACCCTTCATAACTTTGATACGGTCCATCTTCTGTGGCTTCTTCCATAGAAGAAGTTACAGCTGCAAAGTAAATGGTTTCAAAAATATCTTGGTTCAATTGTTTCGCTTCGTCACTAGTAAAAGGAAGTCTTAATGCTATAAATGCGTCTGCTAAGCCTTGGACTCCTATCCCTATAGGGCGGTGTCTCATATTTGAGTTTTCAGCTTCGATTACAGGATAGTAATTTCGGTCGATCACTCTGTTTAAGTTTCGGGTTACACGTTTTGTGATTTTATATAACTCTTGATGATCAAACGCGCCATCTTTAATAAACATTGGTAATGCAATGGATGCTAGGTTACAAACAGCGACTTCATCAGGGGATGTGAACTCAATAATTTCTGTGCATAAATTAGACGAACGAATGGTTCCTAAGTTTTGCTGATTAGATTTACGGTTTGCTGCATCTTTGTAGAGCATGTATGGGGTTCCAGTCTCAATTTGAGATTCTGTAATTTTTTCCCATAACTCTCTTGCTTTGATTGTTTTTCGGCCTTTCCCTCTTGCTTCATACTCTAAGTAAAGGGTTTCAAACTCTTCACTATGCGTGTCTGGAAGGCCTGGGCACTCGTTAGGACACATTAATGTCCATTCAGCATCTTCCTGAACTCGTTTCATAAACAAATCTGGAATCCACATGGCATAAAATAAATCCCGTGCACGCATTTCTTCTTTTCCGTGATTTTTCTTTAAGTCAAGAAAATCAAAGATATCAGCATGCCATGGTTCTAGATAAATTGCAAAACTTCCTTTACGTTTTCCTCCCCCTTGGTCCACATAACGTGCTGTATCATTAAATACACGGAGCATTGGAACAATCCCATTACTTGTACCGTTAGTTCCTGCAATATAGCTTCCGGTCGCTCTAATATTATGCATCGCTAATCCGATTCCACCTGCTGACTGTGAGATTTTAGCAGTTTGTTTTAAGGTATCATAAATTCCATCAATACTATCGTCTTTGGCCGTTAATAAAAAGCAAGATGACATTTGTGGTTTTGGTGTACCTGCATTAAACAATGTAGGAGTTGCATGCGTAAAATACTTTTTGGACATGAGTTCGTAAGTCTCAATAGCAGCATCTAAATCATTTAAATGAATCCCAATAGAGACCCGCATTAACATATGCTGTGGTCGTTCGGCTATAATTCCATTTAGCTTTAAAAGGTAAGAGCGCTCTAATGTTTTAAATCCGAAATAGTCATAACCAAAATCTCTGTTATAAATAATAGTAGAGTCCAATTTATCTTTATTTTCCGCTATTACATTATAAACCTCATCAGAAAGTAAAGGAGCATCTTTTCCTGTTCTTGGATTTACGTATGTATATAAGTCGTGCATGACTTCGCTAAAAGTCTTTTTGGTGTTTTTGTGTAGGTTTGAGACTGATATACGTGCAGCAAGGCGAGCGTAATCGGGGTGAGCAGTCGTCATCGTTGCTGCTACCTCAGCAGCCAAGTTGTCTAATTCGCTGGTTGTGACGCCGTCATACAGCCCTTCAATAACACGCATAGCAACCTTCAGAGGATCCACCAATTCATTTAAACCATAACAGAGTTTCTTAACCCTTGCCGTGATTTTATCAAACATGATTTCTTCTTTTCTGCCATCTCTTTTTAGTACGTACATTTTTTAATCTTTTTTACTTTTTTGATGCTGCTACAAAAAAGCGGTTAGTTAGTTAGCCTAGTGATATTTGAGTTTCCCCAAATGCTTGGTTGTTATAGTGTTTTGACCCGTTAGTTAGGAGGTCAAAATTTGTTTGTAAGCGATTTTAAGTATGCTTTGGTTCTTATCCTAGTGGGTAATTACTAGAACTCAGAATCGAAACTATATTTATTGGTATCCTCTTCTTCTTTGTTTAGAACTCCTGCTTTTTGATATTCAGAAACTCTTTTTTCAAAGAAATTTGTCTTTCCCTGAAGTGATATCATATCCATAAAATCAAATGGATTTGCTGTGTTATATTCTTTTTCGCAATCTAGTTCTTGTAACAAACGGTCCGTTACAAACTCTAAGTATTGAGACATCAATTTTGAATTCATCCCAATCAAACTGGCTGGTAAAGATTCTGTAATAAATTCTCTTTCTATAGTTAACGCATCTAATAATATTTCTCGAATACGTTCTTTAGGGACTTTATTTATGAGGTGTTTATTGTGCAAGTGAACAGCAAAGTCAGCGTGCACGCCTTCGTCTCTTGAAATTAATTCATTTGAAAACGTTAGCCCAGGCATTAACCCTCTTTTTTTTAACCAAAATATTGAACAAAAGGCACCAGAAAAGAAAATCCCTTCTACAGCTGCAAAAGCAATAAGACGTTCCGCAAAACTTGGAGAATCAATCCACTTTAGAGCCCAGTCTGCTTTTTTCTTAATGGCCGGGAAGTTTTCAATTGCATTAAAAAGCATGTCTTTCTCTACCTCATCCTTCACGTAAGTATCTATTAAAAGTGAATATGTTTCACTATGAATATTTTCCATCATGATTTGAAATCCGTAGAAAAATTTAGCTTCACTGTATTGAACCTCATTGACGAAGTTTTCTGCTAAGTTTTCATTTACAATCCCATCACTTGCTGCGAAAAAGGCAAGGATATGCTTTATGAAATAACGCTCATCGTCATTTAGTTTGGTAGACCAGTCTGTTAAATCTTGATGTAAATCAATTTCTTCTGCTGTCCAAAAACTAGCTTCTGATTTTTTATACCATTCCCAAATATCGTGATGTTGAATGGGGAAAATAACGAATCTATCTTTGTTTGGCTGTAAAATCGGTTCTACTTGTGACATCTATTTTTTTGAATTAAAATTTTGGTGTAAACTACTGCGCAATTGAGCGGTTAACAAAGGTTGAAAATACTTGCCTTAAATGAAAGTCATTTTTATAAACATTGACTGTAAGTTTTTAACAACGAGTAGGTTTTTTCCTACATAAATAAATTGGAGAGAAACGTCTAAACATCTACAAATGAGCCCCTTAAAAACACGCTCTCTCTTAAGTCTAAACAACTCGAATTTATTTATTCTTCATCAAATTAATAAAAAACTATAAGAATTTTGGCTGCGTCTGTGGAATCAAGTGCATGCCCTTCTAGGAACTTAATAAAGAAAGGTTATTGCAGTGTTTGCGCTACTTTTTCAAGTTCAGCGTACCAATCGGCTCCAAACTTTCGAATTAAGGCTTCTTTTACAAATTTATAAACGGGCACCTGAAGCTCTTTTCCTAATGAACAAGCATCGTCACAAATATGCCAGTGATTATAGTTAACAGCAGAAAACTCACTGTAATCTTTTACGCGGACAGGGTATAAATGACAAGACACTGGTTTTTTCCAAGTCACATCTCCTTGGTTATATGCTTCTTCAATAGCACATAGAGCCGTTTGCTTTTCATCAAAAATTACATATGCGCAGTCTGCACCGTTAACCAAAGGCGTTTCGAGCTCTCCATCTTCAGCTACAACGTGTGTGCCCTGAGCTTCAATTGCCGCTATACCTTCTTTCCGCAAGTAAGGCTTAATGATGGGGTAAATATCTTTCAAGATATCGGCTTCTGAAGCTTCAAGGGGTGCCCCAGAGTCCCCATCTACACAGCAAGCCCCCTTGCATGCGCTAAGATTACAAATAAAATCTTTCTCAATAATATCTTCTGAGACTATGGTTTTTCCTAATTGAAACATGCTCCAAATATACTATTATTTGTAAACATCTATAGCTAAAAAAATTGCTCAAAATAAATTTGCAAATTTAATTATTTGTTAGACCTTTGTAATCATATATTATTTAGTAATGGGCTTCGATTTTAAAGAAATTTTAACGACATTTATGGTGCTTTTTGCAGTGATTGATATTGTTGGAAACATTCCAATCATTATTGATCTTCGAAAAAAAGCAGGTCATATTCAAAGTGGAAAAGCTTCAGTAATTGCGGGAGTTATCATGATTGTGTTTTTGTTTTTGGGAGAAAGTATTTTAACACTTATTGGAATTGATGTTCATTCTTTTGCAGTCGCGGGGGCATTTATTTTATTTTTTATTGCCCTAGAAATGATTCTTGGAATTACACTTTATAAGCAAGAAGAAGGCACAAACATGAACGCCTCTGTTTTTCCTTTAGCGTTCCCTTTAATTGCTGGGCCTGGAAGTCTCACCACACTATTGTCTTTAAAGTCTGAATTTAACACAGAAAACATCATCATTGCTGTGATCGTAAACGTACTTGTAATTTTTCTAGTTCTCAAAACTTCCTCTAGAATTGAGCGTGTGATTGGTCAGAACGGAATAGATATTGTTCGAAAAGTATTCGGCGTTGTTTTACTGGCAATCGCTGTCAAGCTATTTACCTCTAATATTAAATTTTTGTTATAAGTATGCGACTATTGACTTATTTATTATCTGTGTTAGCCATTGTTATTATTGTTTTTAATATATCGAAAATCAACTTCTCTGCTCCTTTTGAAAACGAAAGCTATACCGCAATTATTACCGCACTGGCCGGGGGTTGTGCAATTCTTATACTTACAATACTTAGGGTTGTTAAAAAAATAGATCGTACGGTAAAAGAAAAGTCTTAATCTAAAGCTCCTAAAGACTCTAATTCGATTACTTTATTCAAAATTGGATCAATTTCGAGCAGTACTTTCGCCGCGGCAATATCTCCAAAAAGTTGCTTTGTGAATGCTGATTTTAAAAGCACTTTTAAGGGCGTTTCAAAAGACCTAGCTTTGGTGACTTCAACATCAATAAACGCTCTCAAATAGCTAATAAATTTTTGATAAATCACATCTGTTATTTCAAACTCCTTTAAAAACTGCGATTCGGGGACCGATGAGTAACGCTCGCGATGTTTGTCTAATTGTTCAAAAACAAAAAAATCTAAAACGCCGGTTCCTTTTAGAAACTCAAAAAGAGTGCTATTAAAGATTGGATCATTGGGCGAATAAATATCTGGAATTATGCCCCCACCTCCGTAAACAACCTTTCCTTTTGGCGTTATAAACTTAAGGCTATCTTGCACAGATTCAGGATCTGTCTGGTCTGTATTTCTATTTTCCAATCGCTTATAATACGAGTTGTAATAGGCCTCTGACCCACTAACATATGAGCGCTGTATAGAGCGGCCTGTGGGGGTGTAATATCTTGAGGTTGTAAGTCTAATTACACTCCCATCTCCCAAGCCCATTTCTTGTTGAACTAATCCTTTTCCAAATGAACGTCGACCAATAATAATTCCCTTATCATTGTCTTGAAGTGCCCCTGCTACAATTTCACTTGCAGAAGCTGAATTTTCATTAATCAATACATAAACCTCTGCGTTTTCAAAACGACCTTTTTCGGTGGCATAACTTTTAATGACCTGGTCAGACTTGTTTTTTGTGAAAAGGATGAGCTTTCCTGCTTCTAAAAACTCGTCTGCAATTTGTTCGGCGATTTGCAAAAACCCGCCAGGATTGTCGCGCAAATCTAAAACTAGGTTTGTTGCCCCTTTTGAAATCAAGGACTCAATTCCTTTTTCAAACTCCAAAAAGGTGCTTTCAGCAAAACGATTAACTTTGATATAGCCAAGGGATGGACTCATCATAAAAAAGGCGTCTACACTTTTAATGGGGACTTCAGAACGAATGACCTCAAAGGCTAGCAAGCTATCTGTGTTTGCGCGCTTAATTTGTAATCTAACTTTGGAGTTTTTGGGGCCTCTTAATTTTTGAATGACTTTGTCTTGGTTCCAAAAGGGACCGTGAATTGTGTCGTTATCTGCCATCAAAATTCGGTCGCCTGGCTTAATCCCTGCACGAAAACTTGGCCCTCCCTTAATGGGGCGAATAACAGAAATCGTGTCTTTATAATCATAAAAATGAACGCCTATCCCAATAAAATCACCCTTCATGTTTTCGTTTACAGAGGCGACATCCTGCTTTGAAATATACGTAGAGTGTGGATCTAAGTTTTGTAAAATATCATCAATCACTCCTTCCACGATACTGTCAGTATTAACCGCATCCACATAATCATTGTTTAAATAATCAATAAGACGGTTTAGTTTTAATTTACTGCTGTTTTGTGAATTGTTATAAAACGCTGTAGAATTAACGCTTAATTTACTGCCTATGTAGATCCCAGCAGCCAATAATACTGCCATGAAAAATGGGCTGTTTTTGGGGGTTAGTGAAGCCAAACTAAAGCGTTATTAATTCAACTTGAATGCCTGCCTTTTCTAAGAATTCAACTCCTGATAGGTCTTTGTAGGCTTTGCTATAAACCACTCTAGTAATTCCTGCTTGATGTATTAATTTACTACAACTTTGGCAAGGAGATAAAGTGATGTAAAGGGTGGCTCCTTGACAGGATTGGGTAGAGGCCGCAACCTTTAATATAGCATTGGCTTCTGCATGAAGTACGTACCATTTTGTATAGCCTTCATCATCTTCACAAAAATTTTCAAAACCGGTGGGAGTGCCATTGTATCCATCTGAAATAATCATTCGATCTTTAACAATAATAGCTCCAACTTGTTTGCGCTTGCAGTACGATAACTTACCCCATTCCGAAGCCATTCGTAAATAGGCTTGGTCGTACTTAAGTTGCTTTTGTGTCGTCATAATTAATAATAGGGTTTAATCGCAGTAACGAATATATAAGCTAGAAATTTTAAATACAAAT
>MDSY01085501.1_pt1 | contig 10054 bp, 8 predicted proteins | sample 811131 | NCBI WGS metagenome assembly MDSY01 (sample SAMN05326643, study PRJNA326480) | marine metagenome | isolation source: seawater | place: Atlantic Ocean: South West | collected 2010
CGGCGTCGTCCGCTGAGTGCCCACCTCGACGCCAAGCTGTGCGAGCGCGCAGCGCCGGCGCTCTTCCTCGTACAACCTCAGCCATGTCTGACGCCAGCGCCGCGGACCTCCTCCGCGTCGTTATCAGCTACCGCCAGCGCGGTGTGCCGGCTTCGGAGGTCCACGCCCTGCTCCCGCGAATCCTCAAAGCGGCTCGAGCCGCTGGCTTCGTGTGGATGATCGATGTGCCCACAGGTCACGCTCCGGCCCTCAGTCGCGTGCTATCCACCGAGCTGCTCACCACCGCTTCGGGCTCGGCCGGCGGCATCGCGGCGACCGTCACGCTGGCTTGCGAGCACTTCAACCTTGACGTGGTCTTCAACGCCGCGGCCGACCTCGCGAGTGCCGTGGGCGAGCTGCAGCTGCAGCACTGCTCGGAGTTCGCGCCGGTGTGGCCGCACGCGACGCTGGCCGAGCTGGAGTGCGAGCTGCAGGCGCGGCTCCTCGCTAGCGACGCGGTCGGCTTCTGTGCACTCCTCACCGCGCTCCGCTGCTTCCAGGGGCTGCTCGCCCGCGGCGGCCGCCCTGAGCGCCCGTATGGAAGCGTGCCGGCCGACTGGGACGACGCGCAAAGCACTCTGAAGAAGCTGCTCGGCTGTGCGCCAAAGGGCGGGTGCGAGGGGCTTAGCGCGCGCTACTACGTGCCGGCCGGTCAGGAGGAGGAGGAGGGAGAGGAGCACTGGCTAGTGGTGCGGCCATCACCCACACCCGAGGCGGCCGCCACCGCTGGTGCGCCTGCGGGTGGCGGTGGGGGGGCGGTCGGGGCGAGCATCGTCCTTCGGCCACCGCTGCTGCTCGAGGAGGGCGCCGCGCGCGAGCTGGCGCGGCTCGGCGCGACGGGCGGTGCCGAGGGCGCGGCCGAGGGTGCGGGTGCGGGTGCGGGTGGTGCTGGGAGCGCGCAGCCGCGGGCTTGGCTCGCTGCGATCAGAGAAGCACAGGGGGGGGCAGCGGCGCTGCCGAGGGCGGCGGCGGGTGCGACTGCGGCTGCACAGGAGATTCTTGTCCCGCTTCGTCTCCGGTCACACCGACAGCAGTGGAGCCTCGGCGGCGGCGGTGGCGCTGGCGGCGGCGGGGGCGCTGGCGCTGGCGTCGGCTTCCGCGCGGTATGGGTGACGGAGGTGCGGCTGGGTGGCGCCGCGGCGCCGCTAACGCGCCTCGTGGCGACGTTGCGCGCGGCAGCGTGCGCGGCGCGCGTGTGGCGCTCGGCCTGGCACGAGCCCCTCCTCCTCCTCCCCCCCCCCGCTGCGCTCCGCCTAATCAACGCCGCCCCCGCTGCCGTCGGCCCCGCTGCCACCGCCGCCATCACCGCCGCTGCTGCTGCCACTGCGCCTGCCGCCGCAGCCGAGGCGTCGCGCACGTACCACGTAGAGCTACAGCCGCTGCCGCCCGCCGAGCTCTGCCTGATCTTGCCGCTGGGTGCGGAGGGCGGAGGCGCGGCCACGCCGTCACGCAAGCGCGGCCGCGCCGCGCCGCCCGCCGCCGCTTCCGTCGCGCCGCGCCTCGCGGAGCTGCGACTGCGGTTGTCGCAGGGCCTCGACTCGACATGCCTCGAGTGGGTCGCTGCCACGGCCGGCAAGGCGGGCGCAGCGGGCGCGGATGCGGACGCCGAGGCCTACGCGGCGCGTCTGCTGAACGAGTGCCACTCGCTTCCGCTCACCGTCGCGTTTGTGGTGCAGCGCGCTTTGCCGTGACCGCTCACGAGGGTTCTCTCTGTCAGACAGCTGCCGACAGGGTTGGTAACACCTGGCCTTGGATTTTATACGGTACATACTCTATGTGCATGCAAATGCACATGTGCATGTGCATGCACTTGCACATGTAGGCTGCTTCGAGTGTAGATATAGGAGACGCTGCACGTTTGTGCCGTACTTTGCGAAGGAGAGACGGCTGGACAGGCTTTTTTTGCGGCGCGAATGGTCTACTAGTACGGAGTGTACACGGTAGGTAGCGATGCGCGGCGCCGGCGGCCCTTTTTTTTTGGCACAAAAAAATTAGGGCCAGAATGAGAACTCATCCGCGCATGAAGCATCATGAAGCATATATGATTTTATGAACCCCCGACTATCTTTTTACGTCTTACCATGATACCGCTCTCTAAACAACTAAAGAAACTAAACAGATGTCTATAGACCATTTCCCATTTGAATCGATTCAAAACCGTGACAGAGATTCGCATCTGCGTACTTCAATCATTCCCTCTTGAAAGAAGCAGCCTGTAACTTGGCCGGTGATTTCTCGCCCTGCCGCTGATTGGGTACGCCATTCTGAGTACCGGCCTTCATGCTACTCTTTTTTTCTGGTGCCTTTTCTAATGCCTTTTCCGGTGTCTTTGGCGCAAATACAGTAGTCCTTTCCGATTCCGGAATCAGGACTTGATGCAGCATGTGAACAGAATTCCTCGATGCCCCCCTTACCAGCTTGCTGCCGGTTTTCGCGACATCCAACTTCTTCCTTTGCAGCGATTTGAGTTTGTTGGCGTGCTTTCTGTACTTTTTCATCGATGCGAGCTGTGCGGCTCTCTGCCTACGCCGGCCCGTGTCAAAGAGGATGAGCTCTGGCAGGTCGGTGGGCAGATGAACAAAGGCCATGTCATTCGGATGGGAAAGCGTCGCGGCAATTGCACCAGCGAGCATTGCCAGGAGCGCAAAGTCAAAGTTACGTGCGAGCTGAAACGCGAAGTCATCCCGCGGCTCGACCACTGTCGGCAGCTCCAAGCCGAAGCTGTATAGCTCGCACAGCATGAGGACGAGGATTGACATTCCAAAGACACCACGCATGCGTGGCGCGGTGACAACGCAGACATCTAGCATAATGAAGATGATGACCGACACTGGCAGGAGCAGGCAATAGGAGAGACGTCCCGCGAGCATTGCGGCACCTGTGCTGGGAATCGAGTAGAGGCGAACGGCCACCGGGAACTTGGTGAGGGTGATGGTATCAAGGCCGGCCTTGCCAACCGCCTGCAAGATGACGATCAGAGTTTTCGGCTCGCTCAGCAGCCGCACCAAGGCAGTTGCCTCGGCATTGTGCATGAAAAGCAGCGGGGCCATGCACAGCGTGAGGCATCCTACGACCGGGAAGAGCAATGACAAGCTGAAGGCGCGAAGCGGGCCATCAGCTTGTTCACAAGTTCCGAGCTTCATAACATACGCGACGGCGGTTGCATCCTTGACCACGGCAGTTCCATCAATGACCGCGTCCATGGAGAAACCCGGCACCCATGTCTCCTCGCAAGCCTGGCGCAGCTCCATGTGTGTGAAGCCGTCAACTCCGGTGTTGGAGACTAAAAAGAGGTACATCACATTGAGTGCCGCGGTGAGTATCATGCCAATCGACAGACCAAGCGCTCCAACCAGGACGTGTTCGTCGACGCCTGCTCTTGGCCGCAGCGCATGCCACGAGACACCAACATCGGTCTCGTAATTGGCATAGGGCTGCATGCGCAAGCAGGCTGAGGGCAGCGCCACGGAAAGCCCCTTGAGGAACGTGTTATACGTCGTAAGCGATATGCGGTGCTTCGCGGCATCCGCCGGCTGGCCCACCTCGATCTCTTGAAGCTTCTGCGAGAGTTCAGCCACCTGTGCATGTGAGACCACGGCATTGGTATGAAGGCGTCGCGTCGCGGGAGTATGAAGGCTGGTTCGAAGTGGGTACATTCATTGACAGCGTGGGAGGAAGCACACACCTCGCGCTTGCAGTCGGCTACGCTCCGGACGATCTGATCGACTCGAAACTCGAGTAGTGCGCCCGAGCCGTCGATGTGCGTCGGGACGTCAACGATCCCTGGCTGAAACTTATACGTGTCCGCTGCCAAGTGCGTACTCAGCGTTTCCCACAGGAGTGCCGATCCTTCCGAGTACGCGCTGTCGCCGTTTTCATCGCGTGTGCGCCGCAGTTCCACCAAGGTACAGTCGTCTTGCCACCGTTCATAAGCCACCCAACGCCACTTGGCGCGAATCGCCCGCGAGAGCCTATCCGACGCACCTTTTTCGCATAGTGAATGCTTCCGCTTTCCATCGTCACCGTCGATCGACGGTTCGCTAGGGTCAGCCTCTTGCTTGGCATGTTGCTCGATCAGCTTTTGGAGGCCGAGGCGCGCAGCATAGAGTTCGGCGGCCGTAATAAATCCATCTTGGTTGATGTCCAGGACCTCAAACAGGGCCTGCGTTGCCGAGACCAGCTGCTCCTCTTGAAGAACGTTTATCAGCAGCGGCTTGAGCTCTTCGAACACGATCTTTCCGTCTTTGTTTGTGTCGATCCGGCGCACACATTCTAGCACTGTCGAGAAGTCATCCGTCAGCACGCGCACGATAGAAGGCGTATCAATCACTAGGGATATCAGATTATCCGGGGATACTGATGTTGAGTCATCTTGGTACGTTGGAGACCAGCTGAACACTTCCGCCGCCTTCCGAAAGCAGCCTGATTAGGGTTAGGGCTAAGGCTAGGGTTAGGGGCAGTGGTCAGGGTCAGGGTCAGGGTTAGGGTTAGGGTCAGGGTCAGGGTCAGGGTTAGGGGTAGGGGTAGGGGTAGGGGTAGGCATCAAAAGTCGCGCTCTCACCGCTAAACGTAGCGTCGTCGGGAACCGCGTTGCCGTTCAGATCCAGGTCGTTCCCGCCCGATTCGGCCATATGCTCAAGTGCTCTCATTGTGCGCATCATTACAGTGACCAAACGACCGATGCGCAGGAAGCGGAGCAGAATTGCAAGCTTCTTGAGCATCTCATCCTCCCCTTGCCCACCCGAGTCCTCCCCTCCAAGGTTGACGCCTGCAACTTCGAGAAGCGTCACCGCAAAGGAGAAACTGATAGCAAACGAGTCGGCAATGTTCAGGACATTGCTGCAGTAGCCGGGTCCGAATACGTACAGGCGCAATATGATCTCAATCATAAAGATTGAGAGGAAGAGCGCGTCGACGAAGAGGTACACGCTGTTCCAGTCGTCCAGATCTAAGCCTTCTACCCCCAGGTCAAAGAGCACCAATAGACCGTATACGAGAATCATCAGCAGCGTGGCAATCTCGCACCGCGACGACTCGAGCGCACCGCGCAGACGCAGGCGGAAGCTCAGCGTCTGTGCTTCCGTGGCCGTTTCAATCGCTCCCGCCGCGTTTGTGGTCTGCATGTGAAGGCTGGGTTCTCCAGCACCATTGACCTCGTCAGTGGCCTCGGCATCACCGACCGAGTTAGCTCTTGAGTTGGATCCTTGCTCGCTTTGGCTTTCCGATGGAGGCTTGGCGACAGGGAGAAATCGCATACTTGCGGACAGGCTGGAAAGTTCTTCGCGCCTCTCTTCTACGTGCTTGGCGTTCTGCGCGCTGCGAACCTGCCGCAACTTCTCGTCCATGTCCTTCTCAAGTGCGTCGAGGGTTTCGAGCGGTTCAGCTAAGAGGTCTTCCTGGTCAAAGCTGCGTCCTACCTGCGATGCCTGTAGAAACCAACCTGATTTCTTCGCAGACTCGTCGCTAACTGAAGTCCCGGCTGCTGGCGTATTGTCGCCCGTTCCATCTAGTCTGGCTCGCGTGCGCGTCATTGGGCGCCAGTCTTCCTCGGAGCTGGGAAGCCTGTGCAGCCAAAGGTACCCATATGAGACTTGGGATAGACGCACACGCCTAAGCAGAGCGAGCCCTTTGAACTCCAAGCGGGGAGCAGGCGAGGGGGCAGGGCTTGATCGGGGAAGCGTGCCTGCCGTTTTCCACCTTGAAGGCCTTGGTATAGTAGCGCAAGGCTGCTTCATCGTACCTCCTCTGTTGGGCTCCCCCCGCCACAGCGGCCGTCTGCGCCACGTTTGCAGCAATTTCTGCGGCGGTCTGCTCAGACCCAAACCGCCTGGAATGAACGGGGGCAGGGAGGGCCACAGGCCTATTCTTTAGCCGGTTCACCGTGCGGCCGACATGCCCTCCCTGCGCCTCCAGCTCCTTTGCAATAGCCGCGTCGTCCACACCGGTTATGTCGCGCTCAGCCAGCTGCACGCGGATCAATGCGACCTGTTTGTCCTCGATCAAGAGGGGGGCCGACCGCCCGACCGGCGACGCTTCATCCGTTTGCTGGCGACGCGGAGGCGATGAAGAAGCGGGGCCAAACGACACTTCTCTCCTGTCGTTCTCACTCTTTCCGTTCGCACTTTCGCCGCCCTCGAACACAGGACTGCGGCGGCGACGGTCCGAGTTTGCACTGCGAGCTTCTGAACCGCCACCGGAAGCGGTGGTGCGCGAACCAGTTCGACTCCTGCCGCGGCTCCTGTGGCGGTGCTGCCTCCCCGAGTCTTTGCCCGAGTCAACATCAGGCGTGTCTCCGCACCCGTTGGGGATCACTTTGACGCCCGGTACACTCGTTTGGCGCGTACCCGTCGTTTGTGAGGAATGTGTTGGCACATCCTTGTCCAGCCAATCGTGACGGTCCTGTATCTCTACCGCCGACAGCAAGTCCGCCATGTCGGTGGAGTCGCCTGCTGCGTGGGGGCATACAGAGGGAGTCAGCTGACAATCAAAAATCATTGGTGCAGGAATGAGGGCCGAGCATAGCCAAACCTTCAGAGGTTGGTCTCGACGATGTCGGAGACGGCGAGCAGAAATTCCACTGGCGCTGCGGTTCGCTGCGAGGCTCTGCCGCCCCAGGGAGACCCGCAGTCCGGGCGCGTGTCGACTCTCGCTTTCCACTGGACGCGCGCGACATCGGGGGACGGGAAGGAAGCCGCTCAACTCAATGCGCCAAACCACGGCTCGTGGCTGCGGCGGCGCCCGCGGGAGTCCAACTTTCCTATTGGAAACCATGGGGGTGATAACTGCGTAACTTACCCGGCCCCAACTCACCATGCACCGACTAAGTCAACCCGCCGCTCTCTTCCCGGACGAGATCGGAGGGCAGTGCGAGGGCGGTAAGCGCGGCGACAACCGATGCCGTCGCCGAGACGGCGAGAGCCGCGGCGTACCCGCCGGTCACATCGAAGAGCCGGCCGGCGAGCCACGGCACGAGCACGCCCCCCACGCCCCACGCCGTGAAGACCTTGCCGTAGACGGCCGAGAGGCGCGCGGGGCCATAGAGCCGTGAGACGAAGACGGAGAGGCACTGGCACGGCAGGGGTGCAGCGCGTCGGGCTCAGTTCGAGGGCGGGGGTTCGGGTTGGGGCACGTAGCTGGCGGCGGGCTAGGTGGAGGGAGGCGCACCACGGCGTTGAGCCCGTAGGAGAGGCCGCAACCGAGCAATGCCGCAGCCGTGAGCGGCACGGAGGCAGGGAGTGCGAGCGGCGCGGCAACGAGCGCGGCGGCGAGGCAGGGCGCCGCCACGAGGCAGCTGCGGCACGAGACAGTGTCGATTAGGAGCCCGCCGCCGAGACGGCCGCAGATCGAGCCCAGCGCCATCATACTCACCCCTAGCCTGCCAAGCGCTCCCGGGGCCGCGCTTGCCGCGCCCGCCACACCGGCCGCGCCGGACGCCGCGCCGGCCGCTTGGAGGAGCGCGGCGGCGTGGCCGTGGCAGAGCAGGCCTGGCCCAGAGCCGCACAGCAGTGCCAGCCACAGCAGAGCGGTTACCCGCCTCCTCGGCGCGCCTATGGCCTCGAACCGCGAGCGCACACGCGGCAGGGGCGCCACCAGCTGGGGGTCGCCGACCGGCGCTGGCGCCGCCGTCGTGCCTGCCCCCTTGGCAGCCCCCTTGGCGGCAGGCTGCTCGAGCGCAGCCCATGTCAGCCCTCGCAGCGTGAGCGCGGCAGGCAGCAGCATGCAACAGACGAAGAGAGCGAGGGCACGCAAGGCGGCGGGGGGGCCGCCCGCGGCGAGCGCCGCCTGCACGAAGGGCGAGACGAGTGGCGCGGCCCCGGCGCGGCCGGAGACGAGGAGGCCGGTGGCGAGGCCGTTACGCCCCTTGAACATCTCCGAGTTGGAGATCTTGACATTGAGCGCGTCTGCGAGAGCCGAGGGGTGAGCGGTGCGCGGTGAGCGGTGCGCGGCCAGCGGCACGCGGCGCGCGACAAACAGTGAGCGGCACGGGAAGGTGCGCGGGCGTAGGATGCAAAGACGCGGGTCAGGAAGGGGCGGGCCCGGAGGGCGCACAGGCGAGGCCGCTCATCGTGCCGAAACCGAGGCTCCAGCCCAGAGCGAGAACGAGCAAGCCCGTCGACTTGGCGGCAGGGATCGCGTGTAAGGAGGCGGCTATGAGACCCGTCGCGATGCCGCTGCCTATCATGAGTACCGCTGTCATGGGGCCGGGCAGCAGAGGCAGTAGCTGTGCGCCGAGGGACGTGCCGCAGGTGAAGCACACGGTCGAGAGAGAGAAGACGGCCGAGAGCGGGGCGCGTGCACAGCCGAGCGAGGCCTGCAGCATCGGCAGCATCAGGCTCCAGCAGTAAAAGGAGCCCGTGGCGACGCTGACAGCAAAGCAGGCACCGAGCACAGCCGTGGGTGACGGCTCGGCAGCTGGCGCGGCAGCGGTGCTTAGCATGGTCAGCGGCTGCGAGCGTGACCATGCGGCATCCGAGGTGCTTCGCACGGTCAGCGAGCGGCGAGCTATATGTGGTCGGTGCGGCGCGCGCACAGCCACAGGCACGGCCACCAGCGCATGGGACGCTGCGGCGGCGAGCAAGACCGCGGCGAGCATCGTCCGACCGCGGATCGAGCTCACGGAGAAACAGCGGAACAGCGGCTTGGCCCTACATGTCCGAGAGCGCAGGTACGTGCTGTGACAAGGCGACCCGTACATAAAGTGCTACCGCATGCACAGTACAACGCGGTGCGAGCTCTTGTGCGCTGAGTGTGTTTCTAGGCGCGAGTGGTATCAGATGATGGATCTGCTCTTCATGACGCCATCGAAGCCCTGCTTGGGCTTGTGCTTGAAGGGCACCGCGCCAAAGTTAATCGTGAGCTGCGTGCACGGAACAGCGTCGGGTTAGGCGGGCAGGGGGAGGTAGAGCTGCGGGGAAAGCAGCGTCTGGTTATTCGGGCGGACGGCTGTATGTGGCGGTCAAGGAACGCACCTCCTCCCCGCCCAGCTGTACCGCCGGCAGCGCCTCGGCCGACGGCGAGAGGCACGCCGTGGCTGGGATCTGCACCCCGTTGTGCGCGTAGCGGAGGGTGACAGGGTAGTCGCCTTGGTCGAGCCATACGCCGAGCACGTCGCCCTCCTGCAGCGTCGGCATGTCGCTCGCAGTGAGCGCCCAGCTCGCCGCGCTGCCGCCCAGCGGCTCGCCCTTGGCGTGCGTGTGCCCGACGACGCCGACCGCTAGCCCGCACCGCGCCGCCAGCTTCTCGACAGTAACCTCCCAGTAGGCGCGGTCCTGCGGCGAGGCGAGAAAGGGCGGGTGCATGGCGTGATAGGGCGGTCTGCGCTCGTGCGCGTGCACAGGGTCGGGCTCGGCACCTGCAAGACGGTCTGCTCTGCAAACACCTGTCCCACGCCTGCGGCTCTGTTCCGCGTGACCGTCATCGCGCCATCAGTGGGCTGCCACACGCGCTTGGTGTCGAGGACGGCCCAGTTGTCGCCGTGCTCAACGACCTCCTCGTCATTGCTGCCGCACAGCCCGAAGCAGCAGACCATGGCGCTCTAACTGTGTGCGGGGCACCGCGCCTCGTGCCACAAGACGCGCAACTATGAAAAAGTTATACTGGAGCACGATCGCCCGCCGCCGTGCCCTCATAGGAATAAACACCTGCTGAACCGTTCATGGCGCAAGTTTTTTCTTGTTACAGGCTTGCTCGCCGGCGCCACCAGGCTTGCTCGCCGGCGCCACCAGGCTTCTCATGGGCGTCCCCGGGCTCTTCAGCTGGGTGCGGCGTAACTTTGCCGAGGTCATCATCAGCGATGCAGCGTGGTCAGCCTCGCACCCGCCCGTGTCGAGTTTGTTCATCGACCTCAACCACATCCTGCATGCCGCGACGCACCCGGACTACCCGTTCCATGAGCCAGCCTCGCGTGAAGAGATGCTCGAGGCGGTCCTCAAGTATATAGACGCCGTCCTAGAGCTCGTTCAGCCCACCGAGCTGTGCTTCGTCGCGGTGGACGGCCCACCGCCTCGGGCCAAAA
>MDSY01102813.1_pt1 | contig 10054 bp, 7 predicted proteins | sample 811131 | NCBI WGS metagenome assembly MDSY01 (sample SAMN05326643, study PRJNA326480) | marine metagenome | isolation source: seawater | place: Atlantic Ocean: South West | collected 2010
CAATAGACCTTGAAATTTATATGGGAAGTTTAACTCGTTCATTTGAAGGTCTAAATTATATTCAGCACAGAGCAAACAGTCTGAGCGTTTCTCAACTTGCCATCACACATATATAGATGAATATATACATACATTTGTTTATTTGGAGATGGATATTAATATCAACCTTACTTCGTTCGTACGAAACTTACGTATTATTATTACCTTCATTCGTACGAAATAAACTATAATATTATAATATGCCTTCATTCGTACGCTATACGAAGGTACCTTCGTTCGTACCTTCGTAAGTTTCGTATCAATTAAAAAACATGGGGCTATCGCTGACTTTCGGTCGGAAGTGCGGTTATTCCCGTCCGGTCGGTTGCAATCAACCGACATCAACATGTATGGGAAAATTTAGATAGGACAGTCAATGAAACAAGTGTGATCTCTTGTTAGGGTTTCTAGGTGAACGCTCTGCTCGACGTCGGCACACTGACGATGTCATCATTGTCAAGTGCCAGATCCATCGGCTTCCAAAAACTGTCGAGTGACGTCCATGGCGATCTCTGGGGTAGAAGGCGCCACAAGAGCAGCATCACATGTCAAATGCATCAACCCGCCAAGAGCGAGCTCACGACGACAACTCTGACTCCCCAGCGGACAGTTTCGTCGATCGGTTCAACCTCAGGAGACCGCCCCAGGCGACTCCACACTGGTTACCGAATACGCACGACAATGCCTGCTCGCGGGTCACGTAGTGTGGCGTATTCATATTCGCCCGCGAGTGCCAGCCCTGGTGCTTCGTACAGCGAACACAAGCCAAAAACACCTCCACCCGACCTCCCCTCCCTCCTGCTTGACAGCCGGATCGTTTACATCGGGATGCCGCTCGTCCCTGCCGTGACGGAACTTATCGTCTCTGAACTGTTATATATGCAGTACACGGACCCAGCGAGACCATGCTACATCTACATCAACTCGACTGGCTGTCAGAGAGCAGATGGGGAAGTTGTAGGCTTTGAAACTGAGGCGACATCCATTTACGATACTATGAAGTACATTGGTAACGAAATATTCACAGTCGGGACAGGTGTTGCTATAGGTCAAGCTTGTATGATTTTATCGGCCGGGGACAAGGGCAAACGGTTTATGACAAAGAACGCAACCGCAATGCTGCACCAGCCAAGGGTGCCCTCAACTGGTCAGCGGCAGGCTATTGAATTACACATAAAGTGGAAGGAGGTCTTGGAGCAAAAGAAAACCATGGTTGATATATTGAGCCAAACGACTGGACACTCGAAGGAGAAGATTGACAAAGACATCCAACGTCCCATGTATATGACGGCGAAGGACGCGATTGCATATGGTATCATTGACAAAGTTGTCGATAAGGATTCTCAGGCAATCGATGCTGTTTTGTCTACCGACCAATGGGATTCAGCTGCTGGACTTGTTAGAACTACGCGCCCTGCTAACACAGAATGAGGACGACCGACCGATGACTAGCTTGCAACATGAAATATGGTGATTACTACTAGATTATCTAACATGCAGAATGTATTCCTGTCGAAAATCAGATCCCTACTGAACTTCTCTTTCCTCATCGTGCATTCAAGAAGGTGCTGCGAGCCAAGCTTATATTTTGGTAAAGATATTGAGATATTGCCAGTAGATCGAAATGTGTGTTGTGGCGAAAGCGTAGCCTATTTGTGCATTCATTCCTCTGAATCATACCCAAAGACACTTGAGAAAACCTCCAAAACCTTTGTGCCTTCATCAATAGTTGCCATAGGGTCCTTCCGGAGTCTGTGGCGGAGGCAGAGAGTGATGATAGAATAGACGTCTTCATCGGTGACCTCGGTGGATTCCCGGTAAGCGGCGGCGCCGCGGGCGGCGCGAGTGGTGACAAGGTCACCGCGCAGGCCGTCGACGTCGAGCTCTGCGCACACTTGTGAAATTTTAAGACGAATATCCATCGGGACCTCAACTGATGGTAGAAGTGTGCGTGCTGCAGAGAGTTTTCCAATAACTTGATCTTGCTCTTCCTTGTACTTGTCGCGAAACTCCTTGGGGGATGTGTCGAAGGCCGTCCTTTCTTCCACGACTCTTACGCGTTCTTCTGGCAACTTGACGGTTTTGATTTGTGCGTGCATACCAAACCTGTCAAGAAGCTGCGGTCGAAGCTCACCCTCCTCCGGGTTGCCAGAGCCGATCAAAATGAAGCGCGCAGGGTGGCAGATGCTGATACCTTCCCGTTCAACAGTGTTCCATCCTGATGCGGCAGAATCCAGAAGGACGTCGACCAGATGATCATCAAGAAGGTTGACCTCGTCAACGTAAAGGATGCCACGATTCGCTTTTGCGAGAAGGCCAGGCTCAAAGGCCTTAGTTCCTTCCGTCAACGCTTTCTCGATATCTATCGTGCCGCAGACACGATCCTCGGTTGCTCCAAGTGGTAAGTCGACCATGTTAATAGGAATGTTGACGGTCTCAAAGTTTTCACCAGCACGGAAGGCTGCAAGAACATCGGGAGACATCAAGTTCGGATCAGTTGGGCTACTCATGAAGGGGTCATCCTTGACCACATCAATCAAGGGGAGCAGGTCAACTAACGAGCGGACGGTGGTGGACTTTCCAGTGCCACGATCACCCATGACCATGATTCCTCCAATGTTTGGGTCTATGATGTTCATGATGGCAGCGAATTTCATCTCTTCCTGGCCGATGATAGCGCTGAAAGGGTAGACTGGCCGAGCGGTATCCTCCTTTGTTTTGCTCTCAGCAGCTGCGAGGAGATAAAACAGTGTGAAGAACATTTGTGTGAAACGGATTTGGATTAATGTCATGCAAACCTACCATCGGCAACGGCCTTTGAAATAAATGTTCGCTTGCCATCGCTGATGGACCTCCTTGTCACCCTGCATAAGCAAGTTGAGCAGGCGGTACAGAAAAACATGACGGATCGGATAGCAGAAGCGCACGGTTACTACCTGCTCGAGGCGAAAGTCGCTGCAAAACTTGAAACGTTTGATGGAACTGAGAAATGAGTGCGGACAGGGTAATCAGCCTCATGAGCAACTTAGAAATGGGAGAGCATCGCTGACATTTTCAGTCAATGCTCCGCTTGGAGGGGGTGGTCTATCCTTGGGAGCACGGAGTTGGCGAGCGTCCGAAAAGCGCCACAAGCTTGTACTACTAATGGTCGTACCCGTCAACGTAGATGCGAAAGTCATTTGAATTGTTGATTGTGGTCCTGGAAAGGAAAAAACGGAAAACGAAAGATTATTGATGACGCAGTCGTTCGGGTACGCGACGAACGCATCCCGAGGACGATTTTCATCACATATATAAGATCATGAGATCAAACAAGATCTCCGATCTTCGTCATTTTTACGAGTAGTACACAACGAAACATAAATAATGATGAAAAGTGTGATTTATTTCCAAATAAAATATGGATAATAAAAACAACGTTATTTAATAACAAGATCTTATTAATCTTATTATTATCGTAAATAAATAATAAATGTAAATAATTATTAATAAGATAATAAAATAAGATCTTATTATTATTTATAAATATGATCTTATTAATAATAAAAGATGAGAAGAGAAATTGAGTTGATTATTTATGATCCCCGCCCGTTTATTTATATATGATGTGTTTTTTATGTTCATTGGGTCTGTTTCCATATATACCAGCCAGCCAGTGCGGTAATACTCGGTCCTGAGCTGTATTGGTCGAAAAAAGCCCGAGCGCGAGAAATATCACTTCCATACTTCAAGAGATAGAGTCGAGCGTAGCATGATAACTAAGCTCGTGGAAGGGATTTGGGAATTATGCGCTGTTGCTAACCAAAAAGGCAAAAGAAACTCAGAGAAGATGTGAAAAGGATTCTGCGTGAGCCGCAATGCACGGTACCGCTTGAACTGATCAAACGGGAGCTCTTCTTGCAAGCCCAACATTAAGATATGTTGCCATTTGTCTTGCCCATGTTTTTATGAACTCGGACAACTGATGCGTGCGTCGTGCACATGGGCAACGTGCTTGCGAACTGTAGCGCGCAGAATGGACAGCTACAGTCTGCTTTGCCATGAAGCCAAACTGTGTACATATGAAGTCGTTACTTGTGATTAAATGCACCGAGCGTGACGTTCTTCTCCCTTCAGTGACAACAATGGACTGACTAGAAATTGAACAAACCTTTTGCCCAGCTTTGTGCTGCACCTTTTCCCAGAATGTCAGCACATCATAAGACCCCGGCCACTTCGGAGTCACGGTATGTCCTTTCCCGTTCCAATCAGCTACTACTGCGTGATTGAATGTCGGACCAGCTGTTGAATATCTATGAGATTCTGCCGTCGATGGACAACTCAAGTGATATCTTATTCTATTATTTGAGGCAAGTCCTTCACCGACAAACAGCAAGGTGTCTCCTTGGAAGTTAGTTAGTGAGTTGAGCGCAAGGTTTGTAAGCTCTGGGGAGGAAGAAAATAAATCTCGTTCTCTCGGAGGCCAGCAAAGAAACAGGTTGCGAAAACCAACTAGTCTTCTGAGAAAGTCAGGGCGACCTTCGAGCACTCGGCAAAAAGGTGGGACGTTGCCACTGTCGAGAGTATGAAACCCATTGCTACTTGAAACATGGCATGGATTAGCGTCGATCGGAATTATGTACATGTTTCGTTGTCTCAACAGGAAGCCCCAGTATCCTGTGCCGGCCCCAACTTCTACAAACTGGCCTATGTTGTATTGAGTATCCACTAGCTGTATGAATTCCAGTGTGTCCGATGTTGGCACTCCCCATGAAAATAACCGCCGGAGTGGCTCGATCATGGAGCGTAAATATAGCACAGACATTTCATTGAGACGCGCTTGAAGTTTGGGAGTCGAAGATCTACAATTTTGACTATTTGAAAGCCTCTTCGTCGCGGGATAGTATGCGAAACGCGTCAAGCAGAAAAGATCTTTAAAGCGAGTTCGGAAGAGCTCCAAGACATCAATCCTGCGGAATTGATTACCGAAAAGAGGCATCATTTTCTCCGAGGACGCCGTCCATTGCCTATTTCATAAGCCAGCATATTTTACGCCGCTGTCCAAGTGCGCCTTTACGCGGTCCTGGCGAGGTTAGAAACGGCAACGACATATTCACCAGACGGCAGCGAGCGGAAAGAGCTGTTTCAATACTCTTCTTCAGTGTGTGTTGTTAAGATTATTTGTAACCAATAACGACGGGTTGGTTGGATCCATGTGTGATTTTGGATCTGTATGTGTTACTCGTGTGTCTGTATGTGTTACGAGGTACCTTCGAAACCAAGGTACCATTTTTCCCCCATAATTATTAAGATTAAGTGTTATAGAATCGCTGCTATGAAACCGTATGTTCTTGAGTCGCGGGCACAGTCTTCTCGTTCAGCTGCGACGACATATTTGACGACGCGAACTCGTCAACTACTGATGATGACGTCCTCCATAACACTTAAAAAATACCTGTAAATGAAAACACTCGATTGTAAACGAAGGGACGATGGCAAGATTCTATCATCTGAAGACTGAAAGGATCAGTGAGAATCCCACCGGTTCCTCACTGCTAGCTACGAAGGTACATGGCTAGGTGCTCTATGAGAATAGACGGCTAGCCAACCGTGATTAAGATAAAGCATGCATATTCATAATCCAGGCGAGGAGGAAATGTATCCCATTTTTTAAAAGCTGGCTTCATTCAATTTACTGGATAGAATGAGGAGGACCGTTTCGACGACCAGTTTTGTACCTCCTTGTATGTGGACCGGTCCGCTTGATTGCATCAGTCATCATCCTTAAACTCGCGGCGATCCAGGTAGCGGGATGGTCGGAGCTCGCTGATCTCTTCTTCACTCATCTGCTCGCCAGTTGCCTTCAGCGTAGCACGATTCAGCTCGCGAATCTCTTCAAGTCTCTCTTTGTCTCTCTCCTCCTAAAGATATTCGGGTTTGTTTGGATCAGGAAGTCAGCAAAAACGAACGATTTCTCACGCGTATCGCGGATTGGAGGCACAACGGGAGCTCGTTGTACCTGCATGACAAAAAAAATCGGCACACCGATTCCTGCACCGACGCCAAGAAGCGCGGCTACGAACGTCGTGACGGTCTCAGAGTCAAATTCAACTGCAACTTGGGCCAGCTCTATGACCTTAGGGTAGAAGTTAAGGGAAATGTATTTATTTGAGGATGACGCGGGAAAGCGTATTTATTTGAGGATGACGCGGGAAAGCATTTACAGCGATGCAAATCAAGGGTTAAACACTCGTCTTCATGATTTGAATGCGAGTGTCAGGACGATTGACGTCGAACGATCAGCAAACATACCGAGGACCGTGTATTTTCACGCTGGTACTTTGTGGGGAACGGACGTGTGTCGCGTCCAGCCAAAGTGCGAACCACGCCGACAGCAGGTGAGAGTTTTTGTCGAAAGTTGACAGACGCCCGGGCGCGCATGGCTGGCTGAATTCTTGACATGCTCGCTGAGAAGGAGCTCATATCTGCCGAAGATATGTCTCCGCTTTGTGACGATAGGATCGCCTTGCGAAGTCATAATAAGTAAATATTCTACGAATACGAAGATATCTCATTAGATTATTATATATTATGTAGCGAAATAGAATACGAACTTTTAACGTAATGTTGATACGTAACTTATTAACTTGATTATAGTTAAGGATAAGTCGCTTACGTGAACAAAAGCGGAATCTTTACACTGTTTGCCCACTGGAGTGATTGTGTGGATCGTAATGATAAAGTCTTTACGTTATTATATAAAATCGTTATGAATATAAAAATATCACACCCTGCGCCTGATGAAATTCAGAATACTGTGCTTTATTTGAAGTAATAATATATATTGAACATGGGGTTGTAATCCTGAAGTAATAATAAGTAAAACGAAGGTTAATAAGATTTAATAATAAGCAAGCAAGTGATATGATATAATAATATTTACTATGATAATATATTATATATATATGATAACTCGTAATAATATATAAGAGATACGTACGAAGGTAAAATAAACATTATTATTATTATTGTCTTTTTTAGGTTTCGTAGACTGCAGATGTATAGATACGTAGACTGCAGATATAAATAGCCAACTTTCGGCACCCTCATTCGCGATCCTCAACTATCCCCTGGAAGAACACGCGTAGAAGAGTAACGAAATCAACGGCGTCAAGGTAGGGGCAGGCATTACCGATCGTGCACAAAATAATAAACGGCTATTGCTGGGGCATTTCTTCCGTCTTTTGGATAAACCGGCGGCGATATAGTAAACGCAAGAATGAGCAAATCTTGCAAGGGAATGCTTGAAAAGATGATAAAGTGTGTCGAGGATACGGACTGTGCTCTTCAGCATTCCCTGAAAAGTTGTGTAACAAGTGCACACTTCTTTCCTGCACGCTGTCAGATACCTCGAGACCTGTACTTGTCCTGTAGACGCGGTCAGTTCGACATGAGGAGTAGGCTGCGAGGTAATAAAGGCTTTTGAGAAAAGTCACGCAAGAGCCCATAAAAGATTATTCTCGCGACAGCTATTTCAGTAGTACATCTGTATCTGTTCGACAAGTACTCTGAAATTTACCCGTCGGACTTCACTGTAGGCGCCACGGGATAATTTTCAAAGAAGTGCGATGTTCACAAGGCAGACAAAGTTCACAGCTTCCACTTTCAACAGCAAGCCGCCCCACGTTTCAAACACTGTCGACGGTATCCTTCAGTAATGCATCATTCTTGGAATACAGGGCACTAAAGACAGTGAAGACAATTACAATGAGGTGAGGAATATGCGGTCGATGCATATGTGTGATGAATGCGAAGGCGTTTGCTTTTCGTCGCCCATCTGGCGATGTATTTTACTGGCACTCAGGGACGTTAGCACAGAAACGAGTCCATGAATCTAGTAAGTAAGTTGTTCAGAGTGGAACAAGGGACGTGGCGATGGCTTGATAGTGGCAGGACGTCGATGTAGGCTTGAGATTTCAGAGTCTGCAGCACTTGTTCTCTTCAGGCAAGACCTTTCCAAACAAACTCTGTGTACCATTTAACAAAAGCACGTTAAATAGGTGGACGCGCATGTTCGAGTCAAGCGCAAGCATACTTAGCTCTATTAGTACTGTACCTTCGAAGGTACTAGATTCAATGAAGATGATTAGTGAGACAAGTTTAGGAGCATTTTTTTACCAGCTGTTCAGATATGGCATGGATGCAAGAGCGAGCGTTGATTTAATCCCCCTTTCTAATGAATCTGCTCACTCCCCGACAGTCATGCCGAAACCAAATTTATGATTCTTGTTGGCGTGATCGATTTCCGCAGAAAGACATAGTGTAAAACCTGCATTCAGGCGCTCTTCTAGAAATGCTGAAATCGTCCCAGAATTGTCTATCCGGCCGCGAAGGCGACTTTGCCGGAGGATGTAGTCATAGCCGACACTCGCTTGTGCTTGCCGTGCATTGCAATTCCACATGAAGTCACTCGCTAACATTGCCTTCTCACTTACCTTGGTGGTATAGGTGAGAGAAACAAGACCAGTTGTAGCTACTTGCCCCGTCGCAACAGTTTTGTCGTCGGCATATCTTGCAGCAAAACCAACCCCTGATTTCTTCTGTAGGCCGAGCCAAAAACCTTCCCCACCGAGAGAAAGGGTATTCGTCACACTCTGAAGATAGTTGACTCCATAAAACTGGCCATTACCAACCTTGATTTGGGCCTGAGTGTCTTCCCCCTTGAAATCCAGGTCAACCATGACCTGTGAGAATCCGGGTTCCTTTGAGGCCTGCAGCTTAGCAGAAAATGCACTCGTAAGGTCGTACTTGATTCTGCCACTCAGTCGACCGTCCGTTAGAGCTCTGCCAACAAGCATGTATCTCGCGTCGACGACATTCGCACCAAACTCATATGTTGAGTTGGGAATTTTGATGATCTGGTTGCCCTGGGCCGGAACTTCGATTGAACCCAAGGACAGGCTATGGCTTAAAAAGAATTTCTGATTGAGTTGTTTGTTAAAATCGAAACGTCCCCCTTCGAAATGATCAGCCTTGAGGCTCATCATGATCTCACGCTGCAATTCTTCGTACTTGACGGGCAAGGGGAGACCTAAAAGTTTGTTTTCCAGGGAGGGCGACGTGGGCGAAAAAGAGTCTCGATTCGCAGACGACCCCTCCCTTGAGTCGGGGGGGGCACAACGTGCTTGTGCGAACAGCCAGTTCATAGCTGTGGTCTCACTTGCTTCTAATAGTGATACCGTTTTCAAGCCTTTGTGATCACGGCCTGATTGAGAACTAGCTGTTTGAAAAATTAGAATTAATTACAGGTTTGTTTCTTCTTTGTTCGACGGTATTCTATACCTTCGAAGGTACGAAGGTACCTTCATTATTCGAAGCAAGATACCTTCGTAACTCTTAACACTTATTTATATATATACAAGTATTCGCACGAAGATATATAACTCTTATTATGATGATAAGATGCATGCAAATAAAGGCACGCAAATAAAGGCTAAGAATACGTATTCTGAATTTCAAGCAGGTGGCGAATGGGCCATTTTTTTAATAACAATAACTTAATATAAGAGTCCGGAGGGTGGAGTGGGTGTGTGGTGTTGGCGTGCGGCGGGGTTTTGCGTGGTGCGTCCGTTCCCAGGTGGTCGGCATGGCCACGCGGCGCGGCGCGCGGGACGAGACCGGGGCGCGTCCGGCGCAGGCGATGCGGCTAACGGCTAATACGAAAAGAAAACCGTGACTGTGGACGCGCACGGATCGATCACACGTTTCCAATTCAATAAATTAATTACAAGGACCTGCGTATTTAGTTTTAACGATACCAGATAAAACGTTAGATCGGCTGACATGTATGAGGTCTGAACCAACATCATCGAATTAAAAATAAAATGTCGACAATGTATGGAACGAATAGACCGTGGTGTTCGATTAACGATTCCAGGTGAGTGTGACATTCATCTGAGACATTGAGTAGTCGTGTAATTTACGGCCATGCAGAATATGTAATAAAATATGAAAGTAATTATAAACATAATATATA
>MDSY01022294.1_pt1 | contig 10052 bp, 7 predicted proteins | sample 811131 | NCBI WGS metagenome assembly MDSY01 (sample SAMN05326643, study PRJNA326480) | marine metagenome | isolation source: seawater | place: Atlantic Ocean: South West | collected 2010
CTGACCACAACGCAAGATGCGAGCCTCCCTCAAATAGAGGAGACGTAAATCCTGCAGCATCGCCAACAAGTATCAAACCGTCCGCAGTAGTTATCTCTCGTGGTCCAGAGATAGGGATTGTGCCTCCAAAAGGCCGGGGTTTTATCCCTGGCTTTCTCCATTCTGGATTTTGTATTTCTTTTTCTTTCAAGTAGGTTTCATTTACAAACTTATCAAGATATTTTATTGCACCTTTTTTGTCAGTAGTCACTAGTCCTACATTCGCTCTGCCACCATCTTTGGGAATCATCCACACATATCCATGTGGTGAATATTCTGGCCAAAGATAGAAATCGAGATAGCCGTCATTTTCAACGTCAGTCATCTCATACTGGATTCCTGCAATCATCTCAATCTGCGTTCCCATTTCGAGTATTTTTGTTGCAGCCCCCGTGACACCTGATGCGTCAATTACTGCTTTGCATTCGATTGGAAATGCGTCTCCTTTACCATCAATTTTCCAATATAGAAATTCATTTTTGCTATTGTAAATTCTTTCCATTGATTTTACCTTATGTGATAGTTTAAGCTGAGCTCCCAATTTTACTGCTTCACTGCACAACCACTGTTCGAACTTGTGTTTCTCGAGGACGTAACCTTTCTCTGTAAGTAGCCTAGATGTGCCGTCAGGGAATATCACTCTTATTCCTTTACAATCTAGAGCTATTACTTCGTCTGGTAATTCCAAATCTAGATTGTCAACAGCAATTTGAGACAGACATTCTCCGCAGTGCACGGGAACACCTACGTCTGAATCTGCCTCGACAATTACTGTTGAAAGCCCGGCTCTAGCAGCATGTAGGGCTGCCGACCCACCTCCGGGACCGGCGCCGATTACTAGCAGGTCACAGTCCGCCATGTTACAGCGTATGTGATGCGAGATTTCAATCAGTCGGAACAAGACAAGTATTCATGAAGAATCAATTCTACGGTGTGGTATGGCCTGGGTTAACCTTAGTCGTTGGGTCAGCCATTTAGAAAAGAATGGCGAACTGATGACAATTAGTGAACCAGTAGACGTCGAACTGGAAGCTGGTGCAATTGCTGATAAGTTAGTGAAAACAAATGGCCCGGCTGTATTGTTTGAAAAACCCCGCTTACCAAACGGAGAAATTAGTGAAATTCCGCTTGCAATGAATCTTTTTGGATCGCATGACAGGACGTTGAGGGCGTTGGGTGCGGCTCATTCAAAGGAAGTTGGTGAAAGATTGGTAGCATTGATGAAGCCCGATATCGGAGGTATTGTGAAAAAACCCTGGACTGGTTTGCCCTTGCTTAGAGATGCAATATCTATGCCTCCTAAAAAAGTTAGAAAGGGCTCATGTCAAAGAGTTGTAATGGAAACAGATGTGACAAAATTACCGATACCAAAGACATGGCCAATGGATGGAGGCAGATACATTACACTGCCACTAGTTGTTACAAAAGACCCAAAGTCTGGTGAACATAATCTAGGCATGTATAGAGGTCAAGTTTTCGGTCCAAAAGAAGTTGGTCTCCATTGGCAAATACACAAGCACGGAGCTGACCATGCCGCTGCATGGCCTGAAGGTAAAATGCCAGTTGCAATTTGTATAGGCGGGCCACCAGAACTGATATTCTCAGCAATCGCACCACTACCGGATAACTTGGAAGAATACATGTTTGCAGGCTTCTTAGGGAAAAAGAGACTTAGAATTACCAAAGCCTTGACGCAAGATCTGCTAGTCCCTGCTGATGCAGACGTGGTCATCGAAGGATGGGTCGATGCAACGAAAACCAGAACTGAAGGGCCATTTGGAGACCACTTCGGATTTTATTCTTTAACTGGCCAATATCCTGTCTTGAATGTCACCGCAATAACTCGAAGAAAAAATGCAATCTTGCCTGCTACTATCGTTGGTCAGCCTCCCATGGAAGATGGATATCTTGGAGAAGCAATCGGTAAGCAATTCAGGCCAATACTCTCATTTCAACATCGAGATGTACTAGATGTTCACCTCCCACTTGAAACTGGCTTTCACAATTTAGCTATCGTAAAAAGTAAGCAAAGATACCCAAGACAAGCAAGAAAGACCTGTTTAGGGTTATTGGGTGCTGGACAAATGATGTTTCTTAAAATTATGATTGCTACCGACGAGTCGCCTGATGACTTGGAAGCTCTACTTGACGCATTGAATGATAGAGTCGACCCAAATAGCGACATTACAATTCTGGACGGAATGGTAAGTGATTCGTTAGAACCTGCTTCCACGTTTGAGAATGTTCATTCCAAAGTTATCATAGATGCCACTAGAATTGTAGATGCTGACCCACGAAGTGGAAATCCTGTTGAGGGATCGCCAGTTGATGAATGTCCGGCTTGGAGAAGAGGGCAAGAAAATCCACCTGGCGTAGATAATACATTTGTTGAAAGAGTAATGCAAATAGATGGTGTCGAAGGCTGTTTATTGTTGAGGAATTCTATGCTGGTAGTAACCCTAGATATCGATGGAAAGCCTGAGCCAAGAACGGGTTCTCAATGGCCTGATGAAGAAAATGCTTCTAAACAGAGGGAAAAAATTTCTCAATTGCGAAATTCAATTTGGCAATTAGACTCCAAAAATGAATTGAGGTGGTTATTCTTCACAGATAATGACTTAGATTTACATGGAAGTGGTGCCAAAAGAAGACTGCTCTGGCAACTAACATCTCGCTTCGCAGCTGAGCGTGATTTCATCGTGGAAGATGGTAGAATCTTTTGGGATGCAACAACTCCAATACCCTCAAAAGAAGGGCCGAGTGTTGTAAGAAGATGGCCAGCAATTACGATGCACGATCCTGAAACATTGGAAGCAATTGAGAGATTTGATTTACCCCCTTGGCCAAACAATTTGGTGATGTAGATGGATTTGAAGCAAATTTCATCATTTGTTAAAATCGAACACACACTATTCAGCCTTCCATTCGTTTTCATTGGGGCCTACATGGCAGGAGAACCCACAATCTCGCAACTAGTATGGATTCTTGTGGCAGCGATTGGAGCAAGAGGTTTGGCAATGGGTCTAAACAGAATAATTGACAAGGACATCGATGCAGCAAATCCTAGAACAGCAAAAAGACATCTTGCAGCTGGAACGATGTCTATGCAAACAGCCTGGGTCCTTTGCAGTATTTTCCTTCTAATGTTGGTTACTGGTGCTTGGATGTTGAATCCTCTGTGCCTATACCTATCTCCAATACCAGTTATTGCATTCGTTGTTTATCCATACCTCAAGCGGTTTACGTGGATGTGTCATTGGTGGCTTGGTGGTTGTCTTGCATTAGCACCTGCTGGCGCATGGGTTGGGATCAGAGGAGAGGTTATGTCTGGTGACTGGTATCCTGAATTACTATTAGTCTCGGTTGGAGTGTTACTCTGGATTGCTGCGTTCGACCTTGGATATGCACAAATGGATATTGAAAGCGATAGAAAAAACGGAGTGAAATCCTTTCCCGCTAGATTTCAACCACCTACCACGATGACAGTTATGCTGCTCTCTATACCATTGTGGGCATTCGCTTTTTCTACCGTTTCCGTTTACGGAACTATCGCATCGCTGGCTGTGATAATATCAATCATAATTGTTGGAGGTAACAACTTCCAAACCTGGTGGTTCAGAGGTCATGCTGCCACTGGCTGGATTCTTCTTTTGAGTATGCAAATTTGATAGAGTGAGTCCTCCTACATCAATGCATGAATCCGATTGTGAAATCCCTGCTTGAGTTTAACGAAGCTTTCGAAATACCATATCTCACAGAGCCAGGCCTAAGTTCTGACGAACTTATTGAGTTGAGAATAAAATTACTTAGCGAAGAAGTTGAAGAATATGCAGAAGCAGCCAGAACAGGTGACCTTGTAGAAGTCCTAGACGCACTCGCAGATATTGCATATATCCTCGCTGGAACTATAATCAATCATGGCATGCAAGAGATTTACGATGATGCTTTTAATGAAGTACATAGATCTAATATGGCGAAATTAGTAGACGGGAAAGTTATTCGGAGAGAAGATGGGAAGGTAATGAAACCTGAAGGGTGGCAGCCACCCCAACTTGCTAAATTTCTCCAGTGATTTATTCAAACACCACCAAGTGCGATAATTATGCGGACAGCAATAGTGACTGGGGGAGGTCGCGGAATTGGGGCCGCAATATCAAGAAAATTAGCAGAAGATGGTTACAGAATACTACTGACATACTCTACTTCATCAAAACCCGCAGAATTATTGGTTGACGATATTAGAAACTCGGGAATAGATGCGGTCGCAGTAAACTGCGATGTTACCGATGCGAGAGAAGTTGCTCTCCTAGCTACACACCCTTGGGTTAGTGAAGGAATCGAGGTTTTGGTCTTAAATCACGGCAGATATGATCGAATTGATGCAAAATCACTGGACTATGCACACCTGAGAAGGACCATGTCAACTAATTTTGAAGGTTCATTCCTAGTTTGGGATTCAGTAAAATCCAGCTTGAATAGTGAAGCTAGAATTTGTGTTATTGGAAGCCAATTAGGAACCAGAGGTTCTCCACATGGTGCTGACTACTCAGCATCAAAAGCTGCACTTGCTCTGTGGGCTCGCTCGTTAGCCCAGGCTGTTGGGGCTGACGGAAAGAGAGTCAACATCATTGCACCTGGATTTGTTGATACAGATATTCTCGCTGGCGACACGCCCGAAAAGCGTGCAAGCAGAATCGAGGAAGTACCTCTGAAAAGGATTGGAACACCAGATGATATAGCAGAAGCAGTTTCATACCTTGTGAGCGACGAAGCGAACTACATTACAGGGGCTGTTATTCATGTTAATGGCGGACTGTATTTGCCTTAGGATGATGGAAGTATGAGCGACCCCTTCGACATCTCGAAGGCCCTGGAAGGGGCTGTAAAAGACACGCTTTCTCCTTCAATCTCAAAGTTCGAATTACAGTCAAAACATAGCCCAGCGGGAGATCAAGAAAAAGCAATTGAAAAATTAGTTTTTCAATTGAAAAATAAACAAGAAAGATGTGTCCTTTTAGGTGTAACGGGATCGGGCAAAACATTCGCAATGGCACACCTCATTGAGAGGTTGAACATCCCCACACTGATAATGAGTCACAACAAAACATTAGCGAGACAACTGTACCAAGAGATGGCCAGTTTATTTCCTAATAATGGCGTCGAGTATTTTGTATCACACTATGATTACTACCAACCAGAAGCATACCTCCCAAAAAGAGATTTGTACATCGATAAAGAACTCTCGATAAATGAAAGAATTGAACAAGAAAGATTTGCCACGGTTGCCAGCCTAGTCAGTCGTCCTGATTGTATCGTCGTTTCATCTGTATCTTGCATATACGGACTTAATGCCCCTGAAACATTCCTGTCTTACCACTGCAGAATTCATGTCGGTCAAGAAATTGAACCAATCGATCTGATTAGAGAGTTGGTTGCTCTACAGTATGCAAGAACTTCAACAGACCTTGAGAGAGGGCAGGTTCGATTAAGAGGAGAAAACCTGGATGTTTGGATGCCGAGTAGAGATGATCCTTTGAGAATTAGGTTTGGATTTGATGGAGTAGAACACATACAGATTTGCGACCCTGTCACTTGGGAAATCCTTGACGAATTAGAAGAAGCCTGGATACACCCAAAGGAATTCTTCATGGTATCGCCAGAAAGATTCGAAAATGCACTTGAGAATATAGAGACCGAGTTGGATGGAAGAATTGCTGAGTTGAAATCTGAAGGCAAGGAGTTAGAAGCACACAGGCTGGATCAGAGGACCAATTATGACCTAGAAATGCTCCGCGAAGTAGGACACTGCACCGCAGTTGAAAATTATTCTATGCACTTTGATGGAAGAAGTCCAGGAGAAAGGCCATACTGCCTCTTAGATTTCTTTTCAGCAGCAGCTAAACAATTTCATGGAGATCCTAAAAAATTCCTAGTGATTATGGATGAATCCCATGTCACTCTACCGCAAGTAGGCGGAATGTATGGAGGAGACCGAAGTAGGAAATTGAACTTGATTGAGCATGGTTTTCGACTGCCGTCTGCTGCTGACAATCGACCATTGAAGATACATGAATTTCAGAGTTTAGTCCCCCAAATGGTCTATGTCAGCGCTACACCAGGTGAAAGAGAGTTATTGCACTTTTGTGAGACGACTGAGCAAGAGATCCCGCTAGGTTTGAGGCATGCTTCAGGCGGAGGCGGCGTCAATGAACCAGAATACTCGAAAAAGCATCCCGACTCTGAAAGTATGTATGATATGTTACAGATGATTGAAGATATCCCAAGAATGGAGATTAGACCTACCGGCCTATTAGACCCCGCAATAGAAGTCAGAGGCACGGAAGGCCAGGTTGCTGACTTACTTTCAGAAATAAATGCTCGAATCGAGAAGGGAGAGAGAGCCCTCGTTACTGTTCTCACAATCAAATTTGCAGAAGAAGTCTCTCAGTATCTCAACAAGATGGGAATCAAGGCGCATTATCTGCATTCTGAGATCGACACTATTGAGAGAACTGAAATTATTAATGCGCTTAGAATCGGTCACATAGACGCCATCGTCGGAATCAACCTACTGAGGGAAGGATTGGATATTCCAGAGGTCAGTCTTGTAGCTATCTTTGATGCTGACCGTCAAGGCTTCTTAAGAAATGAGAGAAGCCTTTTACAGACCATTGGCAGAGCTGCAAGAAATTCCAATGGGCGGGTAATTTTGTATGCTGATTCTGTAAGTCCTCCAATGGGTGCAGCAATACGTCAAACACTTGAAAGAAGAGAAAGACAGTCGAGGCATAATGATGATAATGGAATTGTTCCTGTTACAATACAAAAGGCACTCCCAGTTATGGGAGGCGACATTGAAGATCTGATTGCTGGTACTGCTGGTGGTAAAAGATTAGTCGCTTCAAAGGGGGGAAGAAAAGATGGGAATTGGGCGAGCAATTTGAAAGTCGGAGCAGGCATGTGGAGCACCTCAAATTCTGTAAAAAGCAATATTTCTCAACCAATTGAAGAATTCGATTTTACAATTGAAGAATTAAAGAAGATGATGAATCAGGCTGCGCTAGAATTGGACTTCGAGAGGGCCGCAATTATTCGAGATAAAATCATAGAAATGGAATCAAAGTAATTTGATAATCGACTTCATATGCAAAGGCCCGATACGGTCACACATGGCAATAGATCCTGAGTCGTTTGACAAGCCTGTCGAAGACTACGATTTTGCAAAACTTTCAAACGCAGAGTCGCTTATCGACCAGATGGCAAATGCTGGAGGATTTACTGCAACAAAACTAGCTTATGCAAGAGATATTCTCAAAGACATGCGGAAACAAATAGATGAAGTCGGAGGAGATGCAAATCTGGTTACAAATTGGTTATCATTCCCTGCGTGCCTGTGTGCAACCGGTACCAGAGGATTTTTTGTTGAAGCCGTGAAAACAAAAATGTTCAATGTTTTATCAACAACCTGCGGAATGCTAGACCACGATATCGCTAGAGCCTACAAGCACTATTATCACGGTGCATTTGAATTAGATGACATTGAATTAGGCGAACATCAATTGATGCGATTAGGAAATGTAATTGTTCCCAATGCAAGTTATGGCGAAATTATCGAGGCAGTGGTTATGCCAGTACTCGAAGAAATCCGGGATGACAGATTAAGAGAAACCGGAAAAGAGGGTGCAGAGGCATGGATTGGGTTCGGCTCGATACATCTAGTCTGGGAATTAGGAAAGCGAATAGGAACACCTGATTCACTAATTTATTGGGCTTACAAAAATAAAATCCCTGTTTGTATTCCGGGAATTACTGACGGTAGCATAGGTGCGCAGTTATTCATGTTTAGACAAAAATACCGAGATTTTCACATAGATACACTCGCTGATGAGCAAGTAATGAGTGACTTAACTTGGGATGTTGAAAAATCAAATGCGTTAATGATAGGGGGAGGGATTTCAAAACATCACGTAATTTGGTGGAATCAATACCGAGGCGGCTTAGATTCTGCAATCTACATTACAACAGCGCCAGAACACGACGGTAGCCTGTCAGGTGCTCGTTTAAAGGAAGCCATTAGTTGGGGTAAAATGAGACCTGAGGCACCGAATGTTTGCGTAGAAGGAGATGCATCTGTGCTACTCCCATTACTTGGAGCAGACTTGTTTGGAGGTGCGTGAATGCGACCTATTTTCATCACAATACTCATGATAAGTGCCTCATTTGTTGGGTGTTTTGGAGAGGAAGAAGCTGAACCTATCACTAGAACAGAAACCGTTTGGGACTTTGAAAAACCTGACTTGACTTGGTATCACATGCCAGATGCAGTTGATGCTTGGGGCAATGATGAATTTGATTTTAGTGAAAGAAACACCCCCTTTTTGGCAACTGGCACATATTACGGTATAGGCATGTCAACATTTGAGCCGACTATGGGAATTACGCAGACCGATACTATGGTGATGAGTTCATACGGTAATGGGCCAGGAGGCTCAACAGCGGTTGTATCTTGCGATTTGATAGGGATGTATGACACACTATCCTATTCTTGTGAGAATGTCTATGACCCACTACTACCAATAGTTAATTCCAACGATCCCTACATCTATGTTGATCCATGGACAGGCAGAATTATGAAATTCGACATGCATGCTTTGCTTGGAATGACCGTTGAGTGGTCTGACGATGACGGAGTTTCATGGGATGGCCCAAGTGTTGCAACGCAACTCTATTCTGTCCAAGACCACCAGACGATCGCAAGTAGCAATATGCCAGCATTTGCTCATCCAACAACCTGGATGTTCTGTATCAACGGAAATGCTCCTCACCCACTATGCTCATCAAGTCAAGATGGAGGCGCTACATGGGGTCCTGAAACCTCAGGAGCACCTGTAACTTGCAACTCAGGAGGTCTGTCTGCCCACTTGGTAGGTAGCGTCGATGGTAATTTCTACCGAGGTAACAAAGGATGCACAGGAGACGGTTACTCTGTATTTAGAACCACTAATGCAGGAATAAGCTGGACTGAGCATGTGCTTCCAACAACAGATACCGGTATTGCTGATACATGGAATGCAGAAGAAGCACAGGTTGAGGTAGATACAGAAGGTAACGTTCACGCCATGTGGATGGGTCTTGACAACATGCCTTACTGGTCATATTCAAGAGATCAGGGGGACACATGGTCTAACGCTACAATGATTGCGCCACCAATCAATCTGTCCGGCACAGGATTCCCGGTTGTGGTAGCAGGGGACGCAGGGACTGTCGCCTTCGGTTATGTCGGTGAAACTGAGGGGGATGATGAGGTTTGGAACGCATACCTCACTTACGCAACCGATGCTTTCAATGAAACTCCGTTGCTAACAACTGTCCAACTTAACGGCGACGATGACCCTATCGATACGGTCACAGATTGTGGTTACAACCGATGTGGTGGACTTGGCGACTTCCTAGACATTAGAGTAGATGCATACGGAAGAACTTGGTTCTCTCTATCTCATAATATAGCTGACATAGGAATATTCGCTACTTTCGATGTAGGCCCTAGCCTGCGTGGTGATACGGTATTCATGCTGCCTGAGATGCCTGCTGGTGGCCCCCAAACACTGTGACATATTCGACAATGAGACTTCAGGCCTCTACCATTTACATGGCTCTAAGTGCGTTTTACCACCCATAAGAGAAATTAGGCAATTTGGAATTAATACACGACCATCCTCTTCTTGATTTTGCTCCATTATGGCTACTAATGCTCTACTTGTTGCAACTGCGGTTGAGTTCAGGGTATGGACTGCTGCATTACCATCACTAGTCCTGTAACGCATCTTGAGCCTATTTGCCTGATAATCTGTGCAGTTAGAGCAAGAGACGATTTCCTTGAATGCATTAGCACCAGGAAGCCATGCTTCCAAGTCGTACTTCCTAGCCGCAACGGTTCCCATATCACCTGTACAGATGTTTACTACCTCGTAATGTAGTCCGAGTTCATCCCAAAGGTCGACACAATTCTGCAA
>MDSY01028747.1_pt1 | contig 10052 bp, 10 predicted proteins | sample 811131 | NCBI WGS metagenome assembly MDSY01 (sample SAMN05326643, study PRJNA326480) | marine metagenome | isolation source: seawater | place: Atlantic Ocean: South West | collected 2010
AAAAGATTCAAAAGACGAAATACTTACTTCTGTTTCATCAGAATTTCCGGTATATGTCATTTCTGTAAATGCTTGATTTTGTCCAGTTTCATGATGCGCATGTCCATTAACTCCAGAATAATCTATTAATGTAAACTTTGTAGGTTGATATATGGCCCAGTCTATCCAATTAGATGCAGGTATCACGCACCATTCTTCATAATCTTCTTGATTTATGCTTTCCCAGACCCCTAATCCGAAACTTTCTTCATGTGATAGACATTCTTCTTCCCACGTTTCCCAGACATTTCCTTTACCATAATGAACTAGCGTGTCCTGTGGCTGTTCTCGCATTTCATCTAATTGCGAGATATCATCCATTGCACCTAATCCTCCGTAATCCCAAAATCCGCCTTCATATATGGGCCAAGTTACAGTTGAGATAAGTACTGTAATAATTATGGTGCCTATTGTGACTTGTTTTCCGAGTGATGGAGTTACTCTGGCACCCATCGTATTTAACAAAAATTTTCTTGTGACGAAATATAAAATCACAAATAAGAAAAAGGCCGACAAAATCCAAGGAATGGCGTTAAATATCGTAGCAGTCCAAGGAGCCTGTCGGCCACAGAAGAAATAATCGTGAGAATCTTTAAAACAATAATTGGTCAAATCTTTTGCATATAATTCTAAGAATATATTTATAGAAAATACGGAAATAAACCATACATGTGCTAAATAAGCGGCTCCTGCACTAGCAAACCAAGGATCTTCGACACCTCTTTTTTCTCTTTTACCTATTATGAATGGAGGCAGGGCCAATATTCCTACTGGGATCCCGGTTATCGCCGCACCCCACCATGCAGCATTCCAATAAATGAATGGCTGACCAAAGAAATCACCAATAGGGCCTGCTGGAATTGTGTACTGAGGTAGGTATTCTCCCCATCTTAGGTACCCATAAGAGAATAATACATACCAATCCGGAAATACGAATCCTGCTTGGGCAAATGGATCTGCAGCACTATGTAGCGGAGGAGGCACAATCCATGAGTAGAAACATATTACCATGACCATACTGGCTAGGATTATTGTATCTCTTAATACTTCAGTAGGCCAAAAAGAGTGACCTACAAAAACTCTTCTTCGATCTTGTTCTGCTTCAATTAAATGGTCCCTTTCACTGACATATGTATCAGCAATCCTTCCAAATCTATCTATTAATCCCATTTAAATACCTCTTAATGCGGTTCAGCAATCCCTTGAACCCAAACTATGAATAAGTGAACTAATATTAAAGCGGTCACTAGGACTGGTAATATGAAGACATGTAAAAAGTACATTCTTGTTACAGTTTGTCCAGATAATGTAGATCCCGCAAAAAGTATATTCGCCATCCATTCTCCAATTAAAGGAGTAGATGTTGCCATATTTATTCCAATCGTAGCAGCTCCAAATGCTAAACTATCCCAGGGGAGCAAATATCCAGAATATCCAAAAAATATTGTGAAAAACATCAATGCAACTCCTATTAACCAATTCAATTCCCTAGGATTCCTATATGCTCCAGTAAAGTAAACTCTACACATGTGTAAGAATACTGCTGCAACCATAAAATGAGTTGTCCAATGGTGTATTGACCTTATTATATATCCGAATGGCAATGTAGTCATAATAAATTCTAGGCTACTGTATGCAGGAGTCGGATCTCCCTCTCCTCCTGGTACATAATAAAGGCCAAGTATAGTTCCAGTAATTACCAATATTATAAACGCTAAAAACGAAATACCACCTAAACAATAAAGTGGGTACCAATACCATATAATCCTCAATTTATACTTTTCAGCATGAGTGAGGGGCATCTGCCTGTGAACACTATGGAATGCATCTCTGCTCATCCCCCAATAGTCTTGTATTCTAAATCTGGTATCTAACCATGAAAAAGCCCATAGAAATAATTTTTCGGCTAAACCCATATTGCTAGCATTACTTTCTACCGCCCTTAAAATATCCTTTCTAGGCATATCGTCCCTTTCTTTTCGTAAGGTAAATGCTACAATGACAACTACTATTGCAATAAAAAGCCATAAGAACCAAAATTGAATCATCTTTACTTACCTCAACCACAATATGCATACCAGTCTTTGAAATCTGGTAATGCCTCAATAATATCTCCATTTACAACAAACGGAATTAAGGGCATTCCATTGGGTGCAGGACCCCCCGTTCTTCTTACTCCAATAAAATCAAACGGTACTCCTCTTCCCATACTATTTTTCTCAATCGCTGTTGGATCAAATCTACTGGAATGGCAAATACAAAATAATTTATCGCCTCCGGAATCCGTTCCCCCTGATGCCCAACTATCTCCTGTATAATTATTAGTTACCAATTGCCATCCCGGTATACAACAGAGATGCGGGCATCTTGAAAATATTATTATCATATTGTCATGAATTGATAATGTGGAATAAGTTGAATCATCTTCTACTTCTCTTCCTGAACCAACATATTTTCCTCCTAAATCGTATCCTTCTAGATACTGAAATCTTGGTTTATCGGGTACTAGGGGTAAGTCTTTATTTTCCTCATGAGGGACATAAACCACGTTAACAGGTAATCCAGACCAAACTCCTTGAGCACCTATCATTCCAGTTTTAGTTTCAGCCGCTGCATTTTGAAATGCACTGTAACTCATGGGCTCAAGATGACGATCTCCAAACCAAGCTGTATCTTCTGCTCCTGATGGTACCCAAAACCGAACTGCCGTATCTCCTCCGTCTGCTTCTGGTTGACCCATTAATAGTGATGCAAATCCAACACTTCCGATGCTTGCAACGGTGATTAGTCCGGCGGCCGTATTAAATGAAAGTCTCATAAACTCTCTTCGATCTATCATCTTTAATGATTCTTTATTATCAATAGAGTCATTAGGTAAAGGACGTAATTTGAATCTTCTAGCCATGGTCATGCCTCGTATTTTTTCCAAGCTTCAGGATCATTCCTTGTTATATATTTGTTTTTTCTGTGCTTTACAACAACTACGTCAGGCATAACATATTTTAGGTACACGATTCCCATAATTATAATGGTCAGCAAGGTCATTGCTAAATCAAACGCTAGCATTTGTTGATTCCAATGATTGTACAATCCATATGACAATGAACCCGCCCAAAATAATGTCCAGATTATGCCCCATAATCCTACTAAGATGATCAGCCAAGAATCGCCGGAGGGAGATATACTGGCCCTTACTATCGTTCCCGGTTTCGGCATATTAAATACTCCATGATCAACGGCTTTTACATAATTTTCTTCCGAAATATCAATACCTTCTAGTGCTTCTCTGGCCTCTTCAACAGATACCTTTCCGAGACTAACATCACGTAGTAATCTCATGACAACATCATCTTTCAAAGTTGATCACCTCTTCTAAGATGTTTTATTCTCAATTTGAGTAAATTACTACGTCCAACATAATGTCTTGAAAATCCATATCTTAAAAACAAGCCACAAAATACAATTACTAATATTACCGCTCCAAATCCTAATAATCCTAGCCAATGCGCTCTTAATTTTGCACCCATGTGGTGTAAATCGATTTCATCAGTCACAGGGGCGGGAGGATTGATGTCTCCATTGCCAGAAAATACGGTTCTAGTTTTTCCATTATCTTCTCCTTCTTCGAGAGTCACACTCAATCTATTCCACCTATCTAATGATGATGGGATCTTATCTCCATTCACTGAGTTTCCTGCTAGCCAAAAAGTAATGGTTGTATCGTTTTCCATTGTACCGGGTGAATTCCAAATTATGTGCCACGCCCTATCTTCAACTTTAGATCCTGCCGAAGTATGAGTAAGTGCCGATAGGTCATTTTCCCAATTTTGCACTAAATTTTCATATCCTATTCCTGGCCCCAGAGTTCCACTACTTACTCTTAGAGCGAATCCTCCTGATTGACCGCCAACTAGTATTTCTGGGCCTCCTATGAGTTGAATTTCCATGTTGTAACTAACGCCATATGAATAATGGTATGGTACAGAATCAAGTATTACCGTTACAGAATTATCTGGTTCAGATGCGTGGCAGGTACAACCCGCAATCGCAACTTCTCCTTGATTATTTGCATCTCCTCCAACACCAGTATGAATTGCTTGACTAGTGCCCACCATAAACATCAATAATGCCCCCAAAACAATTACTCTTTTTGAGGACAAAATCGCACCATTCATACTTTAGCCTCTATGATATTCAAAGCCAATTGAAAGGAGGCTATTAAGGTTCCAGTTAGCCTCTTTCCTTGACTATCTATTTTAACAAGTTTTCGTTACTCTCGAAAATATAAAACTATGTGCCCCCTAGCAAGTCTATGACAGGTCCTACTTGGAGAAATATTTATGATTTAAATGAAAATGAAATCAATAATTTAGGAATCGCAGAAGATCATATGGAATTAATGGAAATCACTCAGGCAGAAAACATTCTAATTGAACTTCTAAGGAAAAACCCAAATTGTATACCAATATTAAATGTCATGGGGCATATGCAAGGTAGATATTTGTCAGATTTCGAAAATGCAATCAAGATATATGAACAAGTTCTGACTTTAGAGCCAGATAATGCGTGGGCAAGGGATGAAAGAAGGCGTTATCAAAGATATCTAAATTATGACTAGGATAATATAATTCACCTCTACTTCCACATGCATGGAGCGCGGTAGCATATTGATAGTCGGCGCTGGAGGTATCGGGTGTAAATGGGCTAGCCAAGCTCATTCGAGATGCGCCAAATTTGCAGATTTACTATTAATTGATGCTGATAAAGATTCTTTTTCTGGAATTAATTCTGCTCACTGTTTGCAGTTATCTTTAGGAGGTAATGATAAAGGGACAGCAACTCTTAGTAGGGTAGCAAAACATAGATTAAAAGAAGGCATTGACGAATTTAAGCCATTATTAAAATCTTCTGAATTAGTAATAATTTTGGCAGGATTAGGTGGGGGGGCTGGCTCGGGAGTTGCACCTGAAATTGCTGCGATGGCTCATGATACAGGGAGTGTCGTAGTCTCCATTGCTGGACTTCCATTTGCTGAACAACCTCTCCGTTCAGCAATTGCAAAACATGCATTACCATATCTTGAAAATTTTTCTGATGTATGCATAAAATTGAGTATGGAACGCCTTGCTTGGCAAGCAAAGGATAGAAATTCAGATTGGGAGTCTGGTTCCGAATGGATTGGTGAATTAATAGAAGGTTTAGTCACCACTTTAGCCAAAGTTGGAAAAATTAATCTAGATTTGATGGATTTAAAAACAATAGTAAATAAATCAGGAGACACAACTCTTGTAGTTGGTACTGGGAGCACTAATGATCCCGACTACGTTGTTAAAATGGCTAAAAAATCTCCACTTTATGATATCGAAGTACAGGGGGCTAGGGGATGTTTAATACAAGTAGAAGGCGGTCCAGATATGACTTTAGCACATCTTGAGCAAGTTTCGGAGGGATTTTTATCAATATTAGATCCGGATTGTCAAGTAATTCTAGGTGCAAGAACAAGTGATAATATGTTAGGAAAATTAAGGTTAATAGCTGTATTAAGTGGAATATAATTTTAATTAATATTTTTATTCTTCTTCATAGATCATAAACTTCTTAATCGAACTTGGCAATATGATAATAATTACAAATGCAGTTAAAAGATGGCCAATAGCTGTGGTCTGCAATAAGCTACTTTCTGTTAATTTTTCTGATAGTATTGTTAACGAACTAATACTTCCTGAATATGCGTATCCAAAAGCCACACCCCAAAAAATAGCCGATTGACCTTCAAATATTTTCCATCCTCTCTTTTTACCTTTTTTTACCAATGCGGTTACAGTAAGTAATATGGTAACAAGCATCAATGCCCCCTCTTCAAATAACATCAATAAATCCGTAGATTCAACCAAAATCGGATTCCTCCTCCATGCACTAAGGAGGTGCCAAGAAATTATAATAATCATCAATAAAAGAAACTTATCTGCTTTTGCCCCGTTTAAACCTAATTTATTACGGGCATTGGACGTAAATTTGTCCAATAAATACGCTACCAACCCTATTGTTATTGCATATATGATCCATAATAAATTAATAACTAAAGATTTATCTAATGCATTTTCTGCACCATATCCAAACCACCAAATTAATGGGATAAAGATTATAATGATGAAAACAACTCTTATTATTCTATAATTTTCAGTATTATTACTTGTTCTGTTGATGCCCTTTCTATCATAATAAATTATTCCACCAGTAATTATTGAAATTCCTTGACCGATTGACATAACTATAAATAATGAACTCATAAAATAATCTATTTCACTTTCTGTAAAGATTATATTAATAATTCCCATTAAAATAAATGACATGAAAACCATTGGAATAACAGCCTTTACGGCCAAAAACCAATATTTAGTAGTAAATATTCCCATCCCATTATCTTCAATTTTTAATATTTTAATGCCAAATTCAGTCGTATAAATATATGCCGCCGCACAATAGCTGATTGCCAGTGAAAGAAATATTGAACTACCTTTAGAGCCGATTAATCCATAGTTTGATTTCATTAATAAATATAATATGCTGGCATTTAATAATAATAAAATAAAATGGGGCAAAGTAGACGGATTAGTAATTGCATTATTTTTATTTACATCCTCGGTCGTAAAATTGTTGCCAGCATCAAAGCCGATTTCCTCCATATTCACAGGGCACACCATCATTGGTTAAGTTAAACCCCTTCCCGGAGCATATGGCGCGGTTAACTAAGGCTAAAAGGGGGAAGCATCGGTGGATTGGTTTATCCATAGATTCAAATCTCCAATCTAGGAAAAAATTTGAGGTAATCCTCGATGATTTATTAATTAATTCTATTTGGAAACTATATGATTTTATAACTTTAAACGAAGTAACTTATTCCATTATCAAAATAGATCTTAATTCTTATAAAAAGTCTATTGAAATTCTTAATTCTCATGAGCTAATTGAGACTATTACCAGTTCGGGTAAAATAAAATTAGTCAGGGAAAGAATGAATATTAAATTTTAACAAGATGTCCCCAATTTATTTTGTCTATCTCATTGCTATTAATTAATTTATTGCAGTTAACAAAATCCAAAGAACCATTTTCATGTAATTTCACTACTCTTTCTTGAAACTTATTGTTATGAATTGACGCACTTACGCCTCGGGACAAAAATTGAGATAATGAGGCCCATGAATTCTCTATATAATCTAAGTATTTAATATCCGATTTAATGTAATTAACCTCGAATCTTGAGGATAAAGCAGCATCTATTAACTCAAATATATCCATGTTAGTATATTTATCAAATTTTTCAATCCATCCAGATGTCTCAATTCCTCCTATGTCTCTTCGATTCTTGTTTATTCCAATTCCTAATCTAATATGATTTTCCGTATCACTAGACTCTAGTATAATTCCTCCGATTTTTTTGAAATCATTAGAAAATATATCGTTTGGCCATTTTAAATTGGCATTCAATGCGTTTGCAACTATCGACCCTATCTCTATTTGCAATAAGCCAATTTGCATATCCTTCAATATCGATTTTGATATTAACCAGGTTGCAGTCATATCTCCAGAATTTGAATTCCAGGTTGAATGCCTCCTTCCTCTACCATTGATTTGATTGTTTGCGATGACTCTATTCCATCCTTTCGTTGATAATAATTTAGCTTCGTCCATAGTGCTCTCACATTCATCTAATACGAGTGGAGGTTGATTAAAAGCTGGCTTCCAAAATGCATGGACTTCTAATTTCTCATCACCAATTATTAAATAATTAATTCTTCTTGAAGACCATCCTTGTAACTTCCATGATGAAGGTGAACTAGGACTAATTGGGTGAACTCGAAATAATAATAATATTACACATTCATCTGAGATTTTAGATTTTTTTAATTCATTGATAAGTTTTTCACTCCATCCTCCATTATCAATATCAATATAGGCCGCATCTTCTATAAATTCTAAATGTTCTTCATCAGCCTTTAATGGATTTAGATAAGGGAGATTCCAGACGATTAAATTTAAATTTGAATCAAATTTTAATTTTCCCCCAACACCATTGTTCTCTACTCTAATTTTATCTTCAAAACCATTGTTCTTTGCATTAGTCTTTGTTGCTAATACTGCATTCAGATTGATATCGCACGATGTGACATTCCATCCTAGATGTGCCATCAACAATGATAATGCACCGGATCCGCATCCAATTTCCATAGCGTTACCTACATTAATTCCAATTTTGATTATGGCGTCAGCGAGTAAATAAGTATCTTCCCTGGGTACGTAAACTGTTTTAGGAATATTCAAATTTAAGGAACATACTTTTTCAATTTTAAACAATATATTCTTGTTGATTAAATCCATCTTAATAATCTCATTTTTTCGAAAACCTTTATCCAATAAGCGCCCTATCGATGCTCATTCCCTGTTGCAGTACGGGGAGCTTCCTCTGCTCTCATCACTGCTTGGTTAGTTAGATTCTTAAACCCCTCCTAGGACGGCTGATAGCCCAGCATATGCTATGGGCCTGTAGCTTAGTCAGGTAGAGCGACGGGCTTTTAACCCGTCGGCCGCGGGTTCGAATCCCGTCAGGCCCGCCTGACTAAGCTCTTGGTTCATGCTTTTTTGCAGGTAAGGGGAAGGCGAATATGGCAGTAAAAAGTTCAACAAAAAAAAGGCTGATAGAACTAGGTGTACCTGAAGACAGGGCTCATAAATTGGCAGATGATGCCAATATGGATGCGATAAAAAGGATGACTGTCGAACAAGTCGCAAAAAAAGTTGACCTTGAACTAGGCAGTGCTGATTTAGAAATTATTATGGCCGTAATCCGAGAACAAATGGCTTCTAGAAAAAGAAGTAGAAGCGGCAGAATAACAATTTCTAGAAATGCTCTGCTAGACGAAGATATACCTCAGGGCGATGATAGATTTAATGTTCTGAATCACATATTAGTCCCTCATCATGAACTGGTACCGATTGAAGAAGAAGAAAGCGAATTATCTCCATGGAATTTAATGGAAAAAGATTTCGAAGGCAAAGATAGGCTTGCAAAGGAATTATTGCCAAAAATTCTTATCACAGATCCTGCAGTTCAGGCGATTAAAGAAATGACAGAGGCTGAAGATGATACCTTGTTGGCTGGTTGGCTTACAAATAGGGTAATGAAAGTAAAAAGATATAGTAGATCAGCAGGCACAAGTATTGCCTTCAGATTAGTAGTGGAGAGAGCTTAAGGGAGTTATTTAGATGAAAGAAATCGTAAAAAGTTATTTTGATAAAAGAAGTTTAGTAAATCACCAGCTCGCATCCTACAATGATTGCATCCCACTCTCAGATGGTAAATCAAGTAGGATGGAAAGAATCGTTAGAAACATTAGAATTGGTAGTGATGATTTTGAAGTAGATGAGGCCGAAGGAGGCTTAATCAAACTGGATGTTTTGGAAAAAGAAATAGTTGTCAGAGTAAAAAATATTAGATTAGGTCAGCCAACTATTAGGGAAGCTAACGGCGCAGAACATCCTGCAACTCCTATGGAATGTAGATTAAGGAAATTAACATATTTTGCCCCCGTATATCTAGATTTTAGAATATATAGGGATGATTTACCTCCGTCTCCAGGTGCTGATTTAGGATATATGGATGAAAAGAATGTACACATAGGAAATCTTCCAATAATGGTTAGATCTGCAAGGTGTAATTTACATGCTAATAACATTGACTCAAATAGAAAATTATCTCCCGATACGTCTCCTGAAGATGCAGAACAATATGTCAAATTATTGCGAAAATTCGGTGAAGATCCTGTAGATCCAGGTGGATATTTCATAATAAATGGTACAGAAAGAGTACTCATATCGATGGAAGATTTAGCACCAAATAGAGTTACAGTCGAACGAAATAAGAAATATGCACACGATACAGAAGTTGCAAAAATATTTTCACAAAAAGATGGTGTCCGTAAACCATTAAATGTTGAAAAGCGAAGAGATGGA
>MDSY01049204.1_pt1 | contig 10052 bp, 11 predicted proteins | sample 811131 | NCBI WGS metagenome assembly MDSY01 (sample SAMN05326643, study PRJNA326480) | marine metagenome | isolation source: seawater | place: Atlantic Ocean: South West | collected 2010
AGCCGGATACCTTACAGGTCGCTAATTCGGCGCGAGCTCAAAAGAAAGGCACCCTGTTTGGGCTATTATCACCTGTTAAAAGCGATAGCCTAGTAGGCAAGTTGTACGGGAAATTTGCTACAGAACCTAGCTATAAAAATTATCCGATGAGTGCGCAAACGCGCGCGAGATTAAATGACTACTTCAGGGGCGATATTGAAAGGCTAGAGACAATGTTGAACCTTTCCTTGGATATTTGGCGTGGCGAAAAACGCTGAACCAGTTCAGTTAAGAGTGTCAGTGTATCCCTGCCTATGCCTACTTTTAAACGCCAGATGCCATTACGTATTAACGGGGTTGCTGCACTGCACCTCAGACGGCTGCACGGTGCCGCTGGTTGGAATGAAGCAGATTCGCAGAGAAAATGAGGTACACTAACGTCTTCTATCTTCGTCAATACACTCAGGTTTCGCATGCTTTATCAAGACAACCCATTTGCCACAGAAGAAATAACACCACCGTTCAGCGATGAGTGGGCGGCAAAGCGCCGTGTAGCAGATGCAATCAAGCAGCTGACCGAAGTGCTCGTTACCAGTTCGCCCGACATTGAAAAAATGAACCTGATTGCGGCACAGCTTGAAGTTACTGCTGCCGATTTTCGGACATCACCACGCATTTTTGGCCGCAGTGATTGGGCTGCAAGTGGCGAACATGGGAACTTTGGTCAGGTGAGTCATGAGTTGAATCCCCTAGCAGGGTGGAGCAACCCGATTGCACCGCCCCTAAACAGTTGGATCGATGGGGATCTAGCGCTAGGAATCTGCCAGTGCGGATGGGCCTACGAGGGGCCTCCTGGCAGTGTACATGGTGGCGTTGTGGCGTCTATTTTCGACCAGTTCCTCGGCATGGCTCAGACGCTCGGCGGTCAGCCTGGGATGACCGGATATCTGCATGTGAACTACCATAATCGAACGCCCCTCAACACCGAGTTAACGCTGGAGGGCCGACTTGTGAAGGTAGAGGGCCGCAAAACTATTATGCACGGTGAAATGTATGCCAACGGCATTATGACAGCCAGTGCAGAAGGTCTGTTTGTGCAGCCAAAGGGCGGCATGCACTCGATCAATGCACAAAAGAACACACCAAAATAATAGCGCTAGCAGCCGGGCTATCGCTATTGGGAGTCAGTCCAGCAGCCCACCGCTTTCGGGTGCAGGCCTGGCCCGCTGATTGTAAAGAAGCGACGTAAGCCGCTCGATGTCTTTTTTGGAAATCTTTGAGTAATCCTGACTCAGGTCACTGCCTACTGCCATACCCTTTTGCAGCGCGGGCCTCTCACTTAGCTCGTTAAACCATCGCCTGAGATATTTGAACTCGTTCATATCGATGCCCTGCACCTCCCACCCAACGACCCAGGGGTAGCAGGCCATGTCAGCAATGGAGTAGTAATCTCCGGCTAGGTAGCGACGATCATACAAACGGTTATTCATCACGCCGTATAATCTGTGGAGTTCATCATTGAAACGTCGAAGAGCATAGGATTGGTCACCCTCGCGATCTTTTAATCGGGCGAAATGACCGCGCTCACCAATTTTGGGCCCCTGATTAGCCATCTGCCACATAACCCACTGATTTACCTCCCATTTCTCGCGTAAATTGCTTCCGCTAAACTGCCCTGACTTCTCTGCAAGGTACATCATGCAGGCACCTGACTCGAACACGGACAACACAGCGCCGCCATCTTTGGGATCATGATCGACAATGGCCGGCATACGATTATTGGGGCTGATGCGTAAAAACGACTCTTCGAACTGTGCCCCTCGCCCGATCTCGCAGTCAATGACCGTATAGTCGATACCACTCTCTTCCAATTGAATAGTGAGTTTCTTGCCGTTTGGGGTAGGCCAATAATGCAGATCAATCATTGTTGTGTGCTCTGTATACGAGATAGCTGGGTATCAGGTCACAATCAAAACATGAAATCAAGTATTCGGGCAAAGCGCTCCCCCTCGGAATAACATGCATGACCAATACCAAAACACGCTTGCACGTGTATCGACTTCACGGCAGAGTTCGGCTATGTTTTAAAAAAAGGTGTACATGTAATGAAAAATAAGCAGCAAGTAGAGCAAGAAGCACTCGCAACCTACGATCGATTTGTGGCTACTCGAGACAAGGTTGATACCGGCGAGTGTGGCTGGGATAAAATGGCAGATTACTTTACCGAGGACGCGGTCTATATTGACCCTGCATGGGGCAGGCAGGAAGGTAGAGAAATCATTCGTCAATTTTTTGTCGACTCAATGGCTGGTTTGACTAACAACGGCTGGTCCACACCTGAGCGATGGACGATGGTGGACGGCCACCGACTGGTTAGCCATTGGGACCAAATTCTGGGTCAAAAGCCTGATGGCACCGACTGGAGTGTCCCAGGGTTGTCGATTCTCTACTATGCTGGAGATGGCATGTTTTGCTATAGCCATGATTACCTGAACATGACCTATATTGGCGAGACGATGAAAGCCATGGCATGGCGACCACCGGAAATCTTCAATATGCCGCCCGCCAAGCCTAACTGGTCGACTGAACTGCCGCATGCTTGGCGCTCACTGCCGGATGCGTTTAAGCCCGTATAGTCTTCTGTCACTCTGATCGTATATATTTTGGAGAAATCCTATGAGCATTAAAGTCATTCAATGGGCAACCGGTGGCGTTGGCAGAGCAGCCATTGAAGGTATCGCAGCGCACCCCGAACTGGAGCTTGTGGGCTGCTGGGTTCACAGCGACGACAAAGTGGGCCGCGATGTCGGCGAACTTTGCGGCATGAAACCTTTAGGCGTAAACGCCACCAACGATATTGATGCACTGATAAACATGGCGGCGGACTGTGTGATGTACAGCCCTATCATGGGCAATACGGAGGAGGTAGCGCGCATACTGGCATCCGGTAAAAATGTAGTCACCCCGCTCAACTGGTTTTATCCCGGTAAGCGCGATGTGTCGGTATTGGAAAAGAGCTGCTTAGCGGGCAGTAGCACACTGCACGGCACGGGTATTCACCCAGGCGGCATTACCGAACGTTTCCCATTAATGATTTCGGCCCTATCGAGCGTTATCACGCATGTGCGCGCAGAGGAATTCTCTGACATACGCACCTACAATGCGCCTGCTGTCATCAGCGATATTATGCTGTTCGGCAAAACACCCAAAGAGGCCGCAGCTAGCCCAATGGTGGGCTTCCTCGGCCAGGGGTTTGGGCAATCAATGGATATGGTGGCCGCCGAAATGGGGTTTGACGTAGACTCAGAAATGACAAGTGCACACGACGTTGCCGTCGCCACCGCACCCATTGACTCGCCGATAGGCATTATTCAGCCCGGACTAGTCGCCGCGCAACGGTTTACCTGGCAACACACCGTGCGAGGGAAGCCTGTCATCACCGTGCGGGTCAACTGGTTTATGGGCGAAGAAAACCTGGAGCCAGCTTGGAACTTCGGGCCACAGGGCGAGCGCTTTGAAGTAGAGGTCACTGGCGACCCCTCTTCACTGGTCAGCTTTCATGGCTTGCACCCTGAGTCTATTGCTGCCGGACTGATTCGAAATCCTGGCGTAGTCGCCACGGCGAACCACTGTGTCAGCGCGATCCCCTATGTGTGTCGTGCAGGTTCCGGGATCAAAACTTATCTAGATCTGCCTCTGGTTGCGGGGCGCGCCGCGCCTGCCCTGTCACTCTAGGTTGAACCGACGATAAATTCGAAGGAGTAACCAGTAATAGATCGGCGTCATCAACAGCCACGGCAGCTGCGTTTGCAATTGAACGGCTCTGCCACTCACTTCAAGTACGGCTGGATTGTACCAGGGACCCGTGGGTATCAAGGGCGCCCAAGATAGCCTTAAACCTTCGGCCAACTGATGCTGATAAACAAATAGCTCAACCCAAAGATTCTGACCAATAAACCAGATGAGCAGTACCACGAACGCACCCCAACGCCACTGCGTGAACGCCTTATTCGATCTTCCATAACACAGCCAGACCAATAGCGTACCGGTCAAACCAACCGCTCCCGCATCACCGAGCGAGTTCACAATCCAGTTGATGTGCATTGGAATACCTTCATTCAGCGCTGCAGGCCGCCGACTATCCACAGCAAGACCATCCACCAATCCGTACGTTAACCAGATTTCCCAGCCCAGCGCGCATACGACAAACGAGCACCAAAATAGGACAAAAATCCAGCGCGGAAGCTTGTTGGTAAAATAAAGAATCAGGATTATTAGTGTCGGCAAGATCGACATTGTGTAGACGAAGGTAACCAAGCTAGTCTGTGCATCTGTCAGTGGCATTGTTTTGTCCTCAGGTCAGCTACATCTAAGCCCATAGCTTTATTTTTATGGTCTACTCGAATGGCAAATCCCATGCTTGCGCCAGCCTTACTGTAATAACAGTTACTCGGCGTCTCGTCAGCTTCATGCCCAGGGTTTGCCTCACACTGTTGCGCACTGCGACACAATCGCGCGGCGTAAGCAAATTGTCAACTATCAGAGCCAAGATGAGCCGATGTCGATGAGACATTAGGTCAGCCATATTAACTTCGTTGCGCAGCTCTGCAGCACTTCGTCGTCCAGATCGAAATGCTGTCAAAATCTATCTATCGCTATATACTGCAGACACATAAGGCACAAATTGATCGCTCTTTTATTACGTTGATGCTTAAGATCAGTTCCAATAGGTACACAGTCAACGACACAGGATAAATATAATGAAAAAAACAATGAAATTTGGCGTTTGGTTTGTCCTTGTATGTATTGCCCTGTTAGTAGCGCTTGATATCTGGGGCATTGCCACTCTGGGCAGTATGACCCCAGAGTCGAACCCCGTTATCGACAAAGATGCCAACAAAGTGGTTATGGTCTTTGGGGCGACCGGGTCTGTTGGAGATGGACTGCTCAAAGCAGCCGAGGAAGACCCCAACGTTGACAAGGTCTACGTTGTTACGCGTCGCACCTCGCCGCGCATCGAGGCCGGTGTTGCGTCAGGCAAAGTCGTACTAAAAATGCATAAAGACTTTACCGATTACGCGTCTCTCTCTGACATTTTAGGGGACGTGAATACGGTGATGTGGGGCCTTGGGACTACCTCGATAGGGGTCGATGACGCCACCTACACTGTAATCCATGTCGACTTTCCAGTGGCCTTTGTGAAAGCATGGCTGTCCGAACGCCAGGATGCCCCAATGTCATTTCACTATGTCACTGGTATGGGCACAGACCCCAATGGCGACCAACAATGGGCTAGAGAAAAAGGTAGGGCAGAAAAAGAATTGGCCACGTTGGCACAGGGCACTGGGCTACGCACATTCAGCTATCGTTCGGCCTTTGTAAGGCCGACCAGCGAACAGGCTAACGGAGCACACTATTTCATGGAAGCCGCACTGCGGCCTGGCTCGCTCGTAATCAGCGCAAAGGAATTGGGAGAAGCGATGCTGGAGATCAGCGCCAGAGCGACTGAGCTTAAAAATGGCACTCTAATAGACAACGCTGACAGCATCGCCTACGCAAAGGCTTATCAGAAACGGCTAGACGACCGCTAGGCATCGGGATTCAGACTGGCAATGAGACATCAGTAGACTGCCCTGGCAATGTTGGCGCGGCAACTACTCTTGACACGTATTTTCGCCCATAATGACCCAGATAAGGGTCTAAAAATATCGTAATCCGCAGAGGTGCACGCACATTATGAGCAATTTACAGAAAGTAGCCGCATTGAGCTTGCTGGCAATAGCCTTACTGCTGCCCTTAAGCGGATGCGGTTGTGGTTTTAGTTGCAATGGTGATGATGGCGACAACCTCACGCGTCTTACCCTTGGCTTTTCGGACTCTTTGCCCGAAGACCTGAAGCAGGTGGTGATCAAGGTTGACGCCATCATCTTTCGACGTCTTGGCGCGGAAGACCGCATCATTGACACCTTTACCATTGAGGAAAAGGGGCTGGTCGGGGCAGACACGTTTCAGGTCGACCTGCTGGAGTATCAAGGTGTCAATCAGCTCATTGTTATCAAGGATCTCGAAATCAACTCCGGCAGCTACAGCGAAGTATTAATTAGAATATTAGGCAATGACGTTAACGATTCTTACGCTCAAGAGGACGATGATCGCCTTAAGAAAATTACCGTGTCTGGCGGGGAACTCAAGCTACCCGGGCTTCGCCTATTTAGTGGCTCTCAAGCTTTAACCGTTGAATTTGGCCTAGCGCAAGCGCTCCAATATCGGGCAGCCTTGGACCAATATCTATTGGCAACAAACGGCATCAGAATTGAGAACAACAGAACCGGTGCCGTATTATCAGGGCAGCTAGACAGCGCGCTGTTTAATAGCGTATCACCTTGCGACCAAAAAATTGACCCTAAAAAAGGTAACAGACTCTATCTTTATGCAGGCAGGTTAGGCGAAGAAAAACAGCGCTTTGCGGATGTTTTCACTAGCGCCAGCACCGTCGCTCCACCGGCTGACGCCATCGCCCCTTTTGCCGTTGCCTCGTTGGAGAATAATGCACTAACTGGCAACTGGGATTATTCATTCGGCTATCTGCCGCCGGGAGATTATACCCTTGCGTTTGCCTGCGACACAGAGAGAGACAACTCCGTGGAATACAACGGCCTGCTCATACCGCTGCCGGAAGATCAGGTGTATGAGTTTACCCTGTCAGAGGGCGAGAAAGCCCAATGCAATGTAGCAAAAGGCGCCAGTTGTTGAGTTATTTAATCCTGGGGAATTTTAGGATGAAAAAAAAGAAGCACCCATATGAAAACCGTTAACGCCAACGGGCACTCGTTGCAACCGACAAAAATACTCTGCGTAGGTCGCAACTATAGAGCGCATATCGAGGAATTGGGTAACGAAGTCCCTAACAGCATGGTGGTCTTTAACAAGCCCAATTCAGCCATCAGTGACACGCTGCGCTCCGACATCGACAATCAACCTCTGCACTATGAAAGCGAACTGGCATTTACCGTAAAGGGTGGCAATCTGCACTCGGTTGGCTTCGGTTTGGACCTGACCAAGCGCGGGCTTCAATCCGCATTAAAAGCAAAAGGATTACCCTGGGAAAGAGCGAAAGCCTTTGACGGCGCTGCGCTGTTCAGTGCGTTTGTGACACTTCCAAACGCTATAGACGGTCTGTCTTTGCAACTGGACGTAGACGGCGAGCTGCGGCAAGCAGGCGGCACAAATCTGATGATATATTCGCCTGTGCAGATAATAAGAGAACTGAAGACCTTTACTACCTTAGAGGACGGCGACATTATTATGACCGGGACGCCCGCTGGCGTCGGCGAAATAACGAGTGGACAATATTTTGAAGGCAAGGTGCTATTGGCGGGTAAAACACTGGTCTCGGCAAATTGGACCGCCGTGCCCTCAACGAGCGCCACAAACTCAACAATTTAACGCCTTGGTCAGTCACCCTGCTGCAGACTGATACCAAGTGCGACACAGCCAGTATAGGCATAGGCGTCAAGCGTTCTATTCCTGTCGCTCGGATCAGGGGCATAGTGCACATTGTAGTTCGTGGCGTTTTGCCGTAATTTGAACTCAAGCTTATGAGTGCGGGATAATGCAAACGATTCTTCGACTAGACCTTGCCGGTCAACCTCGGGGCTGGATGACGCTACATGAGGCCATTACAGCCTATGCCAAAGGTGATGTCGTTTACGGCATCGGGGACATATTACCGCCAATTTTCGGCGGCATTCAACGCCACAGCGGATTGCGTTCGCGCATCGACTTACAACCAATTGTGGCCATTCAGGGCAAAATCGTTCAGGGTTTTAGTCCGCCATTATGCAACCGCACACTATTTCGTCGCGATGACCACCGTTGCCTGTATTGCGGACAGCAGGTCGCGCGCACGCAATTAACACGTGACCACGTGCTGCCCACCTCTCGCGGCGGCACTGATCGTTGGGAAAATGTGGTGGCTGCCTGCAAACGTTGCAACTGGCAAAAGGATAATCGAACGCCCGAAGAAGCACGAATGCCATTGCTCGCGGTACCCTTCAAGCCCAACCCTTGGGAGTGGCATTTCCTCGCTAAAGATCGGATATTTTCTGACCAGATGGAATACCTGTCTCGACGTTTTCGAGCGCAACGCGCTTGGGCTGCCTGAGTATTTAATACAGCCAAAGAGGGCGAGCCGGTTCAACCACGGAAGTAGCGCTGTGGGTTGAACGGCATGGGCGTCACGGTGACCGGCAAGTGTTGGCCCCTTGAATCTACCAGCAACTTCTCGCCCGGGAGCGCCAATTCTCGTTCAATATAAGCCATGGCGATAGGCCCCCCAACGCTCGCGCCATAGCAGGCAGAGCAAATTTCACCGATTTTTAGACCTGATTCATCTAGGACCGCCTGACCTTGACGCACTGGCCGCTTTCCATCTACACGCAAACCCGCCCGACACAGCGGCGGCTTATTTGTCATACGCGCAAAAATCACGTCCGCGCCTGGGAAGCCGCCTGCGCGATCACCGTCGAGTCGACGGGACTTGCTGATAGACCAAACTAAACCTGCCTGCACCGGATCGATCTCCGATGTCAGTTCATGCCCGTGCAGACACAACCCGGCCTCTAAGCGCAGTGAATCTCTCGCACCTAAACCGACCGCCTCAACCCGCTGATCACTTAATAGTCGGCGAGCTACATCTACAGCCGCCCCGTCCGGCACAGAAATCTCAAAGCCGTCCTCTCCAGTGTAACCTGAGCACGTAATGTAAACCTTCACGCCGTCGATAACTCCTGAGCAGCCCTGCATAAATAACAGTTCTGCGGCACCAGGGCATAACGCGCGCATAACCTCACGTGCGGCGGGTCCCTGCAAAGCCAGTAGCGCGTGCTGCTCGAGCACCGTCAACGTCTGCCCCGACAAATGCGCGCGCAAATGCGCAATATCCTGCGCCTTACAACCCGCATTGACCACAAGGAAAAATTTTTCCTTAGACAAGCGGGTAACAATCAAATCATCCAATACTCCGCCTTGCTCATTAGTAAACAGCGCATACGTCAGGCCGTTGTTTGCCAGCCCTTCAATATCAACCGGCATCAAAGATTCGAGCATTGCCGCACTGCCAGAGCCCTCTATAATAAGTTGGCCCATATGAGAAACATCAAACAGCCCAGCAGCCTGGCGGGTATGCACATGCTCGCGAATAATACCGGCGGAGTATTGCAAGGGCATGTCATAACCTGCAAAGGGCACCATTTTGGCGCCCAGCTCTTTGTGAAGAGCTTCAAGCGGTGTGCACAACAACGTCATTAGTTATCCTTTAGCCTGTGAGGGCAGGTATCGAAGATGCATTACTCTAACGAGCGCAGCACCTCGACGCAAGAATGAACGCCCCGTCAAGAAAAGCCTATAGCGCATTGCCTGTGTCCGAACATGTTCGGACACATATAGACAGATAAATGCGGCGCTATGCGCTCAACGATACGTTACGGTAGCAGGCCTAAATAAGTGGCATTAAAATTGCTGTCGTTTAGACACGGCGGCTCGTGTGCGAAATCCAAAACCAAGGATGGTATCTACAAGGACGTAGAATCATGCACATGGATAGCTAAGGATGGCTGCGAGTCGCCCAACTTATTACCACTAAAACATGCGTAAAACTTACGCTAGTATTTTATTGTTCTAACGGAAAAATTTTGGTTAACTCCAAGTCACAGGCTAGTAAACCAACTACGTCTACTAGTGGTCTTTTCTAAAATCATCGGGAGGTGATTTATGGGAGAACGTGATTTGGAATCTTCAGCATCCGAGTCGATGGATGACGACTATGAACCCGGAGCTGACGATATTGCAGAAGACATGCCGCATGAGATAGTGCCGTTATCATCTGAAAAGCAACGCCTGGTGCAGAAGAGGCGTCTCGCAGAGCAGCGACTCGAAGAAAAACGATTGCGGGACGAGCTAGGCGACTATGATTTACAGTTGGACTACTACTAGGCATTGATTTATCGGTTGGTCGGCGTCACCAAAACCTCGGCCATTAGACCGGAAATCTGCACAGTTCGGTTAGTTCCGCT
>MDSY01130679.1_pt1 | contig 10052 bp, 9 predicted proteins | sample 811131 | NCBI WGS metagenome assembly MDSY01 (sample SAMN05326643, study PRJNA326480) | marine metagenome | isolation source: seawater | place: Atlantic Ocean: South West | collected 2010
CTTCGAAGCAAATCTTTTTCACATCTCCTGAAGGATGATGGATGCCAACAGCAGACGCAGGCGTGTTGCCTGTGGCATCCCACCCTGCATATTGAACATTAAACGCTGCAGGGGGTGTTTGACTGAGCTCTAAGAGTGCAAAGTCAGATCCACCATTTTGAACCACTGTAGATGCGCCACTTATACTTTGATTTGTAGGTCCGGTATTTCCATTACAGGTCGCACTTTCATGGTTGAAGTAAAACACCCAATTTCCTGGATTTCCAAGGCAGTGATTTGCAGTCAAGAAATACGGTGTTCCGTCGTTAGAGGTGTTGTTTATCAGAGCGCCAGTGCATGCGCTGAATCCACCCTGTACAATAATGGCAACCGAACGTGATTCAGTGGCCCAAGTAGCGCCTTCTGGGCAGTTGACGTTGATGTTGCATGCTCCTGAATTTCCGAACGGTCCTCTTTCTGCGTGTGATAATTCTTCAGCATGTTGCAATAAACTGCGGTATCCGTGAACAATTTGGTCTATTTCTAACGGCGCTGAAAACCCCCAGTCTGATGGCTGATGCAACTCGACAATGACTTCTGATCCTGAGAGCAAACCTGTCGCTAAGCCTCCCCAGTCTTTCTGGCTACGGTGGTCGAATTTCCCTAAGAATTCACGTGACTCTTTGGCCCAAATAAACATGTAGCTTCCTTTCTCCAATCCAAATTCTGAGAAACGCAACGAAACAGATGTTGCACCTGGACACTTGACAGAAAGGCGCCATACATTTTCCGCGCCTTCGACTGTCCAGACTCCCTCATTTAAAGGCGAATAAGCAACGTCGTGCTCTACGCCAAACCTCCAAGGAACCTCCTTGATTTGATCGGTCACTGCATCAGCTTGCGCAAGCGACGCGCGATTGATTGGGGGTGTCACGACACTTCTTTCAGAGAGCACTTCTAGGTCCGTGAGGAATGAAGGTGTTCCGCCGTAGTTGATTTGGGCGAGAGAAGAAAAGGAAAAAGAGATACTTATCAGTATCGAAATGACAGTGTAAATTTTATTCATTTTTCTTAAAAAAACAAGTTCAGTAACTATATATAATGTGTTGGGGCCAATTTTCTAACAGCAGTACAGTCGTTCCACTCGGTGTTCCTTTGAAATCACCAATGTAAAATTTTAATTCTTCTATAATTAGAGCACGACAAGGATCTTTGTCTGAACGATGTGTGATCAGGATAGGTTGCTTAGGGGGCAGGCTTTTCATCAAAAACCCGTTTTTCTTGATTTTAAATTGATGATTTCCGCACCCACCTGAATATTGCACTTGTGCAATTAATGTGTCACCTTCTATCGCAACCTCAATAAAAGAGAATGGGGAGTTTGTTAATTCTTGTGTTTTCTCGACTCTTGTTTCCTCGCTATGGTCTTCCAAAGAAGCAGCTATTTGCTCGGTTTTACAGCTAACAAACATGGTGAAACAAACAAGAAAATAGATATAAATAAACTTTCCCATCGTGCAATCTACTCAGCGAACCATTAAAATCATCCCCGAACTTCCAAAAGATTCATAATTGCAAAGTATTCGTCTCGGAGTCGAGCGGCTTCCATAAAGTCCATCTCTTTTGCCGCCTTGTTCATTGACTTTTTCCTTCTGTCTGCCATCGTGTTGAGCTGGTCTTTAGACATGGATAGAAGGACAGGGTCGTTGGTTGGGGCGAGCAATCTTTGGTCAGGTTCGGCTGCGACATGAACAGTACGGTTTTTCAGTAAATCATTCTTAGGGCCTGTGGATCTTTTTATTTGCTCAGGGACGATGTTTTTTTCCTGATTAAATTTTTCCTGCTTCTCCCTCCGTCGTGCTGTTTCATCAATTGTGATGCGCATGCTTTTCGTGATCTTGTCAGCATACATAATGACTCTGCCATTGATGTTTCTGGCCGCTCTCCCTGCCGTCTGGGTAAGGGACCGTACACTCCTTAAAAAGCCTTCTTTGTCAGCATCCATAATCGCAACTAAAGCAACTTCAGGTAAATCCAAACCTTCTCTAAGTAGGTTGACGCCCACGAGAACATCAAACACGCCGTCTCTCAAATCCTGAAGGATGCTCACGCGATCAAGCGTCTTCACTTCTGAATGGATATATCGGGTTGCGATGTTAATGCGCTCTAAATATTTGGTGAGTTCTTCGGACATTCTCTTCGTGAGTGTTGTTACAAGAACTCTGTCTCCTTCAGCAATTACCTTTCGGATTTCCTCGACCAAATCGTCCACTTGATTCGTGCACGGTCGGACATCGATCGGTGGATCCAGAAGGCCTGTTGGTCGAATGACCTGCTCTACAATGATGCCTTCACTTCGTTGTAATTCTAGATCTGCGGGTGTCGCACTTACATATATGGCTTGGTTCAACATGGCCGTAAACTCCTCTGACGTTAAGGGTCTGTTGTCTAACGCTGAGGGCAAACGGAAGCCGTGCTCCACCAGGTTTGTTTTCCGAGACCGATCTCCTCCAAACATTGCGCCTACTTGTGGAAGCGTGACGTGGCTCTCATCGACAACAAGCAGAAAGTCATCATCGAAATAATCAAGAAGGCAGAAGGGTCTTTCTCCCGGCTTTCTCTTGTCAAAATATCTCGAATAATTTTCGATTCCGGAGCAGTATCCCAATTCCTTAATCATTTCCAAATCATTAAGCGTTCTTTCCTCAATGCGTTTGGATTCTATAACCCTCATGTTTTCAGTGAAATAGTTCTTTTGTTTTTCCAAATCCTGTTGTATTGCCCAAACAGCTTCATCTGTATTGTCTTGACTGCTCACAAATAGATTGGCAGGATAGACCAAGTATTTGTCAAACGCGTGAAGTCGTTGTCCTGTTTCAGGTTCTATTGTATGTAGTGATTCAATTTCATCTCCCCAAAATGAGATTCTCAAAGCGTAATCAGCATACGCAAGAAAAACATCGACGGTGTCTCCCTGCACCCTGAATGTTCCTCTTGTAAGTTCCAGCTGGGTTCTGCTATACAGACTCGCTACAAGTTTGTGCAACAAGGCATTCCGAGTCACCTTCATCCCTTTGTCGAGGGAGATCACACTTTTGTGAAATTCAGTGGGATTTCCAATGCCGTAAATACAACTAATACTTGCCACCACGATGACATCTCGTCTTCCGCTCAGCAATGCAGATGTTGCACTCAGTCTTAGTTTCTCGATTTCCTCATTGATTTGTAAATCCTTCTCAATAAATGTGTTAGACGCAGGTAAAAATGCTTCAGGCTGATAGTAATCATAATAACTGACGAAATACTCGACAAGGTTGTTTGGGAAAAAGGTTTTAAACTCACTAAATAACTGAGCTGCTAAGGTTTTGTTGTGAGACAGAACCAGCGTAGGCCTTTTTGTCTGCGCGATCATGTTCGCAATTGTGAATGTCTTTCCCGAGCCGGTTACTCCAAGTAGTACTTGGTGTTCAACGCCATCCTCAACGCCCGTAACTAATTGTTTAATAGCTTCAGGTTGGTCTCCTCTGGGAGTGTAATCGCTTATGAGTTCAAATTCAGGCATTCAGATTGTCAGGGTATCAAAGGTAATATTTATGGGCTTGCTATTTTGGCAATAAATGAGGCATGAAAAAGGCCCACTAATGCGTGAGCCTTTTGGTTGACATATTGTCAAATATTTTTGTATCGCTTAATCAGCGACGACTTCGAACTTCACGGTCGCAAAAATGTCTTTGTAGACTTTTACTTTCGCTTCGTATGATCCGAGTTCTTTAATCGTATCGTCAGATAATGTAATCTGCTTACGTTCCACATCATGTCCTGCTGCTTGTATTGCTTCTGCAAGTTGAATGCTGTTTACAGATCCGAAAATCTTTCCAGTTTCACCTGCCTTTGCTCCAATCTTTACGGTAAGTTTGTTAAGCTTGTCTGCAAGGACTTGAGCGGCTTCCATCGCTTTAACAGCTTTGTGAGATTGTTGACGTATTACTTCGCCCACAACTTTACGTGCTGACTCTGTTGCTGAAATTGCTAACCCTTGTGGAATTAAGAAGTTGCGCGCATATCCAGTTTTAACAGAAACGATGTCGTTTTTGTTTCCTACTTTTTTGTAGTCTTCTTTAAGTATAATATCCATGGCTATTATTCTTAATTAAGGTTATCAGCTACGTAAGGCATCAACGCTAGGTGACGGGCTTTTTTAATTGCCTGTGAAGCTTTGCGTTGGTACTTTAAGCTAGTTCCTGTTAAACGACGTGGTAAGATTTTGCCTTGTGGATTACAAAGCATAAGAAGGAAATCTGGGTCCTTATAATCGATGTACTTAAATCCTTTTTTACGGAAACGACAGTAGCGTTCAGCTTTGGTGTCAATTTCAATGGACTTTAGGTAGCGTACTTTTTTATCTGCCATAATTTAGTTCTTTATGCTTTTTCTTCTGAAGTAGATGCCTCTTTTTTTGGCATTTCTACAACAACCTCAGCCTCTTGCTTGGGCTCAGCTTTGCGGTTAGACTTGTCGCGGCGAGATTCCGCGTAGGCAATGTGGTGTTTTTCCATAGCTGTCGTGAGGAATCTTAAGATTCTCTCATCGCGACGGAATTCAGTTTCGAAGGGTAGAACTGCGGATCCTTCTGCTTCCCACTCAATCAGATGGTAAAAGCCAGTCGACTTTTTCTGAATTGGGTAAGCAAGTTTCCGAAGTCCCCATGCATCCTCATGGACAGTCTTACCACCATTGGCGATGATAAGCGCACGGTACTTCTCTACTGTTTCCGTCACCTGATCAGCAGATAACACGGGAGTCATAATGAAAACAGTTTCGTAACGATTCATTTTTTGTTGAATTAAAATGGGGCGCAAAAGTACGTCAGATGTAAAGGAAACACAAGGCTTTAAGTATAAATTATTACAGCCCCTCAATAGATTGTGTAAAACTACGCTTGTTATGCGATCTCTTGCTCCCGATATTCGCAGAATGAGTGAGACCCCGTATTTAGTTTCTGCACGTAAGTATCGTCCCCAAGATTGGGAATCTGTTGTCGGGCAAGATGGCATCACTCAGACGCTTCAACAAGCTATTTCAACAAGCCAAATCGCACAGGCATATTTGTTTTGTGGCCCTCGAGGAGTTGGAAAAACCACAAGTGCAAGAATTTTTGCTCGGGCAATTAATCATTTCGCCCCCGACGATGATGCGATGGCATTTAATGTTTTTGAGCTTGATGCAGCTTCCAATAACAAAGTAGAGGATATAAGAAGCATTGTCGAACAAGTTCGCATTCCTCCTCAACATGGAACCTATAAAGTCTATATCATAGATGAGGTCCATATGCTTAGTCAGGCTGCCTTTAATGCGTTTCTGAAAACACTAGAGGAGCCGCCTCCTCATGCAGTCTTTATTTTGGCAACTACTGAGAAACATAAAATCCTTCCCACGATATTGTCTCGTTGTCAAATCTTTGATTTCCATAGAATAACGGTCCCTGATATTGTGACTCATCTTCAGGAAATTGCAAAAAAAGAAGGCGTTAAGACGACTGAGGCAGCCCTTCACGTCATTGCCTCTAAGGCGGATGGAGCGTTAAGAGATGCGCTGAGTATGTTTGATCAACTTGTTGCATTTGCAGGTAAGGACCTCTCTTATGAAGTTGTTACTGAACAACTGCATGTTTTAGATCACGACACTTTTTTCGAGTTCATTGATTATGCGCTCCAGTCAAATATTTCAGATTCGCTGCTTCTTTTTGATGGTGTTCTTGCAAGAGGCTTCGATGCGCATCACTTTCTTTCGGGTCTTGGTAATCACATTCGAAACCTCATGGTTTGTCGGGATGTCAGCACACTGAAACTTATGGAGGCAACTCCAGAAGTGAAAACCCGCTTCTCGGAACAATCTGCTCAAACCGACTTGCACTTTATTGTTGATGCTTTATCTGTTGTTAATGAAGCGGATGTTCAGTATCGGATGAGTCAGCACCAACGGTTGTTGGTCGAACTGGCTGTAATGAAAATCTGTTCTTTGAAGGGAGGTTTTGACAGTGCTCTGCCTTCGGCGGAGAAAAAAAAAAGAACTGACGCGTTAATTTCACCTGCCTTAGCGCCAGCTGCTTCTCCCGCGCCCGCGCCTTCACCAGCATCCGCACCCGCGCCTGAACCCGCACCCGCGCCTTCACCAGCACCAGCACCCGCGCCTGAACCCGCACCAGCACCCGCGCCTGAACCCGCTCCTTCACCTGTATCCAAACCCTCTCCCGCGCCTGAACCCGCTCCCGCGCATGCATCGAAGCCAATAGTCGCGGGGAAACTCAGGGGAGGAGGCGTGAAATTGGCAGGGAAGTCCAAACACTTTGCTGAAGCGACTGATTCCTCTGTGAAGATTGTAGAAAACAACATTGATCAAGCTTGGAAAGAAAAAGTGACAGAGGAAGGATTGAAGTTGGCTTGGGATATGTTTGTGGAAAAGCAAAGCGTGAATAAAAGAGTCAGTCTTGTCTCTACGCTTAAGATGTGCGCGTATGAATTAAAAGGAAATGTCGTTTATTTTCGTGTTTTAAATGCCCTGCAAGAGGCGCAGTTAGATGGTGAGAGAGCGGATTTACTCAATCATCTCAGGAAAGAAGTAAAGAATGCTGCGTTGGAATTGTCGATTGAAATAACAGCGAGCAATGGTGAAGATGAGGAGGGTGTCACGTACTTTAGTGAAAAGGAACGGTATCAGAAAATGGTGGAGAAGAACCCCACCTTGGAAGAGCTTAGAAAACGACTAGATCTGAATTTGGACTAAACCTCCTCTGAAAATGAGAGTAGATAAATTTATATGGGCGATTCGGGTTTTGAAAACAAGATCGCAAGCGAGTATTCATTGCAAAGAAGGAAAAGTCAGCGTGGGGCAGGTTCGGGTCAAGCCCTCTAAAATTCTTAAAGTGGGCGATACGGTCGTTGTAAGAAAGGGTGCTGTTTATTTTTCATTTAAAGTGTTGGAGTTCCCGAAGAGCAGAGTGGGGGCGGCTTTGGTGGAGCATTATGGAGAAAATGTGACAACAAAGGAAGAGTTGGATAAATTTGAGCAGATAAAGCTTGCCGAGAAAAGCCAATCTAGGATCCCAGGGAGACCTACAAAACGTGACAGGCGAGATTGGGAGAAAGCCTTTTACGAATGACAACGGTAAAGGCTGTTCACTGGGAGGTATTGAAGGAGGTGAGATTTACCGTGCTCTGGCCTCACTTGAAAAGCGCGGAAGACGCGAGGATAGATATTGATGAGAGTGAAGGTGCGATTCATTTGGCAGGCATAAAGGGCGAGGAGGTCGTTGGCGTGGCGTCTCTTTTTTTGCAGGAATGTGATCGGTTTTCTGGTTTTTTTGAGGGAGAGAAAGTGTATCGCCTCAGAGCCATGGGTGTGCGTGCTGAAGCCCGCGGAAATGGTGTCGGAGAGGCCATCATCAATGAGGCTGTTAAAATTTTAAAAGCGGAAGACGTCAAGGTGATTTGGTGCGACGCAAGAGAAGTCGCGTGGGGATTCTATAAGAGATGCGGTTTTGCATTTGTTGCTGACAAAGATGGTTTTGAATGTGACGTGTATACAGTGCCAAACATAGGATTGCATAAAATGATGTACCGGCGTCTATAAACTGATGAAAAATAGTATTTTTGTCTGATTACTTTATTAGAAAAGATGCCGAAAATCTCCAAAGTCGGGCAAGCAATGCCCAGCAGTCCCATTCGAAAGCTGATGCCCTATGCTGTGTCAGCACAAAAGGAAGGTAAACGCATTATTCATTTAAATATCGGTCAGCCAGACATTGACTCTCCAGAAGTGGCTTTCAAGGCGCTCAAGGAAGACCCTAGAACTATCATAGAATATAGCCCGAGTGAAGGGTATGAATCTTATCGCGAAAACCTTGCAGCCTACTACAGGCGTGGTGGCGTAGATGTCAATACAGAGGATGTGATTATTACTACCGGAGGGTCTGAAGCGCTTATTTTTGGCTTGATGTCATCGATGGATCCAGGAGATGAGGTCATCATTCCAGAACCGTTTTATGCAAACTACAACAGTTTTGCGCATATGGCTGGCTTGAAAGTCATTCCTGTAACAGCGGTCATAGAGGACGGCTTTTCCCTTCCACAGATGGAAGACTTTGAAGCGGTAATCACCCCGAAAACCAAGGCGATTTTAATTTGTAATCCAGGAAATCCTACAGGCAAGGTTTATGCACCAGAAGCCATTGAGTCACTCGCAAAGTTATGCCAGCAGCACGATTTGTACCTGATGGCAGATGAGGTCTATCGAGAGTTCTGTTATGGAGATGAAATAGCAGGTTCTGTGATGAACCTAAAAGGTCTCGAGCAGAATGCAATTATGATTGATTCTGTATCCAAGAGATTTAGTATGTGCGGCGCCCGAGTGGGTGCATTGGTGACTAAGAATGTGGCATTGAGAGCGACTGTAATGAAGTTTGCAATGGCCCGTCTTTCGCCGCCTACGCTAGGTCAAATCGCTTCTGAAGCGGCGCTCCTTACGCCTGATTTATACTTTGAAGAGGTGAGAAACAGATATGTGGCCAGAAGAAATTTTTTGGTCAAAGGATTAAATGAAATTCCACATGTTTTGTGTCCAGAGCCCGGAGGTGCATTTTATGCAATTTGTAGGCTCCCTATTGACAGTGGGGATAAATTCTGTCAGTGGATGCTGGAGGAGTTTAATCTTGATGGCGATACCGTAATGATGGCTCCAGCTTCGGGCTTTTACTCAACGCCTGGTGCGGGTGAAGACGAAGTGCGTTTGGCGTACGTCTTAGACATTCCCGTTCTCGAGAAGGCAATCGCCTGCATTCGAAGAGCGCTAGAGCTTTATCCTGGCAGAACAGCATAACCTTATCAACATGAAAATTCTATTGCGCGTCATCATTGCTTCAAGTGTTGTTTTGTTTACAATCGGAATGGTTCCGGTATCGGCAAGTGCACAAGGTGATACAACTTGGGTTTCTACGTACACTTGGGAAGCCCAAAACAACCCAGAGACGAACTATGACAGTCCGGGTAGAAGGTGGTTTGATTTCCCGGCGTTGGACAATGGCGCGGAATATCGGAAAGTTTTGATGTACCACAAGCTCAAGTGTTTTGATCAAGGCACAGCTGGAGGTTTGGGGTATGCTTGTGGAGAGTGGGACTACCTCTCGTATAACTACCTTTTTGACCATACGGGGTTGTTGGATTCGGCGAATTTGACGCACCCATTGTATAGGATTAACAACTTAGATTTCGAGGTTGATTCTCTTGTTTTTATGCCTTCAGAAGGTGTGCCTTTTGACACGTTAGTGACTGAATATTCTCGTTCTATTCTAAGTGAAGTTGGTGCAACGACAACAAGTATTTTAAATGATGCAGTATCTACGGATCTGTTCATGTCAAGTTCTGAAGGCACTCGGGTTGACATGGTGTGGTCTGTAGAAGAATTAATCGACATGGGCGTCGAGACCGACGTTAGCATCCGGAGAATCTCATTGCCAGTAGGTGTGATTGAGGCTGATTTGTTGACGATTGAATGTCGGTGGTCTGACAATGAATGGATGACTGTCTATGAATTCCCAACCACTGCTTCAGGAATGTTAATCATGGATTTGAGTGAAGCACTCGTCTTTGATGGAATCTCTGATTTGAGCGTGAGCATGTCTTTTGAGGGGCTTGTGGGCGATGTGTGTGATGCGGTTTCGTCTCCGGGAAATGTTGTTCTGTACCATTCAACGGGGGGGTATATTGGATTTGATGGCGGAGATAAAATGGAGGTTGCTGTAGATTCTTTAAGTGAGATTTCTTCTGAGTTGACTTTAGAGTGCTGGTTAAAAGGAGATTCAGATTGGTTGCCAGCAAACACAACTCTCTTTGAGGGTGTCAATTCAAATGACCAAAGGGAAGTGAATGTACACATGCCTTGGAGCAACTCTAGAATCTATTGGGATGCGGGGTATGATGGGGGGTACGACAGAATAGACAAACTGTCAGATGAGAGTGAGTTTGAAGGTTCATGGTCCCACTGGGCGTTCACTAAAAATGCTGCAACAGGCATTATGA
>MDSY01143719.1_pt1 | contig 10051 bp, 5 predicted proteins | sample 811131 | NCBI WGS metagenome assembly MDSY01 (sample SAMN05326643, study PRJNA326480) | marine metagenome | isolation source: seawater | place: Atlantic Ocean: South West | collected 2010
CCCTCCCTCGGCCACGCGCGTACGTACGCGGGCGGCGGGCCATGGCGGAGAATCGCGCCGTCCTGCCGCCCGATGGCGGGCAGGCGGCCGCGGATGACGCGCGCCCACGACCTTCACATCACGCTGCCCCAGCGGCGGCGCACGCTGTGCATGAATGAAGATCCCCAGCGCCTCGTTCGTCCTCAGGGGGAAGGCACGCTTTGCCGGCGTCGTGTCGCACAACCGTCACACGGCACCGATAGTTCGTGCATGTGTCCGCAATCTTTCCTCCCCAAGACAAGTTGGCGTTCCGAACCTGACCGTGCCCCTGCCTCCGTGCAGCGCGCGTTCGACGTCAACGCCACCCAGAGAGCACCCATAATTGACGTCTAACTCCATGGAGTTCGTGCACAATGCGTCGGCTCGACCTTCGGGGAGCACGTCCGAGCAGGGCATCACCTGCCACCAGCTGCACGTGACGAAGCGCGCGCTCTTCGCTGCGCTCTCTGACGGCCGCATTGCCGTCTGGAGAAGGCGAATGGACGTGGCACAGGGGCACGTGGACAACCGGCCGCAGCTCTTGACGGGCCACACGGGCGCCGTGAGCTGCTTGATCCTGGCCGAGGAGGAGGGGCTCGGCCTCGAGGGCCACTTGCTGCTCAGCGGCGGCGCGGACCGCACGATTCGCGTGTGGGACCCGGCGATCAAGGACCCCAGCAAGGCGTGCGTGCAGACGCTGCGCGGCCACGGCGGGACTGTCTCCAGCCTGGCCTTCTGCGACGGCGTGCTCGTGTCGACGAGCACCGACCACACCATCCAGGTGTGGAAGCCGGACGAGGGGCGCGAGCTGCTTCTCTACCCCTGGTTCAGCCCGCACCAGCGACTCGCCAACCTCGACTGCTGGGCCACAGACCTGGCGCTCCGGCTGGGCGAGACGGCGGGGCTGTACGTGGGTGACGAGCAGGGCACTCTCTCCGCCTACCGCGTGCAGACGTCGCCGCTGCAGCTCACGCGCTGGCGGCGGCAGCCCAAGGCGCACAGCCTGGGCATCACGCGGCTGCTGCTGCTCGCGCAGGAGCACCTGCTCGTGAGTGCGTCGTACGACAACACGGTGCGCCTCTTCGACACGCAGACGGGCACCGCCGTGCTCACGATCGAGAACATGAACAAGTGCCGCTTCTCGGCGCTGTGCTGGGACTCGGCGCACCAGGAGCTGCTGCTCGGCGACGAGGTGGGGTTCGTCTACTTGTGGAACATCGCCGCCGAGAAGTGCCTCAAGTGCGAGCGGCTGCACGAGGCCGGCGCGGCTGCTACTAACAACCGGGCGGCGCTGACCATCCGCGACCTGAGCGTGAGCAACGGCGAGCTGCTGGTCAGCCGCGCCGCGAGCTGCGACTACTGGCTACTGGTGCGCGACCAGAAGTACTCTGAGGCCAAGGGGCACACGGGCGCGGTGATCGCGCTCGGCGTGCACGAGGCCAAGGGCGAGGCCTCGGCGGAGGATGAGGCCGTCTACTCCGCATCCCTCGACAACACCATCCGCGCGTGGAACCCGTACGACATGTCGAGCCTCTCGGTGCTACACGAGACGAGCTCGGAGATCTCGTGCATGCTGCACTCGCCGCTGTGTGCCTTCCTGCTCACGGGCAACGACGACGGCACGATCCGGCTGTGGAACCCCGACAGCGGCTCGACGATCACGCTCACGGGGCACACCAACACCGTGTGCTGCCTCGACGTCGTGGTGCGCGGCCGTGCCGACCTGCTGCTCTCGGCGGGCTTCGACGGGCACGTGGGCGTGTGGGACATTTCGAAGCGGCGGTACGCGATGCCGCGCCTCGAGGCGATGGTGCGCGCGCACGCGCAGGAGATACTCTGCCTCAAGGCGCACCCGCTCAAGGGCACCTTCGTCACGGGCGGCAACGACAAGCGCGTGCGCGTCTGGTCGCTGCAGAGCTACGAGCTGCTCGCCACGCTCGAGGGCCACACGGAGGCGGTCACCTGCCTGGCGTTCGATGCCAACTTTTTGCTCTCGGGCTCGGAGGACGGCTCGGTGCGCGTGTGGGACATGCACTCGCACATGGCGCTCGGGCGCATCGCCGCGCACGACGCGCCCGTCGAGGGTATCCTGGTCGTGGCCGAGTACGGCTACCTCGTCAGCTGCTCCACCGACAACACTGTGCGCGTGTGGGACTACGGCGCCGGCGAGGAGCTCAAGGCGTGGCGCCACCCCGAGGAGTTCCGCTGCATCGCCTACCAGCGGAGCACCGAGCACATCGTGGCGGGCACGGACCAGCACTCGATCGTGAGCTTCCCGCTGTCCGAGGTCGTCGCCGAGCAGCAGGCGCTGCGGGATCAGGAGCGGCGCGAGGAGGAGGAGCGGTTGGCCCGTGAGGCGGCAGCGGTGGCGGCGGCAGCCGAGGAGGAGCGGCGGCGCGAGGAGGAGGCCGCGGCCGAGGTGGAGCGATTGCGGCTGGAGGAGTTGGGCCTGGAGGAGGAAGACGAGGACACGCCGCGCGGCCAGAAGAAGGGCGGGCGGAAGAGGTAAAGTAGTTGGCGCGAGGGGGGGCGCGCGCTTGGAGGACACGGCGGCAGCTGCTCGGCGGGCTGGCGCCCCCCCCCTTCCATGCAGTACACTCTCCTGTTACCGGCCCGTCGTCGGTTCAATTGCATACACAGAGGTTTTACTTTTAGATTCAAGAGTACGCGAGATACTTTACGGCTTGTGTTATACGGCTTTTGGGCTTTAAATATGTTAAAGTATGAACGAACACGACAACAGCTACTTTAGTGGCACAGGAGCATGCACAGGAGTTCGGTGCACGGTGGTAGTAGTGTGGTAACGGAACGGACAAAACCGCGTGTGCGGCGACGCGGATTATCAACTTTCGACATTCAACATGAGAGAAAAATCCGCTTGAGGCACCGTGAGAGAGTCCGGTCCTGTGGGCTGTATGTGTGTTGCGTGTGACGCTGTGTGTGTCACGCTCGCACCGGCGCCGCGCGCCCCCCGCCCCCACACACAGCCATGCACACACCGGTCACCGCCGCGGCGCCCGCGCAAAGCGCGCTTTTTCTTTTTGATTTCGATTATTTGAGGTTTCGATCAAAGCTATAGACAACCCACTCATGACTCGAGACACACACTACACACCACACACACCACGCATGACCCCGTTTCAGGAGCTAACAACCCCTCCCCCTCCCCCCCCCCATGATGTAAGATCCGGATATATTATGGAGCAGCCGCAAACGCCTTCCGCTCCGCCTCCGCCGCTTGCTCCGCCGCGCGCTTTTGCTGCGTCACCACCGCCAGTTGCTCCGCGGCAGCCGCTTGCGACGAAGCTGCCGGCGCAGCCTGATCCGAGCCGGTGTCTGGCCCATGCACACCCGCAGGCCAGTTGCCCTTGACCTTGTCTTCGGCAGCGGTCCAGGCCGCCTGCGACTCTGCTCTGCTCGGAACCTTGCCCGCTGCCGAGCCGTCCTTGAGCGTGTCTTCGGCGGCGTTCCAGTTGGCCATGGCCGAGTTGCCGCCGTCGCACTGGCACTTGTCCTCGGGACAGACGCCCGTCGAGCAAATCTGACGGCACCAGCGGTCCGACGTGGGCGCCGCGACGGCCTTGCAGCTCTGAACGTCCTTGGGCACACCGGCCGCGACCGGGAGCTGCTTGTCGTCGTCCGCGGGCGGCAGGCCATCGGGGTAGGCTTGCTCGGGGTCGACCGATCGGATCCTGGCCTCCGCCTCCTTCCAGTTGTCCATGTTCTCACTGGCCTTGGCCTCGCCCGCCTGCGCCGCGCCCTCGGAGCAGTCACACAGGTTGTCCGGGCACGAGACCTCGGGGTGCGCACTAGCCGTCGCGCAGTTGAGCTGGCACCACGAGTCGCTCACTCCGGCGTCGATGCTCGCGCACGACAGGTCGCCGCCCACGAAGTTGCGGGTGTCCGCGACCCACTCGGGTGCCTTGGGCGAGCCATTCTCGTAACGCGGCGCCTCTTGCGTCGCGAAGGGCGACGCCGGCTTGCCGTCCGCAAACGCCTCGCCCGTTGCCGCCTCCCTAGCTGCCGCTGCCTTGGCCGCTGCCTCGTCGCACGCGCACATGCTCGCCAGGCATTGGGTGCCGCAGGATTGGGTACACCATTCGTCAGTCACGGAGGAAGACACGCTGATGCAGCTGGTGCTGTCCTTGGCCGTCAGTTGGGGCGCCGCGGCCGGGATGGTCAGTGGCGGGGGGGACACGACCGGGGACATGACGCCCATCGTCGGGACAGCCTCCGCACCCGCGGAGCCGACGTATGGGGTTCCGTCGGGGTTGGTGATCTTGACCGGCTTGCGTTCGCCTTCGCACGTGCAGATCTGGGGCGGGCACGACTTTGCGCACGTGTTCTGGCACCAGTCGTCTGTCGTGCTGGCGCTGACGCTGACGCAGGTGGACGCGTCGTCCGGCCTGAAAGGCAGCTCCGCGGTGCTCGACTCGGTCGCAAGCGGCGCGATCGGGAGGGCGCCTGGGATGTCCGAGCCGACGCCAGCCGGCTGAACCGCAGCCGTGACCGGTACAGCGGCCTCCTTCTCTCCCATCGGGACGACCGTGATCGGCACGCCACCCTGCTCGCCCCAATGGGCTGCCTGTGCTCCTCCCATCGGGGTGCCGAGAGGCTGCGCAGCCGGTGCGATCGCAGGCAAGGGTTGACCCGCAGCCGGTATGACGACGGGTGCGATGGGCGCAGCCGGTATGACGACGGGCTCGATGGGCATCTCCCCGATGGCCGCGGTGGAGGGTGCTTCGGTGGCCGGCACCGTGGTCGGCACAACGACGGGCATCTCGGCCGGCTTGACCGCCACCTTGGGGGCTTGCGGCTGTGTCGACGGCGGCATGATTGAGCTGCTCGACCTCCACTCCGGCCCGCGCAGATGCTCCGGAAGGTCGTTAGCGCAGAGCGCGTAAAACTTGCAATAGTGGGCGGAGTGGTGCAGCGGGTACTTGTCATTGGGCTCCGTCGTCAGACTCCCCTGGCAGACGCCAAAGATTTTGCAGCGGCAGACGGACTGAGCGCGGCACTCTGCGGCGGTCGTGGTAGCGTTGGGGAGAGGCTTGATGCTGGTCGCGTTGCACTGGCCGTGGATCTTGCACATGAATTCTTCGCTGGAAGGATTCATGTTTTCCGGATTCGGGAGTCCTGCTGCTGCCGTGGCCTCAGCAAAAGATTTGGCATCCTCCGGCACAGGAGAAGCGGGACCCTCTGCGCTGTCCCCCGGCGTAGGGTCAACGCCTGTTTTACTATTGCACTTCCCGTGGACCTTGCACAGGTACTCGGGGCTGCCGGGGTCCAGGTTGGTGGGTTTGCTCGGATCCGCAGCCATTGGGTCCACCGCAATGCCATTGGCGCCACCCATTGCTGCCGGAGGAGCGATCACCGCCTCCCTTTGGGGAGCATCGACGGCTGTGCTTGCGCCCTCGCATTTGCACAGCGACGGCGGACAGGCCTTGGTGCAGGTAGCGATACACCAGCTGTCCCCGACACCCGTTTGGATGCTGCGGCACGATGTGGGGTCGGTCGGAATGAACTGCGCCGTTGGTGCTTCGGTCGACGGAATGACTTCCGGGACTACCGCCGTCGGCGGTGCGGCATCGGTCGGACTAACTCCACCATCCCAGCGCAGGACACTGCCCTCCTGCGGGGTCACGGACAGGCTGGCGACCACCGCGACGCGTGCGAGGAGCACCACCACGTTGGCGCCTCGCATGGGGCCTGACGCGCAGACAAGATTGCCTTTTAGGGTCGTCGGTGGGGGGGGGAGCAGAAGGAAGGGGCTTGACACCAGAATTTGGGGTCTCGGGGCAGCTCCCCGCCTGCCAACGGAGCGTGCCAGCCGAGCACCCTCCGGCTTTCCACTCGCGATTCATATCTAGAGACACGCGGTCCACACTTGTAGAGCTCTCTAGGTCTAGCACCACGGGTCGCGCGAGGAGCACGGCTGCTGAGGCGCCAGACGGGAGCGAGTGCACGCGCCCCACTGACCACTCGTCAACGGATACAGCGCGTGCGGCCTCGGCGCGCCCCCTCTAGGCTCAACTACCGGGTTGCCCGTTACCAGCGCCGTCAATGGGCCCTGCCGAGCGACCGCGGACGCGGGGCGCGGCGCGGGCTTGCGGAACGGCTGCGACGGCTGCGACGGCGAGGGCGGGGGCGGCACGCGCGGCTCGGCGGTGTGCGGGCGAGGGCTGACACCAGCGGCGCGGCCAGACGGCAGCGGCGGCGTGACGCGCCAGCAGCCCCCGGCACCGCCGCCGCCGCAGGCGGTAGCGGGGCAGCGGTGGCGTGTGTCGCGCGGAGACGCCGAAGTGGGGCGCGCCGTGGCGGGGCGCGCCGAAACAGTGCGCGCCGAAGCGGGGCGCGCCGAAGCCGGTTGCGCCGATGCCGGCCGTCCAAATGGCGATGCGGCATTCCGTCGCACAGCGGAAGTTGGCCGCGGGCTGGCGGGTGGGTGTGGATCGCGGCCTAGGCCTTGCGGCTGTAGGTCGCGTTTGCAGGCCTGAATTCCATATGATTACAGGCTGGAGACACATATGGTTGCAGGCTGGAGTCATGATATCACAGGCTACATCATGAGGTTAAGGCTGAGGCTTTCATCATGGGTTAAGGCTGAGGCTGCGAGCTTTCTCCACCTCCGCGTCGACGCGCGCGCTGTGTGGCCGGCGCCTCGCACTGTCTTCGAGCAGGCGCGCCATTGTTTCGTCGCCGCGCCGCAGCGCACTCATCCCGGAGCCTGCGTGCGTAAATGCGCTCCCATCGACACACGTACACATTACACGTGCAGGAATATGCACCCAATGCGCGCGGGCACACGAACCACCCGCCTTTTTTTACAAGCTGGCGGAACGCTCCAGGAAGATCTGCAGCTGCGCCTGGCGTAGCCGCCGCTCTCTTCGGCGCCACTTTGCCGCTGCCGCTGCCGCCACGATCGCCACCGTCACTGCCGGGATCGCAACCATCGGCACCGGTAAGACCGCCGTTGCCACTGCTGTCACGGACGCGTTCTTCACCCAAGCGTTGGCCTCCTCACTCCCTATTGCGCGAGCCTCCACAGCTGCGGCGGCACCCGCCGCCTCCGCTTCCCGCGCCGCCACGGTTGCCATTGCTTCCTCGATCGCCGCCTCCTCGACCTCGGTTTGTGAGGTGGCCCAGGTAATTGCCTCCGCAGCTTTCTCTCTCTGCTCCATGCTGACAGTGGAAGATTCCCATTTGGGCCCGCCGAGTGAGAACTCCATCCCAGGCTGGGGCCCTGAACAGCAGCAAAAAAGTCGGTTTCGGCGGAAGGGGTTCTAAACAGCTACGTGCTCACGCGGACGAACCGTACTGTACTACTATAGACCCACACAAACTACCCACGGCCTGACTAATTGACCCGATGCCCGCAGCCCACCTGCCTGCGGGCTGGCTAAACGCGCACAATGTGTACACACGAAACGAGTATGCTACGACACAGGGTGCAAGCTGGCTGAAGCTGGCCCTGCGCCTGCAGCGCCAGGTCTTGACCTACTTGGACGTGTACGGCGCAACCTGCGGCGCGCTGATCGAGGCCTTGTTCGCAGAGGCCTTGGCGGGCGGGGCGGCGGCGGCGGCGCTCGGCACGGCCGCGTCGACCGCCTTCTGCATCAGCTGTGACACCTTGCGGGAAGGCGCGGTGGCGGCCGCACACCTGACGGCGGCGCGGAGCGAGCGTGAGGTCAGGCAATTCACGGCTAGGCCTTCAACGGCTACTGCTGGTCTGGCGCGCGCGGGGGTAGGCGCGCACATGTCGACCGGCGTGCGTCCCTTGGCGTCCTTGAGCGTGTGCGTGTTGCACTGCGAGTGCTGCGCGAGGAGCTGCACCGTCGCGATGTCGCCCCTCGCGCCGGCGATGTGCGCCGGCGTGAGGCGGTTGACGCCTGGGTGCCCGTTGAGGATCGTTCTCATGCCGCGCATCTGCACGTTGCCCAGGGCGCGAAAGACGAGCGAGAGTGGGCGCATGACTTTAACAATGCCCGGCAACGTCTCCGGCTTCGTGGCGTCGGCGCCAGCCTCGAGTAGCATCTTGATGAAGGCGGGGTCCTGATCGTAAGTCGCACATGCCGCCGATAGAACAGAGCCAGTGAAGGAGGATTCATGCGTCACCGTGAGTTTGGCACCCGCTTCCAGCAGCGCGCGCATCGTCTCCACCTGTCCGAGGCCCGAGAAGGCGACGAAGTGTAGCGGGCAGTATTTTGTCGGGTTCTCGTCAATCATGTTGGTGTACTGCGGGTAGCGCGACAGGAAGAGTGCCACGTTCTCGTGCTTGCCGGCGATGACGGCGCCGCGGAAGGTGCACGGCCTCTCCCCCAGCAGCGTCATCCCGTCGCGCTCGACGGGGGCGCCAGCGTCGAGCAGCTTCGTGACGATCGAGACCGAGGCGAAGGTCATCGCCGCCATGAGCGGCGACATGCCCTCGGCGTACTGCGAGAGCTTCTGGCCCAGCGGCTCGCGGCGGTGGGACGGCGCCTCCTTCTTGGCTCCGGGCGTCTTGGAGCCCTTCATGCCGGGCACGAACATCTTGCCCCCCTTGGCGTGCAGGAGCGCCTTGACCGCCTCGGCGTCGCCCGCGAGCAGCTCGGCCACCGCAGGCTCGTTATCCATCGCCACCGCGAGCGTCAGCAGGTTCCAGCCCGTCTCCGCCTCCCACGCTGCCTCCGCCTCGGCGCCGCGCCACCCCATGAAGCGGTGCAGCGCGGCGAGGGGCGTCTCGCCAGCTGCGGCGGCGTCAGCCGCAGTGGGGAGGGATGCGCCGAAGGCCTCGCGAGGCACGAAGATGGGGCCGAAGGCCTTGAGGATGCGCGAGAGGGTCAGGTCGTCGCACTGCTTCTCATAGTAGTCAGCCTTGGCGCCGAGCATGGTGACGAGCGTGGCGTTGACCTTGACCTTGTCGCTCTCGATGGAGAAGTCGCCCTTGGCCGCGCACAGCTTGAAGATGTCGCACGGGTTGAAGTACTCGGGCGCGTCGATGGCGCTCTTGATGATCATGAGCGGCATGTCCGGGCCGCACGCCAGCTTCGACGCGGCAAACTCCATTCGGCACCACCCGCGCTTCCGCCACGACGCGAAGTCGCATATGGTGTCCGCGAGGTTGGAGTGCGCAACTGGCGGCACGAGAACCCACATCATCGAGCAGCGCTCGACGTACGCAGGAATGCTGTCAACCGCCGACTTGAGATCCTCGATCATGCCCTTGATCCGGCTGTCGGCATCTCCAGACCTGCGTGCCACACACGGCGCAAGCCTGCGGTCAGCAGCGATGGCGCGGATACCCTTCGTCTAGGGAGTACGCGGGCTCGAGTCGCTCTGTCACTCACATCAGCCGGTGGTCGGTCCCTGAGTTGCGCTGCTCCCCAGGCTCAGCGAGGACCGCGTCTGCAAGCTCGGCCTGGCTGACGATGCCATCATTGTTCGTGTCGAGCTTGGCCTTAAGCTCGTCGCTCGCCTTGGAAATGAGCGCACCGGGCTGAGGCATGCTGAAATAGTCGAGCCAGAAGCACATCTTGGGAAGCGCCTTGGCCCAATCGCTTCCCGAAGAGCGCATCTGGTACTGGTAGACGGCGTCCAGCATTCCATTTGATCGGACGTCGGTCTTGCCAGCCATCAGCTTGCGGATGACCGACTGCAGTACCTTGAGCTGGTCCATCGTGGGATCCGGCGCATCGAAAGATGTCCACTGGTGGCTGCAAAACACCACTTCGGTCTCCGTGTCATCAGGCTTGACCTCCACCAGCTTGCCCGCCGCGAGCAGGTCTTGGTGTGGCACCCACTCGGTGAGCTCCAGCAGGTGCGCGATGGGCAGCGCGTAGAACCCATAGGAGTTTGCGCCGGTGCGCGTCGTTGAGAGTTCGATGGAGCGGCCCAGCGAGGAGCGCACCATTTTGGCGACGAGGTCTTGCTGATGATGGTCGTCGCTGAAACTGACGCTCCGCGAAAGGAACCTAACTCTGCAGCTGAGAGGAAACAAGGAACGTTTGGAGCTTGACCTTGAAGAACCCAAAAATCGCCATCTAGATGTGTTCCC
>MDSY01107936.1_pt1 | contig 10048 bp, 6 predicted proteins | sample 811131 | NCBI WGS metagenome assembly MDSY01 (sample SAMN05326643, study PRJNA326480) | marine metagenome | isolation source: seawater | place: Atlantic Ocean: South West | collected 2010
TATAAATGGTGATTTTTGGGGAATTCAAAATTTAAGAGAAAAAATCAATGAACACTTCATCTCATCCAATCACAACATAGATGCACAATATGTAAACCTTTTAGTCGGCGGTGGTTTTTCGGATGAAGAAATTGTACATGGAACAAATACAGACTATATCAATCTTATTGGATACGTAGAATCGAATGATATGAATGATGCTATTGTGGAAAATGCTATAGAGAATTGGATAGATATTGATTCTTTTTTAAGTTATTTTGCTTTCCAAATATTTATAGATAATCGTGATTGGCCTGGGAATAATATCAAGTTTTGGAGAGACAGCCGTCCCAGCGGTAAATGGAGATGGATTCTTTACGATACAGATTTTGGCTTTGGAATCTGGGATGCAAATGCCTTTAGTTTTAATACGCTTAGTTTTGCCTTAGAAGAAAATGGTCCTGACTGGCCAAATCCTCCTTGGAGCACTTTGCTTTTTAGAAAAATAATTTCAAATGATAATTTTAAAAATAGATTTATATCAATTTATTGCGATTTATTAAATACTACTTTTAAATCTGAAAACTTATTAAATCACTTAGATTCAATCAAAAGTAATATTGAAAACATAATACCACAGCACCATAGCAGGTGGTTTAATAATGGATTATGGCCAAACTCAGCTACGAATTGGGAAGATCGAATTAATAATATTCAAAATTTCAGCCAGTATAGGCAAAATTATGCTAAAAGTCATTTAAGAAATAAATTTGATCTAGGAAGTATTGAAGAAATAACAATTATGATTTCTCCTGAAAATTCGGGTGTTATTAATTACAATTCATTAACAATCCAAGAGAATGAATGGACAGGGTCTTATTTCCCAGATGTTCCTGTTAGGGCAAAATCTGTTGCAAATGAAGGATATGAATTTAGTCATTGGGAAGAGTTCCCAGACTCGAGTTCTAGTATTATGCTCTCAACTTCACCAAATACTTTAACAGCTGTATTTATAGAAAACAATTTGACCCCTGGAGAAATTGTTATCAATGAAATAAATTATAATTCAAATAACGAACATGATACAGGTGACTGGATAGAGTTAGTGAATATAGGTCCTTCGATTTCTAATATATCAGGATGGATTTTGAAGGATGATGACGATGAACATAGTTTTATATTTCCTGAAGGTACTATTTTAGATCAAAATGAATATATAATTATCGCAGGGGATATTAATATGTTTGGATCATTAAACCCCTCCATCAATAATGTTTTGGGACCTCTTGGTTTTGGTTTAGGTGGTGGTGGTGACCAAATTAGAATATTTAATGATTCCAATACGTTAATAGACTCTTTAGAATATGACGATGAAATACCGTGGCCATCTAGTCCAGATGGAGATGGATATACACTTGAGCTCATTAGTACTGATCTTGACAATTCATTATCACTTTCATGGACAAGTTCAAATGAATTATATGGTACTCCCGGTTTTGAAAACTCTTCAAATCTAGAAATATCGGCTAAATCAAGTATAATTCCTGATGAGCCCTCTCTTCTAAATCCATACCCCAACCCTTTCAATGGGAATATTCAAATACCAATCATATTAAAAGATATTAATTCTGAAAAAGTGTACATATCTAATATCAAGGGTGAAATAATTAATGAGATCAATATTAAACATATGGATCCCGGTTTGAACAATTTTATTTGGAATGGAACTAACCAAAGAGGTTTTAATATTTCTACTGGTATTTATTTTGTAAACCTTAAAAGTAGTAAAAGAATAGATATTCAGAAGATCATCTATCTAAAATAATATGATTTTTATGTGGTTTTTTCACTATAATTTTTAAAATCACTTTAAACCTAAACAATGAATAAACTATTTTATTTTATTTTTATTTTTTCTTTTTCGTACTCAGAAATCAAGTATGAATCTGGCGATTTAATAGAATTTATTGGAGGAAATGCTCCTCAATCATCATATGACAATTGGTTAAGTCATGTAACTGAAGGTATAGCAAGCCCCGGTTTTAATGATTATGGACCTGAGTTTATAGATATTCAAAGTAATGGATTTGGAAAACATAAGAAATTAAATGAAAATTCATTAACCCTAGATTACTGGGAACATATTTTCGAAAATTTTATTAATGGTGAATTATCAATTGTTGATTCATTACTACAAGACTCAATTGAAACTTTTTATTATAATATTGTTGTTTTTAATGATACGGTACTTAATCGAACTTATCATATTATTCGTGAAGAGATAGACACTTCATTTATTGACAATAATCAACCAGAAAACGACCTAGATAACGTCATAGGTAGCTTCAATAATAGTTGGGGAATGTACATTATAAGCCCTGATGCAGAAAATGAACAAATCATTATTCAAGTTCCTCATCCTTGCGATGATTTTATTGCTCCATATATTGCAGTAGATATTTTCACACAAACTCACTCTTTTGCTTTTATGATAAATAGTGTTGGAAGAGAAGCTCAGTGGTCTGAAGATGGACAATATTCCAACAATAAATCTCATTCGGATCCTTCTAGATATCCTTTTTCTGTATTCCAAAAATTTCAAGAAGCTGTCAGTTTACCATTATTAAGTTCTGAACCCCACTCTCCATTAATAATAGCAGTCCATAGTTTTGATAATCAAACACATTTGGATAGAAATTCGATTATTTTAGCTGCTGGAGGGCAAAAGCCTTTTACAACAAAACCGATCAGAGATATCTCTAATGATAATTTAGATATAATCAACTTTACTGATGAATATCCTATTTTAAGTGATCAATTTGGTAGTCATAGTTCTGTACATGTAACTGATTATTATGAAGCTTTTTATGACGATATTTTTTTTTATGATAATGGAAATGAACGATTTGATGTAACATTGGCTACGGAACTAAAAGGGCCATCTAATGGAATTCAAATGAGAGATATACAAAGCAAAGTTAACGAATATTCAATTTATGAATCTTGGATTCATATTGAACTTGATGAAAAACCAAGTATTTTAGATAGCTTAGAATTCTCAATGGATGAAACTTATGTGAGTGGTGAATATCCATCTGGAATAAATAATTTTTCTAAAATACGAGAATATTATCAACCTTTTATTACTTCTTTAAAAGACTATTTAACACATTGGGAAAATGAAAATGATGAAAACCCACCAACTCCCATTTTTGAATTACATGTCCAAAACCAAGATAGTCCGGATCAAATAAGGTTAAACTGGAACCCTTCAAACGATACAAACTTTAAAACATATCAAATTCAAGCGAGCTTAGATACCTTTATGAATAACCCTATTCAATATGATATGGAGGATCTCCCGGACTTACAATATATGAGAAAGAATACTCAACTTATCTCAGGATTAAATAACTCGATTCCTTGGTATTTTAGAATTCGTGCAATTGATTATTTTAATAATGTAAATGATTGGTCTGAAATTAGATCAAATAGTCTACCCGGTCATACCCCTCCGGATACAATACTTATGTTTTCAGAAAACACTACAATTGAAAGTTATTTTGACCAAGACGACGACACTTCAAGTTATACGGTAGATACTTCATCTTCTGTTCCTGGTGGATCTAGGGTTCTATCTCTTTTTGGTAATACTTGGAAGTCTGTTGAGATAAATCCTTTCGAAGTCGATTCTACAACAGTTCTACAAACTTTTGTGAAGATTGATAGTTTATCTGAGATACAAGGTATTTTATTTGAAAGTGAGAATAAAACTATAAAGTATGCGCTTTCTGGAAGTGAATTATTAAATATTGAAGAATGGATACCTGTATATCAAGGTTCTAATCAAAATGAAAATTGGAATTCTTACCGGATTCCATTAGGTGATGATTGGTTGTCTTTATTTGATAGTCTTCATTCAATCTCTAAAGTTACTTTTGTTAATGACCACGATGATTCACTTTCTTCCCCGGGTTCAGTAAAGTTTAGTTTTATTAGAGATGTTACTTTGGATTTACCCATATCTCCATCAGTAACAATTCTGTCAGAAAACATCGATCAATCAGATAATCCTGATATTGTCACTGTTTCTTTTTCACCATTAATTGAAGATTTGGACTCTTATCTATTTTCATATACTTGGGATTTTGGAGATGGAAACTACTCTGATCAAGAAAACCCTATTCATGAATATAATATTCAGAATGGTTTTGAGAATAGCGTAATCCTTATAGTCGAAGATGAAAGTGGAAAACAAGGTTGGGCATCAAAAATTATAAATTTAGATCCTCAAAACGACGACCCCTCTTTGATCAAAATAAATTTTGTTGGTGATATTATGATGGGTAGACGGTTTGAGGAAGAAAACGGAATTATTACAAACCAAGGAGCAAATGCTTTATTTGAACCGACTTATGAGATTCTTGGGCTTGCTGCCGATATAACAGTTGCAAATTTAGAGGTTCCATTTACAACTCAAGAGACAGCCCATCCAACAAAAGGGATAGTTTTCAAATCTAGTCCCAATAATGTAAATGCATTAGTTTATGCTGGAATTGATGTTGTTAGTATTGCCAATAATCATATCCTTGATTTTATGGAGCCGGGGTTACTTGAAACACAAGAAACCCTGACACAATCTGGAATATTATTTTCTGGAGCTGGAATGAATAGTCACGAGGCATACCTTCCCACTTTCAAATCGGTTAAAGGAAAGACAATTGCTTTTATCGCTTCTAGTGATAGAACCGGACAATACAATAATTATCAACCCTATCTTAACGCTGGCGAAAACAAATCTGGATTTGCATACATGACACCTTATTACTTAAAAAAACAAATTGAATCTGTAAAAAATATTTCAGACCTAACTATTGTTGAATTACATAGTGGTAGTGAATATTCTTATGAACCAGGAAGCGATTATGATTACAATAGTTCAAGAGATGAATTTGCAAAAATCCGCTACAACCCAGCAAGTAATTCAGGATTTGAAACTATACTGCTTGAAGAAGAAGATTACTCTTGGAGACTAGATAACCCTCAGATGTGGGATAGGGCAATCCGTCATTTTGCAATTGATCAAGGAGCCGATGTCGTAATTGTTCATCACCCACATATTATTCAAGGGTTAGAGATCTATAATGGAAAATTAATTGCTCATTCGTTAGGTAACTTTATTTTTGATTTGAATTATCCTGAAACATATCCTTCCATGATTCTTAATGGGGAAGCAAATCAATATGGACTTTTTAATTATTCTATCTCCCCTGTTTATATTGATGATTATTTAACTAAACCTGCAACCGGTGAATTAGCAAATTATATTCTCCATTATGTAGCTAATCAATCAAAAGAACTAGATACGTACTTACATGTAGATACAGATTCTCATCAAGCTAAAATCATAATTGACACTTTGTCAATGCAGGAAAATTACCTTACATATGATTTAAATCTGAAAGGTCTGGGTTCCGTTGATTTGAATGGAGTATCACTTTATGAGTCAAACCCTATACCAATATCTAAATCAGGTAGTATATCAAGTATTATTAATAGTAACCCAAACTTCATTTTTTATAGAATAGGAAAAGAAAAAGTTTGGATGAATAACTTTGAAGATGAAGGTAGTTCATTATGGAATTTGAACAGTCTAAATGAAGAGATTCAAGATTCAATTACCAGGAGGGGAATTGCATCTGTACAACATAAAAGAAGTTTTGACTCACCCGATAATATTATTACTGACTTAGAACAAAAAATACCGATTAATAATCATCTAAATCACACAATACATGGATTCATTAGAACTGAAAATGGTAAAGATGTAACACTTGAAGTAAGGAGTTCTATAAATAGAAATGGTGATACTATTGAGACAACCTCCATGAGTGATTCAATAAATGGAGATACGCCATGGACAAAATATTGGGGTGATATCTCTATTCCTCCAACTTCTCAATTTGTTAATGTTAGAATGAATAGTTCTATACCTGATTCTGGTTTTGCTTATTCATGGTTTGACGATGTAGGATTAATAGAGTGGGATTCTATACGATCCCTTTCCTCAACCCCAATAGAAATAATATATCCAAATAATTACAACTATATTCAGATTTATTCATCCCAGATTTTTGAAGAGATCGATCAAATAACTTTACAAAATTCCACACTCGGATCTTTTTCCCAATTAAGATCAATTCCTATCTCTAATAATCCAATAATAACTGTTCCAAATATCTTTTATTTTCAGGAAAAATCTCAAGGACCTGTTGGAAATAAATATTGGAATTTCAATAACCAATCTATTTTAGATCCTTCTGATCCCTATTATTATTGTATTATTCCAGGAGTATATGAAGTTCAACTTTTAATAACTGGTTTAAACCAACAAGAAGATATTTCTTCAATTACTGTCATAGCATTGGGATCAGATTCGGTCTTAAATGATATTGGTGATATAAATGGAGACGGATCAGTTTCTCTTTTAGATGTTTTAATTTGTTCTAATTCAATTTTAGGATTTAGTAATCTTGGTCCAGAGGAATTTATATCATCTGACTTGGATCATAATGGAATTATCGATTTATATGATATTCTTTCCATCCTTGAATTAATTAATTAATTCTAAAACACCTCTAATACTGGATTGAACAATCCTACCCGTCTTAACTAATCGATTTGTGTTTACATGTCCATGATCTACCAAAATACAATCAACACCCATCTCTTCGGCAACTTCACTATCATGAATTGTATCACCAATCAATACGATTTCATTATTTTCATATTCTAGTTTATCTTTTAATCTCAAACCTTGTTTGATTTTACCGTTTGCATAATGGTTTTCAACACCAATAATATGTAAAAAATATTGTGAAATATCGTGAGTCTTCAGCCAATTATTTAAAAGATCTTGATTTCCTGCAGATAAAATAGATTGTGAAGATCCTAGTGAAAGGACTGATCTTAAACACTCCTTAACATGATTATGGAGTAATAAATTTTTAAAATTTTTTTCATAAAATTTTACATACTCGTCACTGATTTTTTGAAAAGATTCTCTTTCAAAATTGAATCCTATTCTTTCATAGGATTTAATTACAGGAAAAGTAAAAATTGACCTATAATCTTCATAACTAATTTCAGATAGACCATGATTTAATAAACTTCTGTTGAAAGATTGGACACAAATCATACAATCATCTAAAAGTGTACCATTCCAATCCCAAATTATATGTTTGTATTTCATTTATAAGACCTAACTATTAGAGTAAAAATTAAATAATTTTTAAGATATGACTGACAAATTTATTTTTAGTTTAATGAAACAATTAAGTACAAACTTACCTGGCGATCAATCTCACGAGATTATGAAGGTTAAATTAAATAATGATTTAAATAGAGAACCAACACTGAAAAGATATGCTTCTGTTCTGATTTGTCTGTTCCCTGTTAATGATAACTGGAGTTTTTTCCTTACAAAAAGATCAAACTCAGTTGAACATCATAAAGGACAAATTTCATTACCAGGAGGAATGATTGAAAAGGGTGAAAATCCAATGGATGCTGCTCTAAGAGAAACAAATGAAGAAATAGGGATACAATCAAAAAGAATTAAAATCATTGGTGAATTATCATCAATCTACATTCCCGTTTCTAATTTTATAGTTCAACCTTTCGTTGGATTTTTGAACAAAAAACCTGATACGGATATAAATAAACAAGAAGTTTCAAAAATATTTCATGTTACATTGAGTGATTTAATGAACAATAAAAATTTAAAATCAGAGGAAAAGTTTTTTGGGACTGAATTCGTTAAAATTCCTTATTTTAGTCTGAAAAATGAAAAAATTTGGGGAGCAACATCATTGATTCTATCTGAATTTAAGGATGTCTTAAAAAATATTAAATGAAATTATCAGACTGGTTATATTCTTTAACATCTAAAGATCAAATTACATTGATCGGACTTTATATTATTTCTATATACCTTAGTAAAATAACTTTAAATACTCTGATTGAAATGTATAATGAAAAGAAAAATTACAGTAAATATCGATTAAAACTGAGAATTACACCTGGATCTCTTCTTTCTCTAGCATTGATTTACTGTTTTATTTTTTATAAAATATTCCGAGGGTTATTTAGTTCTATTCTTTAAAAAATTCATTAACTTTTTCATCCACTTTTTTCTCAATGATTGTTGTTGTTTTTGATTTTGCTTCATCTAAAGATTTTGAAGCAATACTCTTGACTCTATCAGCATTTTTCGAGATTGATTCTTTAAAGTCATCAACCGACTTAGGTATTTCACTTCCTACATAATTTAGGTAGAGAAGATAGGTCAAAAGTAAAAACCCAAATAGAAAAGTCATCTTTAAAATCTTTTTTATTATTGTATATATAATAAATAATACTAGTACCCCAATAATAAAAATGTATACTGTGTTAGAAAAAATTGTATCTATAATAGATTCCATCATACCCTAAATCTAAAAAAGTAACTGGTTTAGGATTATATATTTTATTATTAATTTTAATAATGAAAGCGTACATAATATTTTCTATTTTATTATCAATTATTTATTCTCAAAAGAAATATCCAGCAGACTCTATTCTGAAATCTCCGAATGTTTCTATTTTCAGTAAAGTAGCTATTCTTCCTATTGCAGGATGGCAAAGGATTTCATACAATACAAATTTATTTAATTGTCAGTTTTATCCTAGTTGTTCAAACTATGGGACCGATGCAATCAAAAAATATGGTATAATAAAAGGTGGGGCTGTTGCTTCTGAAAGAATTACTCGATGCAACCCAAAAGCATATCATTACCAATTACAACAAAAGAGACCTTTCAATGGAGAAGATGGTAGACTCATTGACCCAGTCACTATTTCATCAATCAATCCTTCAAAAAAATCACCTTACTTTGCTGCATTAATTTCAGGAATTATTCCAGGTTCTGGTCGATTTTATGCAGGAAGAAAATTTGATGGTATATCAGGTTTATGGTCTTTTATTCTCTATAGTTCTACAGCTTATACAACTAAAAATAATAAAAATAAAATTGCTACAACAATATTCACTTCGTTATGTTTATATGTTTATATGGGTGAAATATATGGTGGATGGAGAACGGCTAAATATTATCAACCTTCAGAAAGATTAGATTGAAACAGTTTAAATCAATCTGATAATACCAACTTTTACATCTATAATATTTATATTGTATATACTAAGTAATATATAATCTTCTTTAAGAATATGAGCCCTTTATCAGAATCGAACTGATGATTGTTCATTACGAGTGAACTGGTATACCACTTACCTAAAAGGGCTATTAAAAACATCATTTTTTAATTTCTAACCTAAGATAGATATTATAGTTTTTAATCTGGCTTTTAAATAAAATTTAAATTATTATTGTACACAATTAAAAGATAGTAGAATTTATAAAAATGAAAGTTAATGTTGAAAAGTTAAAACATCATCCGTTTAATTCAGAAGTTTATAGATTATCTGATATAGAAAGTCTAAAAGAATCAATTAAAAAAGTAGGATTACTTGAACCTTTAATTATAAACAAAAAAAATGAAGTTCTTAGTGGTAATAGAAGACTCGAAGCCATCAAAAAATTAAAATATCGAACTGTTAAAGTTATTTTAAAAGAGTTAAAGAAAAACGATGAACCTCTTCATATTATCTCACATAATTCACAAAGAATTAAAACATCAAGAGAAATATTAAATGAGATAAATGTGATTTCTAAATATTATAAAAACAAACAAGGTTTTAGAAGTGATTTAACTTCTGTTGATATCAACAGAAGTAGTTCTAGGAAAAAAATATCCGAAAGACTTGGTATCAGTGGAGATAAAGTATACAAACTAATTTATATAGATAGTGTCTCATCACAGTTGATAGATCTCATAGACAATGGAAAATTGTCAATTAACCAATCATATCTCGAAGCAAAGAGGAAAAAAAATTATGATAAAATTAACAAGAATATTGATATACAAAATAAATCAGTAAATATTAATAGACCTGGTTTTAGACTATATA
>MDSY01147966.1_pt1 | contig 10048 bp, 5 predicted proteins | sample 811131 | NCBI WGS metagenome assembly MDSY01 (sample SAMN05326643, study PRJNA326480) | marine metagenome | isolation source: seawater | place: Atlantic Ocean: South West | collected 2010
GGTAAAAATTGTCCGCTTAGGTTTCCGTCAATATTCGTAAATTGATAAATTGTTCCTGTAAAACTTCCAACAAAAAGTTGATAAACTCCATTGCTATCAATCAGCTTAGGACTACTATAGCCAGTGCTTATATAATTAGTATCTACATCTATGCCTCCCCATTTTTTAATAATAGTGTCAAATGCAGCATTTGTTGCAGTTCCTGAATTTGGACAATAGTTTACCGATCCATCTTGTTCGCCAATAATGATATCTAGTAATCCATCTCGGTCTACATCTATAAGTTGTGGTTGGGAAAAATAGCCTACATCAATATTAAAGTAGTTAGGTGCTGCTATAGTAAAATTGCCTAGCTGATTAGTGAAAAAATGCAACTTACCATCAGCATCACCTAACAGCATATCCTTATCTCCATCTGAATCTAAATCACCAAAAGATGGGCTTATGCTAAGGGCGGGGATGTTTAGTGTAGTATTTAAATTTATATTTGAAATTCCAAGCCAATCTCTATCTAATAATTCATATTTAGGAATATCTTTGGTGCCTATATTTTTAAAAAGAGCTAAAGAAGATATAGGGTCGTTATTAGCAACATGGTAGCCATAATTTCCAACTACTAAGTCCAAGAGACTATCATTATTGTAGTCATAAAAAGTGGGAAATGCAGATTTGCCTAAATCAATCATATCGCTTTGCAAAAAGTTAGTATGTGTAAAGTTAAAATCAGGATTGTTAGTTTGCCCCGAATTTGTATACAACCAACAGCTTTCAAAGTTTTCAGAGTTATTTTGACTATTAGTAGTTACGATTAAATCCTTGACGCCATCATTAGTCACATCTAAATAATATGTTGCAGGATAAACATGCATGTCAGCTGCAATAGTATTGTTATGGTTCTGTGGGAAAATAGAATCGAAACTAATCATGAGAGCATTTTGATTATCACCTCCATTGATTAATAAGTTTAGGTTATTAAAACTTACATCTCCTAAAACTAAATCCTTGTCATTATCATTGTCAATATCAATAGCTAATAAAGTGGAGCCAGCATGTTTTTGTTTTGCATTTGTATTATTTGGGTTAACAATAGGAGAGGAGCATATGCAATTTGGGCAATTCAAAATATAGGAATTTAATCCTTCGTAAAATAAACCCCAACAACTTTCTGACAGTTCAAAAGCAACTGTATCGCAATTGCCCGTAAGTTCCATGGCCATATTTTTATGATATTCAATAAATCCTCCTAAAATAGAAAAAGTAAGGATGTCCAAGTCTCCATCATAATCAATGTCTGCAATAGCTGGAATGTCAACTGGGCTTATGTATATATTAATGTTGTTTGATCCGTAATCAGAAAGCACCAAGTTAGTAACTAAACTAAAACTTAGATTGGTGTTTGATGTGTTTTCATAAATTGCCATTCCTCCTGAAGAGTAGGTGTAAATATCATTTTTCCCATCACAATTATAATCTGCAATTAGCATCCAGTCATGTACTTTAGGAAAAGCACTTCTGTGTTTTGGAGCATAAATATAATTTCCATTATCATTAATAAAAGGGCTTATTTTATTTCCTGATTTATCAAAAACTACTAAGTCCATAGTACCATCTAAATTCAAATCAATTTCAGAAAACTGTCCGGAATTAATTCCTCCTGAAAAAGCGGAACTAAAAGCTATTCCATTTTCAGTAATAATAAGACTTGTATCTCTGTTTAAAATCATTTGTGAGAATGAGGATATAAAGCAGAAAATGAAAAATAAAATTAGAGTGTTTTTAAAAGTCATGAAAACAATTTTTTTACAAAAAAACATATTATTTTTTGAATATCATAGTCTATTGAATTTTTATCTTACATATTCATCATAAAGTTTCCTATATAGTAGTTGTATTATTTGCTTTGAAAGTTTATATTTGCCGTCCTTAAAAATAAAGATTATGCAAAACAGAAATGTTATAAAAATATTCGCAATCATATTCTCAATAGTTTGTTTTTACCAACTATCGTTTACATGGGTTGCTGATGGAATTGAAGAAGATGCAGTAGCTTATGCTGCTGATTTTAGTGAAGATGAGAGAGAAGTAAAGGAAAAGTTCTACTTAGATTCGATAAAAGGCGAAGAGGTATACGATATTTTATTGACTTCATATACTTATGCTGAATGTCAGCAAAGAGAAATCAACTTGGGGCTTGATCTCAAGGGTGGAATGAATGTTACTCTAGAAGTTATGGTAATTGATGTTGTAAAAGCCCTTTCTAATCAGAATAAAGATGAAGATTTTAACCTAGCAATTGAAAATACGCTAAAAGCACAAGAAGATAGTCAAGATGATTTCGTTACTATATTTGCAAGGGAATATGAAAAATTAGCACCGGCTAAAAATACTGGCTTATCTGCTCTTTTTTCTACTCCTGATTTAAGAGATAAGGTACAGTTTTCATCAACTAATTTAGAAGTTATTGAAGTTTTGAAAGTTGAAGTTGAGGATGCGATTTCTAGATCATTTAATATTTTGAGAAGTAGAATTGATCGTTTTGGAGTAACACAGCCAAACATTCAAAGGTTGGAGACTGCAGGTAGAATTTTAGTTGAACTTCCTGGTATTAAAGATCCTGAAAGAGCTAGAAAATTATTACAATCAACTGCAGAGCTAGAGTTTTGGGAAACGTATGAGTATAATGAGTTATTTGAAGGCCTGGAACAGGCTAACACTTTTTTAAGAGAAACTGCCGAAGCTATTTCTGATACACAAGATACATTAGAAATTGAAGTTTCTAAAACCTTGGAGATATCTGAAAAAGATATTTCCGATGATTTAACCAATGATTTGTTAGCTGAAATTGAAGCGGATACTTTAGTGTCAAATAGTGAGTCTAATAGTTTAAGTTTTGAAGAATTTTCTTTAGAAAACCCTCTGTATGCATTGTTGTATCCTAATGTTGATCAGCAGAATCAATTAAACCCAGGTCCAGTTGTTGGTTTCTGTGCAGTAAAGGATACTTCTGCTTTAAATTTATATTTGAATGATGATGCAATTAGAAAGTTTTTTCCTGTTGATGTGAAGTTTGCTTATACTGTCAAGCCTTATGATCCTGATGGAAAATTTGTTCAGTTAGTTGCATTAAAATCTGATAGAAATGGAAATTCAGCTATGGAAGGAGATGTGGTAACAGATGCTGTTCAGGTCTTTGGTCAGTTTGCTTCATCAGCTGAGGTTTCAATGGAAATGAATGCTGAGGGAGCAAAACAATGGAAAAGGCTAACAGCTGAAAACATTAAGAAATCAGTAGCAATCGTTTTGGATGGTTATGTATACTCTTACCCTACTGTACAAGCTGAAATTGCTGGTGGTCGTTCTTCAATTACAGGTAATTTTACCGTAAATGAAGCAAAGGATTTAGCAAATATTTTAAAGTCAGGTAAATTACCCGCACCTGCTCGTATAATTGAAGAAGCTATAGTTGGCCCTTCATTAGGAGCAGAAGCAATTAGTTCTGGTTTAACATCATTTTTATTTGCTTTGCTTTTAGTCTTAGGTTACATGATATTCTATTACAATGGAGCTGGTTTGGTTTCAAATATTGCATTAATAGCCAATATATTCTTTATATTTGGAGTTCTTTCCTCATTGGGGGCAGTACTTACTTTACCTGGAATTGCAGGTATTATTCTTACAATTGGTATGTCGGTAGATGCTAATGTACTTATTTATGAACGTATAAGAGAAGAGATTAGTAATGGTAAGGGATTGCGTTTAGCAATTGAAGATGGGTATAATAATGCTTACAGTTCAATTATTGATGCCAATGTTACCACATTGTTAACTGGTATTATTCTTTACACTTTTGGTTCAGGACCAATTAAAGGTTTTGCAACCACTTTAATTATTGGTATTTTAACTTCACTTTTTGCTGCAATCTTTATTACTCGTTTAGTAATTTCTTATCGTTTAAATAAAGGAAAAACTATTTCGTTTTCAACTAAATTAACACAAGGAGCTTTCAAAAATATTAATATTGATTTTATTGGAAATCGTAAGAGATTCTACATTCTTTCAGCTGTAATCCTTTTATTAGGTATTGGATCTTTAATTACTAAGGGGTTAAATTATGGTGTTGATTTTGTAGGGGGAAGAACTTATGTTGTTCGTTTTGACGACACAGTCAATAATGAAGAATTAAGGTCAGAACTAACTGATGTTTTTGTTGATGAAGATGGTTTAAAATATACTCCTCAAGTTAAAACTTTTGGTGATGATAATCAAGTTAAAGTTACGACTTCATTTATGATTGAGAGTAATGAAATCACTACTGATCTAATTGTTGAATCAAAATTATCCGAAGGTCTGTCAACTACTGGTTTGGAATATGAAATAATGAGTTCACAAAAAGTTGGTCCTACTATAGCTGACGATATTAAGGATGCGGCTGTTTGGTCAGTATTCTTCTCATTATTAGTAATATTCTTGTATATCTTAGTTAGGTTTAGGAAGTGGCAATTTAGTCTGGGTGCTGTTGTTGCAGTATTTCATGATGTATTAATTGTGCTTTCAATTTTTTCTATCTTTTACGGAATTTTGCCTTTTTCATTAGAGATTGATCAAGCATTCATTGCTGCTATTCTTACTATAATCGGTTATTCCTTAAATGATACTGTGGTTGTATTTGATCGTGTAAGAGAATATATGAACGATAATAAGAAGAAAGGTGTTCTTGAGTTAATTAATGGTGCTCTAAACAGTACATTGAGTAGAACTATAAATACTTCATTAACTACTTTTTGTGTTTTATTAATTATATTTATTTTTGGTGGTGAAGTAATTAGAGGATTTATGTTTGCTTTAATGGTAGGTGTTGTAGTTGGTACTTACTCTTCATTATTTGTGGCTTCTCCTATTATGTTAGATACAATTAAAAAGAAAGGTGAAAAAGTTAAAAGAAAATAATTAGTTTATAATTTTAATAGAAAAGCCCTTTCTTTGAGAGGGCTTTTTTTATTTTTGCAATATGTTATTATTTATAGGAGGGCCAGAAATCATTATTGTGCTATTGTTTATAGTGATGTTTTTCGGTTCAAAAAAAATACCGGAATTAGCTAAGGGATTGGGAAAAGCAATGCGAGAAGTGAAAGATGCTTCTAATGATATTAAAAAAGAGATTCGCGATAGCTCTAATAGTATTAAGGATGATCTTGATATAACAAAATAATGAGTCCATCTTTCGCTTTATTGTTAGGCTTGATTTTGCTTTTTTTTGGAGGAGAATTATTGGTTAGAGGGTCAGTTGATTTAGCTTTGAAAATGCGTATTTCTACATTAGTTGTAGGTATGACAGTAGTTTCTTTCGCTACTTCAGCACCTGAATTATTTGTGAGTTTACAAGCTGTTTTGAACGGAAGTAATGATATTGCTTTTGGCAATGTTATTGGTTCTAATATCGCTAATATAACTCTAGTGCTTGGGTTTACTGCTCTTATTTTTAGAGTAAAAATATCTGAACAAACTGCAATTTTAAACTATCCATTTTTATTGTTTTCTTCTTTATTTTTTGGTGCTGTTATGTATTATTTTAATGGGATTCCAAAAGAGATAGGTTTTTTATTCTTTTTATTATTATTATTATTCACTTGGCTATTAATTAGTAAATCCAGAAAAGAAAAATTAAAATTGGTTAACGATGAAGGTGAGTTGTTACAAGTGGCTTCAAGTGATTCTTTATTTAAGAGTTTAATTTTCTTAGTATCTGGTATGTTTTTATTGAAATTTGGTGCTGATCATTTGGTTGATGGTACTATTGCTATTGCAAAGAAATTTCAAATTTCTGAACGAGTTATTGCTGTTACAGTTGTAGCTATTGGAACAAGTATACCTGAATTGGCAACTTCTATTGTTGCCGCATTTAAAAAGGAACATAATTTAGCTGTAGGAAATCTGATTGGTTCAAATATCTTTAATATTTTAGCAGTCTTAGGTATAGTAGCTAGTATAAAAGAAATTAATATTGTTGATTCTGCAATTCTTTCTTTCGACTATGTCTGGATGATTTGTATTACTTTTTTATTAGGGTTATTTATTTATACATTTTCAAAGCGTCAAATATCTAGAGCTGAAGGAATCTTATTGTTATTGGTTTATATATTTTATATTTATTCTTGCATTTATTAGTTATTACCTTATGTAATTACTTAATAATGTGTTGATAAATCTAATTTTCAATACAATGATTAAATTGATTTTTTTCTTTTTTAAATTATATTTGTGCATTTAAAATTAATATAAATAATTAAAATGCTTTATTTGTATTTTTATCATTCTGTATTAATTCAAGTAATAAATTTATAATAATTAATTAAAACCTAAATTATGAAATCTAAATTAGAATACATCTGGTTAGACGGCTATTCTCCAACGCAAAATATGAGAAGTAAAACTAAAGTTGTAGAAGGCTTTAATGGTACTTTGGAAGATTGTCCAATTTGGGCTTTTGACGGAAGTTCTACAAGGCAAGCAGCAGGTAATTCTTCTGATTGTTTGCTCAAGCCAGTAGCTATTTTTCCTGATCCTACAAGAATTGATGGTTGGTTGGTTATGACTGAAGTTTTAAATGCTGATGGATCAGATCATGTATCTAATGGAAGGGCAAAAATTAATGATGATGATGATGATTTTTGGTTTGGGTTTGAGCAAGAATATTTTATTATGGATGTTGAAACACAATTACCCTTAGGCTTTCCTCTAGGAGGGTATCCTGGACCACAGGGAATGTATTACTGTTCGGTTGGTGGAAAAAATACTCATGGTAGAAGTTTAGTAGAAGAACATGCTGACTTATGTATTGAGGCTGGAATTAATTTTGAAGGAATTAATCAAGAGGTTGCCTGTGGACAATGGGAGTTTCAATTGTTTGCTAAAGGAGCTAAAAGAGCGGGAGATGAGCTTTGGATTGCTCGTTACCTCTTGGATAGATTGACAGAAGATTATAATTACTATATTGATTATCATCCAAAACCAATTAAAGGAGATTGGAACGGTTCAGGAATGCATGCTAATTTTTCTAATACAGTATTAAGAGAATGTGGGTCAAGAGAGACATATGAGAAGATATGCGAAGCTTTCCGCCCAGTTGCTAAAGAGCACATTGAGGTTTATGGAGAGTATAATGAACAAAGATTAACAGGCTTACATGAAACAGCTTCTATTACCGATTTTAGTTATGGTATTTCTGACAGAGGAGCATCAATTAGAATACCTATTATTGTAGTAGAAAATGGATGGAAGGGTTGGTTGGAAGATAGGAGGCCGGCTTCTAATGCTGATCCTTATAAAATTGCAGGTAGAATTGTAAAAACAGTAAAATCAGCTGAGCTATAATCCTATTAACAATCTATTGCTAACAATTAGGATTGTCTATTTTGTAGATTTGTAGATTATTTCTTATTTTTATCAATATTTAAAAATTAAACTAATGAAACATTTTATTAAATCAATTCTATTTCTTTTTCTATTTAGTATTGTCACTTTATCGGTTGCAAATGCACAGAATGGTAGGAGTAAAAAATTATTAAAAGCTGATTTGGCTTTTGAGGCAGAGCAATATTTTACTGCAGCTGAATTGTATAAAAAAGCTTACGTTAAAACTAAAAATAAGGCGCTTAAATCTGAAATTATTTTTAAACAAGCTGAGTGTTATCGTCTTTCTGGAAATACAAATCGAGCTGAAAGCTATTATAAACGCGCCATTAAGGCAAAATATCCTGATGTTATAATTCATTTAATCTATGCTGATATGCTTAGGCTTGATGGAGATTATTCTGCTGCTAAAGTTCAATATAAGAAATATTTAAATTTTAATCCTAGCGATGTAACTGGAGAAGTAGGGTTAAAATCATGCGAGTATTCTGTTAAATGGCTTGATAAACCTACAAGATATCAAGTTGAATTAATGCCAGTACTTAATTCAAGAAGTAATGATTACAGTGTTGCTTATGGGAAAGGTGATTATTCAGAGCTATTCTTCACCTCTTCTAGAAGTGGTGGTTTTTCAGATAAGATTGACGCTAGGACTGGAGAGAATTTTTCAGATATCTATTTTTCTAAGCTTAACAAAAAAGATAAGTGGAGCAACCCAGAATTATTACAAGAGCCTGTTAATACCGATTTTCATGAAGGCTCTGTGTTTATTAATGCAAGAGGTACTATGATGTTTTTTACGCAGTGTTTAGTTGAAAAAAGCCAGTCAAAAGGTTGTGCTATCTATGTTGCTAAGCGTAAAGGTAAAATTTGGGGACAACCAATGCTATTACAGGTTAAATTAGATAGTAATGTTTCAATTGGTCACCCTGCAGTTAGTAGTGATGAATCAATTGTAATATTTTCATCAGATATGTTAGGGGGATATGGAGGTAAAGATTTGTGGATGGTAACAAAGGAGCAGAGGGGTAGGTGGAGTGTTCCTGTTAATCTTGGTCCTGCAATTAACACTCCTAAGGATGAAATGTTTCCCTTTATACGCGATGATAACACAATTTACTTTTCATCTAATGGGCATGTAGGTATGGGAGGATTAGATATTTTTAAATCATCTAAAGATGAATTAGGTGTTTTTTCATCTGTTGTAAATATGAAGTACCCAATTAACTCATCAGCTGATGATTTTAGTATTATTATTGAAAATAATGAAGAGAGAGGATATTTAACCTCTAATAGAGATGGAGGTAAGGGTGGAGATGATATTTACCAATTCGAACTTCCTCCACTACAATTTACTTTAAAAGGTGTAGTTACTGACTCTAAGACAGGGGGAATAATGACTGGTGTTAAAGTACAGTTAATTGGTAATGATGGCTCAACTAATCAAGCTGAGACTGATAACACTGGTGTTTATGAATTTGATCTAAAACCATTAACTTCTTATGAAATTATAGTAAATACTGAAGGTTATTTGAATAGATCTTTAAGTGAAACAACTGTAGGTGTTGAAAATAATAAAGTATTTGTTATTGATTTTTCAGTGGATCCTGTTAGAAAAGAAATTATTCTTCCTAGAATTGAATATGATTTTAATAAATTTGATTTAAGAGCACAATCTGTTTCTGATTTAGATATTTTAACTGAAACACTAAAAGATAATCCAAATGTTGTTATTGAGCTTAAATCACATACTGACTACATCGGTTCTAATGCACAGAATGACAAACTTTCTCAACAAAGAGCTGATGCTTGTGTGGCTTATTTAATTAGTCAAGGTATTGATTCGGGACAGTTAGTCGCAAGGGGAATGGGAGAAAAAGAACCTTTTGTTATGGAAAGTAAAGACGGAAGACTTAAGGAAGGAGATGTTTTGACCGAAAAATACATTAAAAAAATAAGATTTAAAAAGAATAAAGAGAAAGCAAATCAGTATAATAGAAGAACATCTTTTAAAGTATTATCAGAAGATTATGTTCCTGCCGAAAAAAAACCGGTAGCTATTGATAAAAAAAAGTAACTAATAAATAAATACCACTAAAGCATCCTAATTATTAGGATGCTTTTTTTTACAAATATGGCAACAGATAGATATAATCAAAGAGGTGTTTCAGCAAACAAAGAAGATGTACATAATGCAATTAAGAATGTAGATAAGGGATTATTTTCTTCTTCATTTTGCAAAATTGTACCTGATTATTTAACTGGTGATGATGACTACTGTTTAATAATGCATGCTGATGGTGCAGGAACAAAATCATCATTAGCTTATATGTATTGGAAGGAAACTGGTGATGCTTCAGTTTGGAAGGGAATAGCGCAGGATGCACTGATCATGAATATTGATGACTTATTGTGTGTTGGGTCAGTTGATAATATTTTGTTGTCTTCTACTATAGGTAGAAATAAATCTGTTATAAATGGAGATGTACTTTCTGAAATCATTAATGGTACTGAAGATCTTTTAGCTGAATATAAAAAGTTTGGTGTAAATATTATTTCTACTGGAGGTGAAACAGCAGATGTTGGAGATTTGGTGCGTACTATTATTGTTGATTCTACTGTTGTGGCTCGTATGAAA
>MDSY01082871.1_pt1 | contig 10047 bp, 10 predicted proteins | sample 811131 | NCBI WGS metagenome assembly MDSY01 (sample SAMN05326643, study PRJNA326480) | marine metagenome | isolation source: seawater | place: Atlantic Ocean: South West | collected 2010
CCCTTCCTTCTCTTGGGACACAATATGAATCCATATATAATATGGAAGAAGATTTTGCTTTTGAAGTAGCGCCTGCAAGAACATTTTGTTTTTTAAGTGAAGTAGAAATGTTAAAAGAACAAGGGCTAATTAAAGGGGGGGCCTTAGATAATGCAGTTGTAATTGTAGATAAGCCAATTGATAGTGCTGAAATGGAGAGACTTAAATATTTATTTGGTATTGAGCATAATATTAGTCAAGGTATTAATGGGATATTAAATGGTAAAGTACTTCGTTATAAAAATGAACCAGTGCGTCATAAAACCTTAGATTTAATTGGCGATTTAGCTTTATTAGGTGTCCCGATTAAAGGTCATGTTACAGCAGCTCGCGCAGGCCATGCTAGTAATGTTGAATTTGTTAAAAAATTAAAAAACGAATATGCAAAAGAAATAGAAGAACTCCTTAACCATAATGAAAATGAATAATCTTAGTCAACAAAAACAGTTTAGTATTAATGATATTATAAAAATTTTACCTCATCGGTATCCATTTATTCTTATAGATAAATTGGAAGTCATAGAGCCAGGTAAATCGTTAATTGCGATAAAGAATGTCACTATTAATGAACCATTTTTTCAGGGACATTTCCCAGGTCAACCGATTATGCCAGGTGTTTTATCTTTGGAAAGTATGGCACAAGCGGGTGCATTTTTGATGCTTAGCCAGGTAGAAGACCCATTGTCAAAGAATATGTTTTTTTCATCAGTAGAAAAAGCAAAATTTAGAAAACCAATAGTCCCAGGTGATCAACTTCAGATTAAAATGGAGCTGATAAAAAGAAAACTCAATATTTGTAAATTTGCAGGACAATGCATTGTTGATAGCCAAGTAGTGGCAGAAGCATTTTTAACTGCTACTATTGTAGATAGAATAGGTGGTTAATATCTCATCTTCTATACATCCCACAGCTATTATTGATGAAAATGTAAAATTAGGATCTAATGTTATTGTCGGGCCCTATTCAATAATAAACGCAAATGTTATTATTGGTAATCACACCACAATTGGGAATCATGTTACTATTTGTGAAAATACTATAATAGGAGATTCCTGTAAAATTTTTCATTCAAGTGTTATTGGTGAAATTCCACAAGATTTGAAATTTGATGGAGAAATAACACAGACGCTAGTAGGAGATAGAACAGTAATACGAGAATATGTTACTATTAATAGTGGGACAAAAGCTTTGGGTAAAACTCAAGTTGGTTCCGGCGTACTTTTGATGGCCTATGTACATATTGCACATGATTGTATAATTGGCGATAATGTAATTATGGCAAATATGGCGACTTTAGGGGGTCATGTGGAAATAAATACAGGGGCATCTTTAGGGGGAGGTGTATTAGTACATCAATTTACAAAAGTTGGCACCCATGCATTTATTGGAGGAGGTTATAGGGTTGTTCAGGATGTCCCACCATTCATTTTATGTGCGGAAGAACCTCTGAAATTTCAAGGGGTCAACCATATTGGCTTAAAACGTAAAGGGTTTTCCAGTGATGAGAGAGCTTTAATTAAAAAAATATATCATATATATTTTCGTTCTGAATTAAATCGTAAAGATGCTATACAAAAAATTGAAAATGATATAAAGCCAAGCTCACATAGGAATCAAATTTTAGATTTCCTCCGTTCATCTGAACGAGGCATAATTTAAGTCTTTATGAAAAAACTTATTTTTGTATTGATAATCCCATCTGTTATCATTTGTCAGAATTTTGATTTTAATTTGAATTCAGACCAATGTCAAGATTGTGAAAATTATGCTAGAGCCCGTATAAGTTTTTCATCATTATGGTTAAGTGAATCCCCAATTATTAATTTGATGAGTAAACAAAGAATTATTATACAAACAGGATTTGCATCCACCATGAAAAAACAAGGTGGTGAATATTGGAATTATCCAAACCTAGATGTAGGAATTAAGGCAACAAATAATTTAGCAATGACCATTAAAATATTTGGGTTCAAAGCGGGTAATGATGCCCCACAAGTTATAGGTGGTGGCTTACATTATGCTTATGGAACTAAAGACTCTCTTAATTGGGTGACATCTTTACAACGTGTTGATTTAAAAGGGTTAAACCATTTTCGTTTGTCATCACTTACATTAGATATTAAAAAATATATTATATGGAAGTCTATTCAGTTTAGAATTGGTCTTGGGTCTAATTTTTATAAACAAAAAACATATATCAATGATCCATCAATACCTCAAAAATTAGAAGGGCAGATTAACTTTTTTGGGATAGATGCATTATATAATTATTCAATATTTAATATTGGAATAGGTGTGAAAATGCACCCAAATAAATCGATAATGACATTCTTTATTCAAAAAGAAATATATTAATGCCTAAGCGAATTTCTATTTTAGGATCTACAGGGTCCATAGGTGTTAATACATTAAAGATTGTATCTCAATTACAAGAAGATATAGATGTCTTTTACCTGTCTTGTAATAAAAATGCCAGTTTATTAATTGAGCAAGCAATACAATTCAATGTTAAAGCTGTTTGTATTGTTGATAAAAATTATGTTTCTCAAGTACAACATGCTTTAGAGTCTTACGATATAGAAGTACTAGAAGGGAGAGATGGACTATTAGAACTTTCAGAGCGTAATAATGTTGATATTTTATTGAATGGACTAGTAGGTGCTTCTGGTATGGAGCCAACTTTGAGAGCTATCGAAGCTGGAATTAATGTAGCGTTATCAAATAAAGAAAGTTTAGTTATGGCTGGTAAAATCATTAAAAGAGCTATGGAAATCTCAAAAGCAAAATTGTTCCCAGTTGACAGTGAACATTCTGCTATATGGCAATGTTTGGTTGGTGAAAATATTGAAGATGTGCGTCGTTTAATCATCACTGGAAGTGGTGGCCCATTCCTCCGACGAAACATGGAGACCTTTCATGAGGTGACTATTCAGGAAGCGCTTAATCATCCAAATTGGGATATGGGTAATAAGATTTCTATAGATAGTGCGACAATGATGAATAAAGGATTCGAAGTCATTGAGGCATTTTGGTTGTTTGGTTTTAAATCGGAATTCATAGATATTATTATTCATCCACAGTCAATTATTCACTCAATGATTGAATTTAAAGATGCAAGTATTAAAGCTCAATTAGGCATCCCAGATATGAAAGTCCCCATTCAATATGCCCTTACTTATCCACGTCATATAGATACGCCATGGGAAAAGTTAGATTTTTTTTCATGTCAGGATTTTACATTTGAAGAACCAGATTTTGAACGATTCCCATGCATGCGGTTGGCATTCGAATCTTTGGAAAAAGATGGCACAGCTAGTGCGGTATTAAATTTATCAAATGACTATGCTGTTGCACGCTTTTTAAATGACGAAATTAAGTTTACAGATATTCCATTAATCAACGAATCATCCATACATTTGCATGAATGGGTACAAAACCCAACTTTAGATGATTTGAAATTATTGGACGATTGGGTAAAAAATCATGTAAGCTCTTATTAATTATAATGATTAACTATTAACTATTAACTATTAACTATTAACTATTATGACAATTATTTGGGCAACTATTATTGTATTAGGAGTATTGATTACAATTCATGAACTCGGACATTTTATTGCGGCTCGTTCTGTTGGTATTCGTGTAGAGAAATTTTCTATAGGTGCTCCTCCCCGCTTTTTTTCTATCATCTCCGAAGATAACGGTTGGAGTATACGTATTTTCTTTTATAAACGTACTAATGGGAAATTTATTTGGCAGCCAGTCTATGAAAAGTTTTTTAATAAAAATGGCCGAACCGGATCAGGGACTGAATATGTTTTAGCGCTTTTTCCTCTAGGTGGTTATGTAAAAATGGCAGGTATTATAGATGAAAATATGGATACAGAATTAAAATATGAAGATGATGAATTTATGTCTAAACCATTATGGGCTAAGCTTTGGGTGCTAAGCGCAGGGGTAATTATGAATACAATTTTAGCTTTTTTCATATTTGCATCTTTGGCTTTATATAATGGTTCTCCAGAAATTAAGAATCCACCTGTTATTACTGAATTACAGGAAAATATGCCAGCTGTCCAAGCTGGTCTCCAAATTGGCGATCGTATTTTAAGTATTAATGAAAATAATATTGAGACATGGGATGATCTCACTGCCAATATTAATCCATACCCCAATACAGATATTTCATTGATAGTATTAAGAAATAATATTGAAATTATGATGGATATTACTACTAAAGAGTTAACAGTCCCTTTGAATGACGGTATTGATACAATAGGGGTGATTGGGATTATACCTGAATTGATTTATAATGATATTTCGATTAGAGAAGCATTAAATATTGGAGTAACACGAACAATTAGCGGTTTTGCGATGATTATAATGAGTTTAAAAATGCTAGGTTCTGGGGCAGCTTCAATGTCAGATTTAGGCGGGCCAATAATGATTGCTCAATTAGCTGGTGAAACCGCTGAAGCTGGTTGGATACCATTTTTAACCTTTATGGCACTTATTAGTGTTAATCTAGCTTTTTTAAATATTTTACCAATCCCAGGGTTAGATGGGGGCCATATTTTTATTCATTTAATTGAAGGTATCATAAGAAAACCGCTATCCTTAAAAGCGCGAATTACAATTCAGCAGATTGGGATGACCTTTTTATTATTACTGATGGTTACGGTTATTTTTAATGATATCACTCGTCTTTTTAATTAATAATTTTATATAATTTTAAAGTTAGATTCCCAAACTTCATTTTAATTGTAATTTGTGCTGGATAGTGTTTAAAATCATTGGTAAACCAGATTGACATTGAACTTTCATTTTTAAAATTCTTTTTATCAATATTTGTTGGGGTCACTTCTGTGCAGTTAAATTGACCTAGGGGGATATTTATTTCTATGTTTTCATGGATATCCATTGTAAGTAAAGTGGTTCTTTTACCATCAATAATCACAAATTCTTTTCCATGTAAAGATTCTAAGTTTTTATTTCGTAGAAAATATAATAATGAATACGGAGAATGAGTATTTAATGGGATTGGCAATGTATCACCTTTTATAATAGCAAACTGATTATTGTGATTTAATAATATTTGTTTCTTTTTATTATATTTTCCTTCAGAAATATGTTTTTCTATTTTAATTGGTAATAATGAATGGTCATCTAGCCAAAGATTAATGACATCATTAATAGGATATATCTTATCTATAAATCCATGAGTTTTTGCGGAAAAACGGACATGCAATACGGATGTATTATTTATAGTATCTCTCCCAATAACTTTTAATGTTCCTTGACCGGCTTCAATTCCTGAAAATAATGCTTTGTAATAGAGGGACTCTCCCTCTGTAAAAGGATACGTTTTTCCATAAGAATAAGAAATAAATAAGATTATACATAACAATCTAATCATCGAATATTTTTTAGTTTATTCTTTTCAAATAAATATATCTTTGAGCTTTTTCCAACAATATTACCAGCATTAATAATGAGATCTATTTGATGACCAAATTCATTTTGGATTTTATTAGGGTTTGTCATTGGAGGTTGACCTGTGCGATTTACACTTGTAGTTATAATAGGGTTGTCATAGCTATTTGATAATCTATGACAAAAGTCATTATCGGGTATTCGTATACCTAAAGAATTTTGTTTACCCATAATTAATCTGGATACGATTCCATTTTTAACAGGCACAATGATAGTGGAATCTCCTCCCAAAATTTTGGAAATCCTGTTATAATATATTTTGGGAATTGTAATCCAGTCTAATACTGTTTGCTTATCGGGTGCTAAAACACTTAGTGGTGAACTTCGACCTTTTATAAGGTTAATTTTTTTTATAGCCTTATCAATTGTAGCATCACAACCCAAGCCATAGATTGTATCTGTTGGATATACAATAACACCGCCATTTTTCAAAATATCACAAGCTTTACTGATGCCAATATTATTTGTGGTATATGTATTATCTCCCATAATATATATTTATTTTTGTTTTGTTTTCCATCGTCGATGGAACCAAAAATACTGTTCAGGATATTCCCGGATTTTTGATTCAAGAACTGACGTAAATGCCTGAGTAATATCTTTTGTACTATTACTTTTTGGTTCTATAGGGATGATTTCGATACAGTATTTATGATATCCTGTTTTTACGCATACTCCAAAAACCATAGGAGCATTTGTTTTTTGATGAAATAGAGCGACCCCTTTATGGGTGGAAGCAGGGTGTCCAAAAAATTTTACAAATATTCCTCGATCACGAGCATCTTGGTCACTTACTAAGCCTAAAATACTATTTGATTTTAATACTGCTTCCATTTTTTCTATTGATTCTTTTCGAAAAATATGCTCGACCTTGCATAATTCGCGTTGTTCTTTAAAAAATTGATTTGCTCCGAGGTTTTTTTGCCGTTGAGCGATTCCTACTGCACGGTAATTTGTTTGTCCTACCCACCTTACAAACAGTTCCCAAGCACCAAAATGTGCTGAGATTAATATGCACCCGTTCTTTTGTTCCATGGCTTTATCTAGAATATCTGCACCAATGATTTTCATTTCAATTCCATCCCAAGATTTAGGTACGGAAAAAAATTGAACCATATTATGGGTAAAAAATTGATATATTTTTTTTATCTGATGATTTATTTTATCATTATGCCATTTAGGGAATGCCATTTTTAAATTATTTATAGCTATCTCACGTCGTTTTGGGATATAATTGTAGATAATACTTGCTAGCCTAAGAGATAAGCGAGATCTACTGTTAGCCGATAAAGATGACATCCATTTTTTAATAAATGTCAAAATCATATAGGTAAGTCTTTCAAATATTTTCATTTTAACTTAAGAAATTACATATTTGATTTATGGTTTTATGTTAGCATTTTTTAATAAATATTTATGTTTTTATTTTATATCCTTAATATTTCGTATGAAATTCTCTTTGATGAAAAGCTATTTTCTCACAATTTTCTTATATATTTCATTTCTTTACTCGAATGTTATTTATAAAGTACCCATCGAAGGTGTTATTGATCTTGGGTTACCACCATTTATTGAACGAGTATTAAAAGAAGCAGAACAAAATGGCGCAAAAGCAATTATTTTTGATATTAACACTTTTGGAGGACGCGTAGATGCTGCAACTCAAATTAAAGATGCCATTATGGGAGCAGATATACAAACGATTGCTTTCATTAATAGGCGAGCAATTTCCGCTGGGGCTTTAATTTCTCTTTCTTGTGAAACAATATATATGACTGGAGGCGGCTTGATTGGTGCGGCTACAGCTGTTGATATGTCTGGTAAAAAAGGGAGTGAAAAGGTAATTAGTTTTATGAGAGAAGAGATGGCATCTACTGCTGAAAAACGAGGTAGAAATAAAGATATTGCCCGAGGGATGGTTGATGAGGAATTAGAATTTTCATATTTAATTATTGATAAAGATACCCTAGTAGTAACAGATATTGAAGGTCGAAAAGAGGGGAAATTAATTTCTCTTACAACCGATCAAGCTATAAAATATAAAATAGCAGATGGAACAGCAGAAAATATTTTAGGTGTTTTAGATAGCCTTAGCTATTCTGATATAAATATTATTGATACAGAAGAAAATTGGTCAGAATCGTTTGTAAGATTCCTCACAAATCCTGTGGTAGCATCGCTTTTAACTACTTTTGGATTTTTAGGTATTCTTTTTGAGCTTCAAAGTCCTGGATGGGGGATACCTGGGGTTGTAGGGTTAATATGTCTTATCCTATCATTAAGTGTGTCTTATATAGCTCAATTAGCAACTATGTCTGATCTTTTATTTATTGTAGGCGGGCTCTTATTATTACTTTTGGAATTATTAGTTATCCCTGGATTTGGAATAGCTGGTATTAGCGGAATAGCCATTTTCATTTATGGATTATATTTATTACTCTTACCTGATATCCCGGTTAGTGATGAAATTATTAGTCAGGCGACAGATGGGTTTTTAATTGGTCTAATTGGAGCAGCGATTGGATTATATCTATTAGCTAGATTAATGGTTAAAACAAAATTTTGGACACAACTTACATCACCAAGTACACAAAAAAAGGAAGATGGCTATACTACTACATTTGGATGGGAAGAATTGGTAGGTAAAATTGGGGTTACTGATACTGATTTACACCCCGCAGGGTGGGTTAAAATTACATACAAGAGAGTTTTTGTTGTCAGTGAAGGCGACTATATTGAAAAAGGTCAGGATGTTGAAATACTATCTGTAGATGGTAATAGAATTGTCGTAAGAGAAATAACAAAAAAATAAGATAAGGAGCATTATTATGCCCATTTTACAAATTATTATGTTGACGTTGATCGTATTTTCAATCACTCTAATATTATATTTTGTTCCAGTAGGTCTTTGGATCCAAGGTATCGTATCTCTAGGTATTGGTCGAATACGGATTGTTGATCTTATCCGTATGAGATTACGAAAAATTGCGCCTAGATTAGTTACGGATGGTGTTATTAATTTACATAAGGCTGGACTAGCCCATATAACTACCGATATGTTGGAGACTCATTTTTTAGCTGGAGGTAATGTTCAGAATATTGTTGCTGCGTTAATTGCAGCGGATAAAGCGAATATTGAATTGCCTTTTGAAACCGCTACGGCAATTGATCTCGCAGGTAGAGATGTTAAGGAGGCAGTACAAACATCAGTATATCCTAAAGTTATTAATGCTCCAAAAGAAGGGTATTTAGCCGCTGTTGCTAAAGATGGTATTGAATTAAAAGCAAGAGCACGTGTAACAGTTAGAACCAATATACCTGGCTTAGTTGGTGGTGCTACAGACGATACTGTAATCGCTCGTGTAGGTGAAGGAATTGTTTCAGCTATTGGATCAGCAGGTAATTATTCAGCTGTATTAGAAAACCCTGATAATATTTCTCGTGCAGTACTAGATAAAGGTTTAGATGCCGGCACGGCTTTTGAAATATTATCTATTGATATTGCTGATTTAGATGTTGGTAAAAACATTGGGGCATCATTGCAGGCTGATCAAGCTGAAGCCGATTTACGTGTTGCGCAAGCTAAAGCTGAAACTCGTAGAGCTATGGCAGTAGCAGAAGAACAAGAAATGACTGCAAAAACTCAAGAAATGAAAGCGAAGGTAGTTGAAGCAGAATCGGCAGTTCCAATAGCAATGGCACAGGCATTTAAGGATGGTAATTTAGGGATAATGGATTATTATAAAATGGAGAATATTAAATCAGATACCGGCATGAGAGATTCGATTGCTGATGTAGATAATGATCCTACAGATGATAACCCTGTAGAAGATAATTAGACTTTATATATTCGCTTCAGTTTTGGAGATTAATATTCCAGACCAGATTGCCAATCAGGTTACCAGTAGAGGCTTACGGTGTTATCAAGAACAGCATTGGTATGGCGAACATTTTCTTTTTGATTTTATTGGAGATACTAACGTCGAGGGGAAACGTATATTAGAAATTGGTTGTGCTGAAGCAGGATTGCTCAAATTTTACCAAGATAGAGGTGCTATTTGTTCTGGATTAGAGTTATCTGATACTAGATATAATAATGCGATATTACTTAATGAATCGAATGCGATGCATTTATTCCAGGCAGATATTTGTAACCCCAAATCATATGAGATAGAATTAAAAAATAAATATGATTTGATAATTATTAGAGATGTAATTGAGCATATTGAACAAAAAGAAATAGCATTAAAAAATATATATGATTTGTTAAAGCCAAATGGAAAACTTTTTGTTTCATTTCCTCCAAAATATTGTGCATATGCCGGTCATCAACAAACGATTCCAGCTATGATTGGTAAATTACCTTATCTACATTTATTACCTAATTTTCTGTATAAAGGATATTTAGGTTTGATTGGATGCCCCGATAATAAAACTGATTATCTTCTTAGTACGAAAGAAACTAGAATTTCTATTTATAGAATGAGAAAATTATTAAAAATAATAGGATTTAA
>MDSY01098032.1_pt1 | contig 10047 bp, 11 predicted proteins | sample 811131 | NCBI WGS metagenome assembly MDSY01 (sample SAMN05326643, study PRJNA326480) | marine metagenome | isolation source: seawater | place: Atlantic Ocean: South West | collected 2010
CAGTCATCCTCAATTCCTAAAACAATAACAAAATAGATGGCAGCAAACATATGCATAAACAAATGTCCTATTGCTGCATAAAAAGTGGCTAATTTATCTTGCATAAGAAAAATAAATGTAATTCATTAAATTTTCTGATTCAACAGTGTTCAAGTACATTCCTTTATTAGGATGGGATTAATATAATAAGAAAAGTATAAACTAGGATCACATTAGTTACACTTTTTCAATCGAAAGTAAGAGGTAATTTACATGTTATACAACAATATACTTGAAATGATTGGAAACACACCAATCGTCAAACTTGATAGAATTGGACGCTTTTTTGGATCCTGTTGCTGATAAATTGCTGCAAGCTATCGTGCTTATCTTTTTAGTTCAATCTGATCGAATTTGGTATGTCGATATTATAGCTGTAATCATTATAGGTCGTGAAATAACTTTATCTGCATTAAGAGAATGGATGACAACCTTTGGCAATTAGAGATAAAGTCATGGTCTCATGTCTGTTAAGTTGAAGATCACATTACAGATGTTTGGTATTGGTTTTATGGTTTATTTGCAACCAATTCTAGGTATTTATGAATACGCTCTAAGCTTCACATTGCCCTTGTTATCTGCAGTGATGACTTTGTGGTCAATGTATTAATATCTTGAGGCTGCTCGGCCGTCAATGCAGAAAGAGTCCTAAATTATTTATTAAGCTTTCAGCTTTCACTGCCTTAACAAAGTATGCTATATGTAATATGCATATATGACTGAGATGTAACAGTAATGACAAAACAATCCAAGCAGAAATTAACCTCTCTGGTATTAACTATTATGCTGGGTTTATTGGCTTTTAATACAGATGCTTAATTATTTTATATTCATATCATCAATATCATTAAGCGTATCTGCTTGGTCTTATGATCTTGATGATTTAACAAAATTTAACAATACTAAAGTATGTCTTGATTGTAATTTAAATAATATAGAATTATTAAATAAAGTATTAATAAACAGTATTTTAAATAACTCTTCTATTTCTAATTCTACTTTGAATAATTCAATTTTTAGGTATGGAAATTTAGTAAATGTGAGATTCGTGAAATCGAATTTACAAGGTGTAGATTTTACTAATGCTAATCTAAAAAATTCTAATTTTAGGTTATCTGATTGCACTAATAGTAATTTTACTTCTACAAATCTTAATAATGCTAATTTTTCAGGAGCAAACTTAAAAAGGGCATCATTTAAAAATGCAAAACTGAAATATGTAAATTTCAGGGATGCAAATCTTGAGGCCACGTTTTTTGAGGCTACTGATCTCACTCAAGCACAATTAAATAACGCTGAACTGAATAATGTTAATTTTAGTTTCGCTATTCTTATAGAGTCGAACTTTTCTGGTGCAAATTTAACGGGTGCAAATTTGGCAAATGCAGATGCCAGAGGAGCTGATTTTACAAATGCAAAGTTTATAAATGCTAATCTTACTAATACTAATCTCAGTAATGCCACTCTCTATGGTGCTGACCTTAATAAAGCTGACTTAAGATTTGCAAATCTTACCAATACAGACCTAACTAATGTCAGCTATTGCAGGACGATGATGCCATGGGGCCTCATAAATGATGATTGTAGTTAAAGTTGAGTTAGATTAGTTTTTTATAATTAAGGATAACTTTAGCTATCAAGATTGGTACGAACGCATTTTCTTAATTGGAGATCTTGGATTTCCTCAAGTAATACTTTTAGCTTTCTGAACTCATTTACTTCAGGGGCTACTCCTGACGATTGATAGCCTATAAAATCTTTTCCTGTAATTGGATTTGATATAGAGATTCCAGCAGTGAAGGATGGAGTGCTTCTTGCTGCACCTTCAATTGTTTCTTCAGCGATCGTATTGATTAGATCTGAGACTTGAATCTTAGCTTCGTTTAATTGTCGACAGTTTAATACGGCAGGATTTTTGTCAAAATGAACTTCCTGTTGAGCAATCTCTGGATAAACATAGACAGGTGAGGCACAACTAGCTAAAAAAAATGTGGCTACGGTAAATAAAAAAGATAGTTTGGTGATATAAGACACTTTCATTTGTTCCTCACTAGTGTTTTTCTAAATCTAGGCTAATATAATTATAAATGACATATGATGACAATTACTATACAACTAATTGTAATGATATCCAATCCAAAAGATAAATAATTTCATCGAAATAGGAAATTGATGTTTTAAATAAATCTAAATAGGTTGGTTAGGAGCGCTCTATGAACAATTTAGAGCTAATTATTAAATGATTTGATGTATCCAAATGAGGTCACTCATTTTAAAAAAAGAAATTTTGAGACAATAAAAATGAATGACATGGTCATAGGTAGGGTAACTTATGAGCCAACTAGCAATGAACCAATAACTATAAATCAATCAATTCGTCATAAGAGAATTGCCAATCAGCTTCAATCTCAAGAACAATTACGAAACAAATCGCAGCAAACATATGCATAAATAACTCTCCAACTGCTGCATAAAATTTAGGTAATTTAGATTGTGAGACTGACATACAATATTTCTCTAAATATTTTCTCTGATTGGATGGTGCTCAAGTATATTCCTTTGCTAGGATAGGTATTACATTTAGATGAAAAATATAAACTAGGTTTAATAAGGAAAACAGCTAATGTCCGCACCATTTGCAATTATTTCCCTTGAAAAACAAAAAAAAGATGCCAAACAATTCGCACAAGAATTAGGTGAAAGCTTCCTGCAATGTGGGTTTTGTGGAATTAGTGAGCATACTCTTGATCTTGATCTTATTGATGATGTGATGATTATTTTTAAAGAATTTTTTGCTCTTCCACACGCTACAAAAAAACAGTATTTTGATCCTAAAGTTAAAGGCGCTCGAGGTTACACGCCGACTCGTATAGAGACGCCTAAAGATAGTAATCACGCAGATTATAAAGAATTCTGGCATGTGGGGCGAGAACTTGAAAGTCACCATCCACTATCACAATGGATGCACAAAAACTTAGATGTCAAAGAGATTGAGAAATTTAACAAAAAAACTAATGCCTTATATGATCAATTTGATAAATTAGGTCAATCCCTCCTTTCAGCCATCGCTATATTCTTAAAACTTGATGCCACCTATTTCATAACTCATGCTGGAGCAGGTAACAGCATTATGCGTGCAATACATTACCCTCCGATTGAATTAAAAGAAGAGGCGCAAAGAGCAGGAGCTCATGAAGATATTAATTTAATCACACTACTAATAGGTGGACATCAAAGTGGGCTTGAATTACTCACTAAACAGGGAAAATGGGAAAAAATTCAAGTTGAGCGTAATATCATTATTTGTAATATTGGCGATATGCTACAGCGATTTACTAATCACTATCTACCTTCAACGACTCATCGCGTATCAGCCTCAATGATGGAGGCAAAGATATCGCGTTATTCTATTCCTTTTTTCGTGCACCCAAACTCGGATTGGCGCATCAAAACACTGGCTGATTGCATTACTAATCAAAATCCAAATCGTTATTCTGAAAGTATCCTAGCAGAGGATTTTCTTGCCTCAAGATTGAGAGAAATTAATCTAGCTTAACCAATAACTAAAGAGAATTTTATGTCTATAACCCCAAAAAATATCTACATAAGTGTCATGATTGGAATAATAATCTCATTCTCAAATGTATTAGCAGATGATGATTCATATGAAGTATTTAAGGCGTATCAATCATATTCTAGAAACTGGATGAATATGGATGCAGCATCTATCGCAACTGAAAATTTTCATACCAAGGTAAATATCAATAATGAGTCAATAATCTCACTCGATACGTCAATGATTGAACAAAACTTTCTAACAACTTTCAAGAAACTTAGAGCAGACGATTATTGGTATAGCGAGGAAACATTGAGCTTTTGCAAGCAAAGTGATTCTGTTTATCAGATATTTAACCATTTTGATCGCTATAAGCAGGATGGCTCTCTACTCCAAGATCAATTGGCAGCTACTTATATTATGGAAAAACGCAATGATCAATGGAAGTTTGTTTACATGTCAATGATTGATAAAAATTGGAAAAATAGTGGCTGTGATCAATATCAAAATTATGAATTTATGACAAAAGATATGCAATTCAGAGAATCAATCGCTAAGCGCTGGAATGGCGGCTTTATTCAACTTGATGACGGGTACACTTACTATGAACAAGCCAATTCAAAAGCAAAAGAACATATAATACTGGTCCATGGTTTTTCTGTGCCCTCTTATATCTGGGAACCTACATATCAAGAAGCAATTAAACGAGGTTATGGGGTTATCCGTTATGATACATATGGAAGAGGCTTCTCAAGTAATCCTGATACTGATTATTCAACTGAATTTTATACGAATCAACTTATAAATCTAATGGATGCTTTAGACATAGATAAAGTTAAATTAGTAGGCCTTTCAGATGGTGGCAGAACTGTGGCTATGATGGCTGCAATGCATCCAAAGAGAATAGATCAATTGATTCTTGTGTCACCTTCAGGTTTTCATAATGATCGGGCATTTGAAAGTAATAATGTATCTCAAAATGAGGTTAACGAATTTATTAGTAACGCCTATCCTACTATCGGTCAAGGTCAGCTATCTGATTTTTATGAACCTCAAAATTTTGTAAATTGGAGCTCACGTTATAATGGACTGCTAAAGTACCAAGGATTCGCAAGAGCTCTTATATCAACGCGAAAAAATTATCCAGATATGAATAGAATTCATAATATTATCCATTCAAACGAAGTGAAAACTTCAATTATTTGGGGAACGCATGACAGTGTGTTACCCCTAAACTCCGTAAGAGAAAAATTGAGCGCAGTGTTGCCTGATGCCACTCTATATGAATTTTCTGCATCAGGTCATTTACCTCATATGGAAGAACAAGAAAGATTTAATCGATTATTATTTGAACAAATACTCGAGTGATGTCAATTTATATTGAGTCTAATCAAGTAACTCTTTCATTTCAGAAAATCGATATTTTTTAATTAAAGCAAATAAAATAGTGACAGTCTCTATATCTATATTGCCAGAGTAATTTGAGGGTCGATAATGCATTTGCATTGCTCTAAATGCTAATCTTGTTTGTTCGTCATAGAGACCGCTGTCTTCGATTGGATAACCTAAAATTCTTAACGCACGCTGTATGATAATGAGTTTAGGTAATTGTTCTTCAAACAATTGAGCGTATTTCTGAACATCACTCTCCTCATACCATGCACCAATACCCGCATCATATAACTGCTGCCAAGGGAAATCTGGCCCAGGATCAGACTTTCTATGGGGAGCAATGTCAGCATGGCCAACTATATCAATAGGATCCAATTCTGGATAACGATTTAGAATATCTTTCAATAATCGAATCAATAACTCGATTTGATGTTCCGGGTAAGACAAGAATTCACATTCAAGATTATCAATATTAGGAGGATCTGTTTGCTCATTGCAATAAAATTCATTGACTACCTCAATTCCAATAGAGCGATCATTCAAGGAAACTTCTTTACCCCACTGACTCAGTCCAGCATGCCAAGCCCTCTCATTCTCTGGAACTAAGCGATAAACAGCAAGATCGTCTTTATGGTAACTGTCATCATCGAGATGAGGTATCAAATAATGTGAACTGACCGGATAAGCAGAATTCGTTGTTAAAGTATCAAGTGATTCAGCAAAATCCTGTGAGGTTGCATGCAACACAATATAATCGACTCGACTGTTTAGATTTTCTGATGGAACATCAATTATTTTGTAGGTAGTACAGCCGGCAAGTAAAAAGCCAAGTAATGTTATGCGCCCTAACAAAATCATAAAGTTATATTTCTATAAACCCAGTCTAATACCAACAGCGGTGGATAATCCCGAGAAATCATCATGACTCAAGCCAATACTATAACCCAAGTTATTCATAGAGTGATTGATGAATTTAAAGCCAATATTATTATTAATCTTACCATCTAAAGAGTATTCTAGTTTTTTAGTTAACGGGTCAAGGTCGACCTCAGCCAACTTAGTACTCTCTAGAAAAAGATTAAATTCCCATCCTTGAGCATCGCCCATCTTTAAGCCAGCTTGAGCGTACAAATCAGATCCGGTTTTCATTAGTTTAGTTGGATTTTCGAGCTCCCACTGATTCACACCCATCTCAGCATATACATCCATAATTCTAGCAAAATTGAAAGAATAGCCACTTTTAGAGACATTTTTGAATATATCAGCTATAGAAGAATGGTATCCAAGTGCTGCAATTTTTTTTGATCTTTGATAAACAGTATTATCAGATTTAACCTCTTCATCTCTTATTGAGCCTTTGATATAAAGTGAGGCAGGCAGGCCCAAAGAAATATCCCCGATATAACCAATATCATTTATGTTGGTAGCGATGACATCAAGAAAAGTATAAGAAAACTTTTTATCTTGAGAAAATGTTAAGACAGGAAAGAATAACAATAAGAATAACGTCAATTTTTTCATTTCATGCCCTCATGATTGGAACACAACAGACTATATCACTAAAAATATTTAAAAAGATCTTTGAAACTAACATATTAACTTATAAGACTTAAAAAAGTGGCCACAAAAGTGGCCACAACTATTCTTACAAGTGACCACATAAAATCAAATTAATGCCAAAGCCATCATGATCAAACAAATCAGTGAACCAATCCAAAGTAACGTTCTTACATGGGTAATACCTGCGGTATAACAGACCATATATAATACTCTTAGAATCAACCAATAGGTGGCAAGAGAGGCAACATCAACGCCTTGAACAATTGATAGTATTGCTAAGGCTAGGAATACTGGGTAACTTTCCTGGAAGTTTGCAGCGGCACGTTTTGCTCGCTGAAACATGACTGATTCAGAGGCAGTGTCATCGCGATTTGAAGTCAAATAATCCAGATTTTTTAAGTTAAACATCAATGGCCATAACCACTGTGCTACAAGAGCTAAAACAAAAGAATAAACAATTAAATCAACCATATCTTTCTATCTCCTATACATTATAAACCAAACCTATTAAACGTTTTCCAATCAAGAGTTTCAAGTACTAATTGAATTACAAATATACTAGATAAAAATTAGATTGAGTCTGAGCAGACGTTAAGAATTGTAAAGATTGTATCTATTGCAACTAGACTGTAATAAAACAATAACGAAATATATCAAATAAAATGCAAATTTAATTCATCAAATAAAGGAATAGTAATGAGAATAATAATTCTACTAATTGGACTTAGTTTCCCTCTAATAGGATCGGCACAAACATATGAACATGAACCGGTTGCCAATAAAGCAGAATATTGGATAAGCAAATTTGCTCCTCGCAGAGACATGGATGACCTAATGAAATGGAGTGAGGATTATATTGAGTTTACAAATGATAGAGCAGGATTTGAAAATATAAACAGTTCAATTATGGTTCCTTATTTTACTAATGATGTTAGTTCAGCAGATTTTATTTGGTTAGATATCTACCCCAACTCAACTGAGCAATATGCGGCAATGGAAGAATTAGTTAAAAATGGTGGAGATTTAAGCAGTAAATGGCCAGGTAATAATGTTAGAGTTTTAAGCTCTTGGCAATGGGAGATATCAAACTCACCCATCGCAGATGGTAATGGAATAGTAGAGTATCAAGATTGCATGCTAAGAGAGGGTGTTACTTTAAGAACAGCATTTGATGGATATAAGAATTTTGCATCAACATCACAAGCAGCAGGTATGTCTGGTGGCATGAAGATGATTTTTAATGAAAGCGGCAGCAATAATGCTGAGCGTGATTATGTATTTACTATCTGGAATAGCTCTATTAGTAAGTATGGCTCTGATTTGGATACCTATGTAAATGAATTGAATGGAACTCCATGGAGTGATAACCATGGTGACTGGGCCGTATGCAAAAATAGTAGAACATTTACTTCGATACCCATATCAACCCCATAAAAGATTATAGATTTAAATTTCTTAAATCAAAAGGAGCCGCTAGGCTCCTTTTTTATTGGAAACGTGAAAAGATAATCAGTATCAAGCCAAGTACAAAACTGATAAACATCCATTTAATTAATTGATGAATTTTCAACGAAGCCCCATCAAATTCCTTCCAGATAAATACCCCCCAGATGGCTGCTATCATCGTTGCTCCTTGACCCAGACCATAGGAGATAGCATAACCAGCCTTCTCAGAAGCAAGAATATTTAAAGACATACCTAAACACCAGATCACACCACCAAGAAGTCCTATGCAATGCAGGCGAATATTTCCATCTCGAATATAATCTTTATATGAGACCGCATCACCACTCAATGGGCGATACATGAATATTGTATTCCATATAAAATTAGAGACTAAAAGACCCATAGAAAAAACAAAGACAGCGCTGTAAGGTGTCATCAAACCAATCTCTGGATAAGCAAAATCGAGTGACATTGATGAGGCTACAAAGCGATAAAAAAAGCCCATTAACAAACCGCCTGCAATAGATAAGATGATGCCTTTATTTGGTGTTTCTCGCTTACCACTGGATAAACCTTGATAGGCTAACGCATCTAAAATAATTGCTACCGCAACAAGGAAAACTCCTAAAAAAAGTAACCAAGGATCGCCAATAGGAACAGCAAAATAATTTATTAACACGCCAAGAACCAATGCAATTCCTATGCCCACGGGAAATGCTACCGCCATACCAGCTATGTCAATGGCAGCAACAATCAACAAATTAGCAAGATTGAAAATTACACCACCAAGAAATGCAGAACTTAAGGATGTTGTACTTGCTTGTTGAAGATCTTCAATAAATCCTCTTCCAAGCTCACCATTACTGCCCAAGGTCATGCCCATCAACAAGGAAAATAAACCCACGCCAATAGCATAATCCCAATAATATAATTGAAAAGACCAAGTTTTACTGGCTAGCTTTTGAGTATTAGCCCACGAACCCCAACAAAACATTGTGATAATACAAAATATTACCGCCATAAAATAATTATCCACTATGAACATCAATCAATCTCCTTAATATATGGCATAGAATCTTGGGCACCTTTTCGAGTGACAGAAATAGAAGCAGCATGACATGCTCTTTTAATGCCCTCCTCTAGTGACAGGCCAATGGCAATACCAACAGATAAAGCTCCATTAAAACAATCACCCGCAGCAGTTGTATCAATGGCTTTTACCTTTGGGGACGGGATGAATTTAATAGTATTTTCTTGGGCTAAAAGTACACCTTTAGCACCCATAGTAATTGCCACATTTTTTACCCCAGTTGCCATCAATTTTTTTGCAGCAACTTCTGCAGATTTATTATCTGTTACCTCTATACCAGTTAATTTTGTGGCTTCTGTTTCATTCGGCGTGATCAGATAGAGTTCATTTAGAAAATTCAGCGGGTATGTTGGCGCCGGCGCTGGATCAAGAATAACCTTCCTAGAGGTACCTCGAGCAGCCTCGACAATATAAGCCACCGTATCTAATGGAATCTCTAGCTGCAATAAAATAATGGCATTATCTGGCATGGAATCTAGAGCAGCCCTGACCTTTTTTTGATCAAGCTGATTATTAGCGCCGGGCGCAACGACAATATGATTTTCACCTTTATCATCAACACTGATTAATGCAACACCAGAGGCAGCAATTGGATCTCTAGCAATGAAATCACAATTAATACTCTCACGCTTTAAGCAAGCAATTGATTGATCACCAAATATATCCTCACCCAATCTTCCGACCATAGTGACTTCACCACCAAGTCGAGCAGCAGAAACGGCTTGATTGGCACCTTTTCCGCCTGCAGTCATCATAAATTCTCCTCCCATGACAGTTTCACCTGGAGCGGGCAGATTTTTAGTCATAGCAACCATATCTGTATTGATGCTTCCTATGACAAATATAGGGTTTTGCTTAGCTGACATAACTTACTTTCCTAATATTTAGTTATTAATTATTTTTTTATCATCAGTAAGGCTATCAATTGATGGCAGATGGTATGGAGCCATATCATTATGAACAA
>MDSY01102548.1_pt1 | contig 10046 bp, 3 predicted proteins | sample 811131 | NCBI WGS metagenome assembly MDSY01 (sample SAMN05326643, study PRJNA326480) | marine metagenome | isolation source: seawater | place: Atlantic Ocean: South West | collected 2010
AAGCCGCAACCGAGGCCATCGCGGAGGCGCAGGAAGAGTTGGAACTCGCGCAGGCCGTCGCAGCGGACACCGCGACGTGGGCCGCCGCCACGGAGGCGCATGCGGAAGCCGTGGCGGCGATGGCGGACCTCAAGACGCAGATCGCCATCGCCACTGCGGCGGCGGCGGACTCCTCGGACCCCGAGGCGCAGGAAGCCGCGCGACTTCTGCTCGTGTCTCTCAACGAGCAGCTCATTGCCGCGGAGGAGAAGGTTGCGGAGACCGCAGCGGCTGTTTCGGAGGCCAAGGCTGTGGTCATCGACACCTACGTCAACGCCGCTTCCGCGTCCGACGCGTCAACCGAAGCCGCCGAGGCGATGGAAGCCTGGGAAGCCGCGGCCACGGAGCTGGCCAACGCCAACGCGTTTGTGGACGAAATCACCGCTCAACTGGAAGAGGCGCAGCGATCAGGGGACGCCGAGGCGATCAAATCACTCGAGTCGCAACTCACCAAAGCCATCCAAGCGGCCGCCAATGCCAAGGTTGCGGAGCAGAACGCCAAGGAACTTGTTGACGAAATCACAAGCGGCATCAAGGCTGCGGAACGCGAACAAGAAATCGCGCAAGCGGAAGCTGCGGTGGACCAAGCGAAGGAAGCACTTCTCGACGCCAAGGCGCTCGTCTCAGACATCGCCGCCAAGATTGCGGAAGCGCAAGCCGCCGGGGACACCCAGCTCGTTGCGGAGCTTCAAAAGCAGCTTCAGATTTCGCAAGCTGCCGTCGTCGCGGCTGAAGAGGCTGTCGAAGCGGCGGAGAAGACGGTGCTCACGATCCAAACCTCGCACGCCGCGGACATCGCGCAGTCCATTGCGGACGAGTACAGGGCCACGTCGGACGAGTTCGACGAAGAGGAGCACGCGGAGACGATGGCACAGCTCGAGGAGGTCGTTTCAGGCGCCGCCATCGCCGTGGACGTGGCGAAGAAGAACGTGGCGGATCTGGAGGCACGCATCGCCGCTATCGTTTTGGCCGCCGCCGACTCCTCTGACCCCGCGGCGCAGAAAGCCGCGCAAGCTGAGCTGGAGAAGCTGGAGCGCAAGCTGCAGCTGGCGAAGGAAACCTTTGCCGCGGCGGTGGATCACCTGGAGGATGTCAAAGCCTCGAGAGACGCGTACGAAGCCAAGGCTTTGGCGCACAAAGCCGCCACGGAGACCGCGATCGACACTGCAAACACGATCGCGGGGGCCATCGCGGACAAAGTGGCGGGCGAACAAGTCGTGCGGTCGTACGCCCCCGGCATGGCCCCCGGAACTGCGAACATGCACTACATCAAGATCACCGACCCGGACGGCACCACTCGTTACGTCGCCGTTGACCAAGTCGTGCAGGAGGCGCAGCAAACGGTTACCGATTTGAAAGCCAAGTTACTGGCGCTCATCGCGCAGGAAAAGGCTGCGGCCGAGTCGGGCGACGCCGCGGCGTACGCCAAATTCAAGGCGCAGGTTGCTCTTCTCAAGGAGGACTTGGCGGCGGCGGAGAAGGCATTGGAAGAGGCGGTGGAGATGGTCAACAAGCACTACCTCGACAACCACTTCATGGCCCCTGGTGCCGCCCCCACATACCCCGACAAGTTCATCAAGGTCGTCATCGATGGCGTCACGACGTATGTCTCGGCGCAGGCGCTCGCGTCGGAAGCAAAGGCGCTGTACGAGCAGGCGAACGACAAGGTGGACGAGCTGAAGCAAGACTTGTTGCTGTTGCTCGCGCAGATGAAGAAAGCCGCGGACACTGGGGACGAGGAGGCGTACAACGCCCTCAAGGCGAAGGTTGCGCAAGCGAAATCCAAGCTGCGCGTCGCCGAGCTCCACGTGGAGGAAGCGCTTGCGAAGTACAACAAAGCCGCCGAGCAAGCGCCTGGGGCGTTCCCCATTGCTGCCGCGCCCTCAGCGCACGACTCGATTCTGCTCTCCGACCTCACCAACGCCAAGAAGGAAGTGTCGGAGCTCAAAACAACGCTCATCGAGCTGCTCGCGAAGATGCAGCGAGCCGCGGACTCCAAAGACAAGGTGGCGTACGACTTGCTCAAGCAACAAATCCAAGAGCTCAAATCCAAGCTGAAGCTGGCGGAGATTCGCGCCAAGGACGCGCAGGACCGTTTGGACGGGGTGTACCACCACGACCACATGGAAATGGAAATGCTCCCGCCCAAGGCGCCCAAGGCGCCTCCCTCGCCCAGATATCAAGGTCCCCCCGCGGTGGTGTCAGTGGACGCCAGGCACATCACGTGGTTCGACAACGCGAAGGGTTCTGTGACGGGTACGATTCAATCCGAATCCAAGGGCACGCACGTCGAGTACGGCGAGATTCAAAACGTCAAGAAATATGACGTCAAAGCCACGGACGGTCTCAAGCTCGGGCACGGTGACATCAAGCTGCCCGCGATGCGCGAAATGGGCGACGAGGCTGTGTCAGTTGCGATCCGCCTGAAATTCACGCACGCGCCCGACAACGGCGCGTGCCTGTTCCACATGGGCAACGGCGACGGCGACGCGTTCCAGGTCAAGGTTGAGGACGGCGTGTTGACGTTCCAAGCGTCGCCCTCCGTCGCGGCCGGTGGGGATGAGAAGATGGCGATCATCGCCATGGAGGAGGATGTGTCCAAGTTTGTGCTTGGCAGGGAGTACACCATCGTCGCGGTGCTGGGCAACGACGGGTACATGTACTTGTTTGTGGACGGCGACAAGGTTGCGGAGGGTAACGGCATGGTGAACGAGCTCAACGGGTTCATTCGCGACGTCACCATGGGCCCTAGGCGGGACAACTACGTCGGTACGTGCTACGTCGAGGAGGAACACCCGTTGTCCGCGGGGATCATCGCGGTGGATGTGTTCGACGGGGAGCTGAGCGACTTGGACGTCATGATGGTGTCCGGCTCGTTCACGCAGGATGAGGATTTCACCACGGAGCCGGAGATTGAGGTTTAAGAGGAGGTGGAGAAATGAAAAGAAAACGAATTGATACCAATTGCTCTCGCGCGACCACGGCGGAACGCAAACTCCACCACGCCGCGCCAGAGTTTACATAAATGAATAGTTAGCGACGCTGAATTTAATGAACGCTATTAAACAAATAAACGAACACTACTAGTAACGAATACAACCATTACTACCCACTCTCTAAAACCAACTAAAACGACTACAGGGTTGTGCGTTGAATACGCATTGAACTTCAAGAATTTTTCGTCATTTCTTTCCCTTTTCCAACAGCCGCGCGCGTCGCTCATCGTACGTGGGTTCGGTTTCGCGGCGCATAAGGGGCACGTGCGCTGCTTTTGCGGAGACGCCTATTCCTCCACCAACCTTGCCCGGGGCGCTCAAACAACACACCGCGGCGAGAACGTCGCCGGCGATATTTCCCGACGTATTTCCTGAATCGTCGCCCTTTTCACTGTCGTGTAAATTCAAGTCGCACCACGTCTCCGCCCAGATCCCCGCGCGTCGCAGGTGCGTTGCGAGTTGCTTTGCAGAGTGGGCCTGAAGCTGCGCTCTCGCTGCTGCGCTCGTCGTGAGCTTTAAAGTATCCTTCGGAAACCCGCACCGCCACAGCACTAAAGGCTCATCCGGCGCCATCTCGTACTGCGGCTTCCTTTTGGTTTTTTGAACATCCAACAGTTGATCGACCACACTTACGTCTTCCCGCCCCAGCCCGACGAGAAACAAAACTGTCGCCATGTACCTGACTTGGTGCCACAGGAATGCACTGCCTTCTATGCTTATATAGCAAAGCCCAGGCGGTGCGCCGGGTGAGGTTTGTGATTTTTTGCCCATAGCACCACCGACGAAACCAGACGCGCCCGCGCCTCCATTTGCGCCGCCGTGTCGCCATTCAGTTTCATCGCCGTCGCAGTCGACGACTTCGCATTTGTACACCTCTCGTCGGTAGTTGTGCACGTTCTTGGCGTCCATCTTGCACACGTTCCGGAAGTCGTGCTCGCCCTCGAATTTCTTCGCAGCGAGGCGCATTAAGTCCAAGTCTAATCCATAGGATGTGTCAGTCGTTGCATGCGTAGTTGTATGAGTATTTAGTGTGGTACCATCCGTACTTTCATTACTCAAATTATCCTCCAGCCACTTGCAGAAGAAGTATTTATAAATTCGTTTCTCGCAATCGAAGCGCGCGGAGAATTTGGGGTCCACGTACGACGACCCCAGCACGCGGATATCGTCCGGAAGCGCTCGGTTCAGCAGCGCCACGTAGTCGTGCTCGTCGGTTTCGTTTTTCTGAGCAGACGGGGCAGAGGGGTGTTTTCGTTGCGCACGATTTTCGCGGTTGGAAAGGTCATCAGACGTAGATTGCGTATCGATGTATTTCGATGTATTTTCGTCGCCGTCGGTGTTGGCGTTTGTTTCTTCGTCGCCCGCTTCGCGTATTCCCTCTTCCGCTCCAACTCCTCGCTTCGACCTTAATCTCAACGAAACAACCTGCCCAAGCGCACTCACTCCAGCATCGGTTCTGCCGCACCGCGTGTACTCCACGTCTTCCCAGGTAGAGTCGTGCCCAATGAGCTTTGTGCGTCGCAACGCGGCGAACAAAGCACCCTCCACGGTTGCCACGCCGCTTGTCTCCGCGCCCTGTTGCGCGAAGCCGTGGTACTGCCACCCGGCGTACATCACGCGAAGCGCGACGTGCGCGGAGGGGTAGGACGCGACGTCGAATTCGCGCACGTCGCGCTTTGGCTTCGGGGAGCTGAGGTTCATTTCATTCACCTTCCCAGTGGTCGAGACAACCTCGGCCTCGCCATGAGGCGGCGGTGAACCTTCCGAGGATCTCTCCGAGCAACTCTCAACTTCATCCGCGGCGGTGCGGAGAGATGCCACCAAATCGCGACGCCCTTCCACCGTGTTTTCTACCCCGAACATATCGAGAAGCGCGCGTTCCACGTGCGCCGCGACCGGCATCGCCGACAAAACCAAGCGCGGCGGGCGGCCGCGCGACTGAGACAGTGAGGTGAATCTAAAAGCTGAGCGCGCCTCGTCAGATAAAGAAAACCTGTTCGACAAATTAACTAACATTTCGACGCCCGCGCTCTACCGTGTAGGCTGCGAGCGTTCGAGCGGTTGCGTGACGTGGTAAGTCGTATTGGAGCATGATGGTCGCCGCGATTGCCACACCGGCGCGTGTGGCGCACGGCTCCACTCCGGTGAACCCGACGCGTCGCGCTGCGTTTGCGAAATCGTCGAGGAACAGAAATTCTCATCGACGCGTCGTGTCCGTGAGGGTCGCCTCCGGGCGACGCGCTTCGCGGACGTCGTTTCCGGGAAGGTTCCGGAACGGTAATGTCCCGGGACATGTGCGCTTAGCGTCCACCACGCGCACCAAAGGCGCGGCTTCCCTGGATGCGGCGTCTGTGTTGCCCGATGAACCCTCCGGCCCGAAACACATTCATCCCCCAACCACGTACTTCTCGGAACCCGGCGAGTCGGTGCTGATGCAGTTCGGCGAGTCCATGCGCATCGAGGAGCTCCCTGCTGGCACGAGGGTGGCGTACCCTGGGATACGCGCCAACGCCCCTAGTGACCCGAAAACCATGCGCGCGATGGTGGAGCACGCGCTGGATAACCCGATCGGCCAACCCCCGTTACGAGAAAAGATTCGATCCCTGTTGCAGAAAAAACAAAACCCAAAGATCCTCTTCGCGTTCGACGACGTGAGCATACCTCTCCCCCCCATGCGCTCCCCCGATATTCGAGTCCTGATCCTTGAGGAAGCCGAGCGCCGGTGTATCGAGGAAGGCATCGACCCAAACGACATTAAATTCGTCTGCTCCATCGCGTTACACCGGTACATCCGTTCAGAAGAATTCAAGCATGTGTGTGGCAAAAAGCTTTTCAACAAGTACTTCAAGAAAGGCCAAATGACAAACTGGAACGCGGTGGACAGGGAGTTCAGCACGGAAATCGGTGTGACTAAAAACGGCGAGAAAGTTCGTGTGGCGAACGAGTTCGCGGACGCGGATTTGATGGTCTACGCCAACGTCAACTACGTCGCCATGGATGGGGGGTATAAAAGTTATGCCACCGGGCTGGTGCATTACGAAACCCTGGCGTACAACCACGACTCGCGGACTTTGAAAAAAACGCAATCGCTGTTCGACCCGCCGCGATCCGCTTTACACCAATCAATAATAAGAATAGGCAAGATCATGCAACAGCACACCGACGTGTTCCACGTCGAAACCGTGCTGGACGATAACAGGTTCCCGTGGTACCTTTCCTGGGTACAAATAATGTGGCGGCGGATGCATGTTCTTCAAAAAATAGTAGCCAAGATTTCTTGTTTCTTTTTGCGATTTATTCCCAACTGGATTCGGCTTTTGATCTTTTGGGGACCGTTGGTCAGGGGGCAGTTCGGTTTAGTGCAGGTCGTTGCGGGAGAAACGGAACAAGTTCACGAAGAGACTTTAAAAGCTAACTACGAGGACTCGATCGTGGACGTTGACGGGCAGGCTGATATTCTCGTGTTGGCGCCGACCTGCATCGGGCCGTACACCAAAGACACGTATTTGAATCCATTATTAGTCAACACGTACGCCCTAGGGTACTACTACAACATGTACGTCGGGGGTGTTCCGTTATTGAAACAGGGCGGCGCTATGGTGATTGTCAACCCCATGCCGTACAAGTGGTAAGTCTTTTCTTTTTCTTGCCCTGACTGTTTGCCCACTGCCCCGACTGTCGTACTTAATAAATCGCCCATACAATAACTGACTTCTTTCCAAAATCTCAGGACCTCGCCGACACACGACGCGTACCGGGCGATTTTCGAGGAAGCCGTCGGGCCGCTCGGTCCTGATGGTTTTGAAACCCTCCAGGAACGGTTCGCGACGGATGACAAGCTGAATGACATTTACAGAGCTGGGTTAGGGCCCGCCGCGGTTCACGGGTTCTACATGTACACCTGGGCCGCGCACGGCATGGAGAAGGTAGGGAAGGTGTTTGTGGTTGGCGCAGAGGATACCCGTGGGCCGGACGCGCTGGGGTGGGAACGGAAAAACTCGGTCAAGGAAGCAGTCGCGGCGGCGCGGGAGTGGATGGGGGTTGAAAACGCGGAGGCGACGTTCTGGCAGGCGCCGCCAGTTGGGTATGCGCGCGTTGCGGTGGGTTCCGAGAGCAAGCGGTTGAGGATCGCTGAAGAATCGGAGTGCCCTACAGGTAAGGCGAAGCGGCTGAAGAGGGAAGAGGAAGATGCGAAGGATAAGACCAAGCGGGCTGCGGCGGCGAAGAAAGACGCGGATGCAAAGGTGAAGCAAGCGATGATGGCTCGAATGGAACAGGCGAAGAAAGGCGTTACCGAGGGTAACAACAAGTCTCTTCCCGAGTCCAACGCTCCGTCCAAAAAAGAAGTCAAGAAAACGCCCGGACTGAACGTCGCGGCTCGCGTGGCGACGACGCAGGTGAAGTTGGCCACGGCTGATGTTCTGTCGAACACGACGTTGACAACGCCCAGGGGACTTGCTACAAAACGCGTGGAGCGCGATATGTGGCTGGGCGCTGTGACGAACGCACCCGCGCACCTGGACGGCACGCTCCCGGGCGACCAGGGCTTCGACCCCCTTGGCTTGGGAAAGGACGTGAACCGGTTAGCGTGGTACCAGGAGGCGGAACTCGTGAACGGCCGGTGGGCCATGGCCGCGGTTGTTGGAATTTGTGCTGCCGAGGCGTATGGCGCCTCAACGTCTTGGTGGTCCGCTGGGCAAGCGCAGTACTTCCTACCCACCAACGCGTTGCTAGCGGTACAGTTTTCAGTGATGGGCGTCCTAGAGCTGAAACGTTTACGAGGGTTCCTAGCCACGGGCGAATCGGGAGTCCTAACCTCCTTCCCCTTCGACCCCCTACACTTAAACTCGGACTCCAATAAAATCGCAGAGGTGAAACACGCGCGGCTCGGGATGCTGGCGTTCGTTGGCATCGTAGCGCAAGCCGTGGTGTACCGCGTCGGCCCGCTGGCCGCCTTAAGAGACCACGTAGAGGACCCGTTCATGTCCAACGTCGCGCAGAACGTTCAGCACATCGGGCAGACGTTTGAACAAGTCGCGTCGAAAATGTAGACAGGTTGATATCAATAATAATATTACATGGCATATGTTCAAGACAGCTCTTGCAGCGCTTTCATGTCTGCTCGCACTTTCGCCATGATCCGCGACGATTTCGTGCCTCCGTAGTCGTCACCCGAATTATTGTCAACGAGCTCGTCCGCGGTTTGCGCCGCCCTCGCCGCGACCGCGACCCGGCGTCGAAGTTCGGTTGGGTCCATATCACTCGCGTCACTCCGCCCGAGCGACCGCAGCGCCTTGGTGAGCTGCTGCACGAGCATCTTCTCGCTGGACGCAGACGCGGGGGTTGGTTTGAAAACCGAATAGTTAGAGTTGTTCACAGGTTTCGTGGCTAACACTGCTTCCGCTTTCAACCGGCCCAGCGTGGGTCGCGTCCACGGCGCGTTGCGTTGCGTCGCGTTCGCACTGGCAGCGGGGGCGAGCGTTTGTTGGCGAAGAGAAGGAGGATGTGTTTTTGCGTTTCCACTGCCTTTTGTTTTCACCGCAAACGGGCTCCTCGGCAGCGCGCTGCGCGGCCGCTGCGCGTTGCCGTGCGTCCCCATGTCATTCCACTTGTTCGCGGTGGCCCCAGAGGCGGGTGACCACCCGCGTCGTGTTTCCATATCAAGCTCCTTCGCAAGGCGCGCGCTGCTGGGACGGGCTGCGGTTTTTGTTCCAGTGCTCGCCCGCAAAGCGTCCCTCTCTGCTTTTCTCGCAACTTTCCGTTTTAAAGCCTCCCGCGTAGACCTCGGAGACGAAGGGACCCACTCCATGTCCATGAAAACGTCCCTGTTATATTTTTTTGCTGTGTTCGACGAATCCGTATCGTCCTCACCCGCATCACCCTTCTCGCCATGACCATCCTCCCCTCCAACCCTTTCCGTCGCTTTCAGCACCCCCAGGTCCGCGCCCGGTACGCGCGACTGGCACATCTCCACAGTGGACAGCGTCGCGTGTTCGCGCATCACTTTGCCTATTCGCGACGCGTCTGTATCCGTCATTTTGTTTGCCCGCAAACCCAAATGCCGCAGCTCGGTATCTTGCCGCAACGCAACACACATCGCCTCTGTGGTAGTCGCGCCGAAGACGTTGTACGAAAGCTCGAGCCTCACGAGGCCTAAGCGGTTGAGGTTGTCTGGTTCGCTGGACTGGACTGGACTGGAAGAAAAGCCGCTTTGAGTTCCAAGTTTCGTCTCGTAGTGCCGCAAGTTGTTTTCCCACGCCTCTTGCGCTCGTCTTCCCGCCCTTACCCGAATCACGGACGCGACTGCGGCATCGCTCACGTCCGTTAAAGAACACCCACTGAAGTCTATTTCCCGTAACAAGTCGTTTCGTCTTATCCCGTCGATTAACACCGCGAATGACGCGTCGCCCATTTCAGAATCCGCAAAAGAAACGCGGCGCAGACTTTGCGCTTGCGCGATTGATTTGCCCAGCTTGCCCATGACGGTTGGTCCGAAATCCACTCCAAGCTCAATCTCTAGAAGCGTCTTACTTCGTGCAACATGCTCCGCGACCCGTTGTCCAAGCAAGGAAAGCACGTCTTCGGGACTGCGGTTGACTGTGTTTTGAGAAGCTCCATGACTCTTGCTGGCTCTTGATTTCGCCGCGACCGAAGATGCCAACTTCCGGCTCTCCATTTGCTTCGTCGTGGATATGGGTAGCCCGCCCCCGCGTGCTTCTCTGACTAGCTTGATGCAGGTCATGCCCCTTGCGCGTCGTAAACCTTCCGCCAACGCTCGCATTTCGTCGCCGGACAGAGGTACTAAGTTGACGACGATGGCGCCGGCGTTGCTCATGTGATTCGCGAGAGCCTTGGCACCCTTTGTGCCGTCTGGGCGCAACAACCGCTTCGCCTCTGTGTTCCGCCATGAGTTCCAGTATGGGTCCTCCTTTGGGGTGGACATCGTACGGGACGGCGACAGCCAGTCTCTCGCGCCAGTCGCGTCGCAACTGAGCGGTGGTCGCCGCTGGC
>MDSY01123348.1_pt1 | contig 10042 bp, 7 predicted proteins | sample 811131 | NCBI WGS metagenome assembly MDSY01 (sample SAMN05326643, study PRJNA326480) | marine metagenome | isolation source: seawater | place: Atlantic Ocean: South West | collected 2010
GAGCTGGGCTCGAACCAGCGACCCAATGATTAACAGTCATTTGCTCTACCAACTGAGCTATCGGGGAATAATGTAATTATAACTCGTACAATCTCAGCGTATAATATTTTTTGTAAATATATGACAAAGAAATTCGAATTAGTATCAAATTATAAACCTGCAGGTGATCAACCGAATGCTATTAATGAAATAGTTACTGGCCTGAATGATGGTTTGCTTAATCAAACTCTTCTAGGAGTGACGGGTTCTGGTAAAACTTTTACTGTAGCTAATGTTATTCAGGAAGTGCAAAGGCCAGCTATAGTTATGGCACATAACAAAACATTGGCAGCTCAGCTTTATGGTGAATTTAAAGAATATTTTCCAAATAATGCTGTGGAATATTTTGTCTCTTACTATGATTATTATCAGCCTGAGGCCTACGTTCCTTCTTCAGATATTTTTATTGAAAAAGATGCTTCCATAAATGAACACATAGAACAAATGCGCTTATCGGCCACAAAGGCAATCATGGAGAGAAGAGATGTTGTTATTGTTGCATCAGTATCAGCGATTTATGGACTAGGTGACCCTCAGTCTTATTTGCAAATGGTTCTTCATTTAGATAGAGGAGATGAGATTGATCAAAGAACATTATTAAGGAGGCTTGCTGAACTTCAATACCAAAGGAATGAAGTTGAATTTAAGAGATCCATGTATCGCGTCAGAGGGGATGTGATTGATGTTTTTCCTGCTGACTCAGAAAAAGAAGCATTGCGAATTGAACTTTTCGGTAACGAGATAGACTCTCTTAAGCTTTTTGATCCGTTAACGGGAGAAATAATAAGGGAGGTTCCTAGGATAACAATTTACCCAAAATCTCATTATGTAACCACAAGAGAAAAAATACTTCAGGCAATAGAATTCATCAAAGAAGAGTTAGTTCTTAGGCTCGATTATTTAAGAAAAGAGAATAAACTTGTTGAAGCACAAAGATTAGAAGAAAGAACTAAATATGATCTTGAAATGCTCAAAGAACTAGGGTTTTGTTCAGGTATTGAAAACTACTCAAGGTTTTTATCAGATAGACAGCCTGGTGAGCCTCCTCCTACTCTTTATGAATATCTCCCGCAAGACGCATTAGTTTTTATCGATGAATCGCATGTATCTCTTCCTCAGCTAGGTGGAATGTATAGAGGAGATAGATCGAGAAAGCAAACATTGGTAGATTACGGATTTAGATTGCCTGTTGCACTAGATAATAGGCCGTTAAGGTTTGATGAATGGGAAAAATTATCAGGTCAGAGAATATTTCTTTCTGCAACGCCGGCTAAATATGAAACTGAAAATTCAGGAAATATAGTTGAGCTAGTTGTTAGACCAACAGGCTTAACTGATCCCGAAGTAGACATAAGGCCAGCCACACATCAAGTAGATGACCTTCAAGAAGAAATAAAAAAAATAGTGGCTAAAGGCGACAGAGTATTAGTTACTGTTTTAACCAAAAGAATGGCAGAAGATTTAACTGAATACTTAGATGAAAATGGGACTAGAGTTCGATATCTCCATTCAGATATTGATACTGTTGAGAGGGTAGAGATTATTAGAGATTTGAGGTTAGGTGTGTTTGATGTTCTAGTCGGCATCAATCTTTTGAGAGAAGGTCTGGATATACCAGAAGTAGCATTGGTGGCTATTTTAGATGCGGATAAGGAAGGTTTTCTTAGATCGGAAAGTTCACTAATTCAAACTATAGGTCGAGCTGCAAGACATATAGACGGTAGGGCAATTCTATATGCCGATAAGATGACTGGCTCAATGGAAAGAGCCATCGGCGAAACTAATAGAAGAAGAGATATTCAGGAAGCTTATAACAAAGAAAACTCTATAGAGCCTCAAGGTATCAAAAAGAAGATTGGAGATATCATGGAAGGTGCTAGATCGGTAAAAGGAAAATCTAAGTCTCGAAGGAAATTAGATAAATTAGGCGAGATCGAGTTTGATCCTATAGAAAGTTTTGATAATCCTGAAAAAATAAAAAAGGAAATTATCAAAATAGAAGACCAAATGTATAAGTATGCAAAAAACTTAGAATTTGAAGAGGCAGCAAATTATCGCGATCGGGTAGAGGACCTAAGAAAGAAGTTAATTTTGAGTTAACATAAATAATTCATTGCTTCTATCTAATATAGAAAGGGTCTTATAGTAAAGATCGATACGGTTTACATATTCAATTGCCTCTTTGTGCTTAACAAACTGCTTTGACTCTTCTCCATACCTATTGATCAATATTTGTTTCAAGGCTAGTGATACTTCAGACCATTTCTTAGAATTTAATCCCTTTTCTTCGGCTAGTTCTCTTGCTAGATCTATATTTACAAATCCTAAATTATATCCAGCTAAAGCCATCCATATTCTATCTAGTTTGGGTATCTCCTCAGGGAGTCTATCCATTGTCTTTTGAAAATAATTAGCACCTCCCAATATACTCGCTTCTGGATTTGTTCTTTTCTTGATTCCCATCTCTTTAGCTGTTTTTTGGGTAAGCATCATCATGCCTCGCACACCTGTTTTTGATATAGCCTTAGGGTTCCAGTGAGATTCTTGATAGCTTATTGCTGCAATCAGGGTCCAATGAACCTCTAAATCCTTTGCGGAATCTCTAAAGGTCATTTCATATTCAGGTAGTCTAGAGTCAACCCTCTTCATAAAAATAGAATAACCAGGTTTGTCATCTTTCCATAAATATTCAATCTCATTTATAAAAAATTCTTTATTTTGTTCTGTATATGAAGCCAACACAGGAGCTTCAAGACTGACAAAGGCCAGCAGGCCAAGGAAGGAAAAGAGCGAATATCTGAATTTTAGATTTCTCAATGCAACCCCAATTTTTTAACATTCTATTTAGAATTTATGAGAAATACTACATCTAGCAACAGTTTAATGTCATAACCACAAGATAGGCTATTTACTTAAGATTTGCTTTTATTACAATGATGACCAAGCATTAATGAACTCTATAATCGAAGTTTCGCCAAATATCATTGCCATAATAGGCTCAGATAATCTCTCTGATTTCCGTTTAAATCAACTCAGACAATCTATTCCTAGTCATGAGCATCAGGATATTCAATGTCATGAGATCTATTTTTGCCAACTTAAGGAGGGGTCATCAACTCTCTCAGAGTCTTGCATTGTAAAATTAACTAATTTATTAAATTCAAATCAACTTCAAAGCAGTTTAGCTGAGAGTTTCTTTTTTATTACTCCAAGAATTGGCACCATATCTCCTTGGTCCTCTAAAGCCACAGATATTCTTAATAATTCGGGATTAACCAACATAAAAAGAGTTGAAAGAGGTATGTGCTATTACTTTAATAGATCAATTGAATCAGATACTTTACTGAATTTAGGCACCACTCTGGTGGATAAGATGACTCAAGAAGTACTAGTGAACTTAAATGATATCCCTCAATTATTTTCAAGTTTAGAGCCGGGATCTTTAAGAGATATAGACATTTTTAGTGAAGGAATTAACACTCTTCAAAAAGTTAATTCAGATTTAGGACTGGCTCTCAATGAAGAAGAAATTACTTATCTTTATGAGAACTATTTGGAGACGAATAAAAATCCTACCGATGCAGAGTTAATGATGTTTGCTCAAGCAAACTCAGAGCATTGTAGACATAAGATTTTTAATGCTGAGTGGTTAATAGATGGAAAAACTCAGTCCCATAGTCTTTTCGATATGATTAGAAATACTCATAAGAATTATTCGAAAGGTGTTATGTCGGCTTATGAGGATAATGCAGCAATTCTTAATGGCTATAGAGCTAAAAGATTTTATCCGAGAGACGGTTTATATACTTCTCATGAAGAAGATATTAATTTAGTAATTAAGGTTGAAACTCATAATCATCCAACTGCTATTTCTCCATTTTCTGGAGCATCGACCGGTTCTGGAGGTGAAATAAGAGATGAAGGAGCTACCGGTATAGGGGCAAAACCTAAAGCAGGCCTTACAGGTTTTTCTGTTTCCAATCTTCGTATCCCAAAATTGAATGAAGATTGGGAGTTGGAAGAAGATTTGCCTAAAAGGATTGCATCTCCATTAAGCATAATGGTTGATGCACCAATTGGGGCTGCCTCTTTCAATAATGAATTTGGCAGACCAAATATACTTGGATATTTTAGGGCATTTGAGGCTAAGAAAGATGATGTTCATTATGGTTACCATAAACCAATTATGCTCGCTGGTGGTCTTGGTAATATAAAAACGGAACACGCTTTAAAAAGAGAAGTCCCAGTTGGTTCAAAATTAATTGTCCTTGGTGGTCCAGCAATGCTTATTGGATTGGGTGGGGGTTCTGCGTCTTCACTTTCTTCCGGAAAGGGAGATAGCGATTTAGATTTTGCTTCAGTTCAAAGAGGAAATCCTGAAATGGAAAGACGATGTCAGGAAGTTTTAGATCGGTGCTGGCAGGCTGCTAATAATCCAATCTTATTTATTCATGATGTAGGGGCGGGAGGACTTTCTAATGCTATTCCTGAACTGGTTAAGGATAGTGGTCATGGGGGTTTAATCAACCTTCGTGACATTCCAAACTCAGAACCTGGTATGACGCCAATGGAAATTTGGTGCAACGAATCACAGGAAAGATATGTATTAGCTATTTCTGAAGAAAACTTAGTCGAGTTTGAAGCAATATGTAATAGAGAAAGGTGTCCATTTTCTGCTGTAGGAGAGATAACCGAAGGACATAATTTAGAAGTATATGATTCATACTTTGATAACTATCCCATTAGCCTTTCTTTAGAGATTCTTTTTGGTAAAGCCCCTAAAACCTTTATTGAATTTGACCAAGAAAAAAAATTATTGAACGAAATTAATCTCCCTAAGAAGATAACTGAGAAATTAATAAATGATGTATTAAGACATCCTACCGTAGCGAGCAAAAATTTCTTAATTACAATAGGAGATAGGTCAATAACAGGACTCATTGCGAGAGATCAATTAATAGGCCCTTGGCAGGTACCAGTTTCAGATTATGCTCTTTGTAAGTCAAGCTTCTCGGGGGGTTCAGGTGAAGCAATGGCTATAGGTGAGCGAACTCCTTTGGCTTTATTAGACTCAAAAGCGGCAGCGAGGATATCTGTTGCGGAAGTGGTAACCAATATTCTTCCATCGGGAATTTCTAATATTTCAGATATAAAATTATCAGCAAATTGGATGGGATCTCCTGGCAAGCTAAACGGAGATCAGGACTTATTTGAAGCAGTAAAGGCTATTGGAATGGAATTATGCCCTAAATGGAATATGAGCATTCCTGTAGGAAAAGACTCTTTATCAATGTCTACTGAATGGAATGATGAGAATAGAGATAAGTCAGTTATATCTCCTTTATCTTTAATTGTTACGGGCTTTTCACCTATTCAGAATATAAATATAGCCACTACGCCCCAATTAAAAAATAAAGTTAATTCTTCTTTATTATTCATTGATTTAGGAAAAGGTAAATCCAGAATGGGTGGGAGTATCTTAGCCCAGATCCATAACGAGTATGGTGGCACTTCTCCTGATGTTGAATGCATCGAAGAGATGCCTAGTTTTGTTTCTGTGGTTTATAAGCTTTTAAAAGACAAGAAGGTATTGGCATATCACGACCGATCTGATGGAGGTTTAATTGCAACATTGGCTGAAATGTCTTTTGCCAGCAGGCTAGGCTTAAAAATAAATCTTGATCCATTATTAGCAGACGAGACTGAATTAGTTGATTTACTTTTCAATGAAGAACTTGGAGTTGTTATTCAAGTCTTAGATATCGATTTAGATGAGACATTCGAATTATTCAATAGTGTTGGACTGAGAGATCAAGTTTATAACTTAGGTACCATTTCAACTGAAGAAGCATTAGATTTTAGGTTTAAAGAAAAAAAAATTATTAAGCTTCCTTTAAAAGAGCTTCTAAAGAATTGGCATCAAGTTAGTTTTGAGATACAAAAGTTAAGAGATAATCCTGTGACAGCACAATCGGAATATGAACATGATATCAATCTTAAAAATAATGGATTAAATCCAGTTATTCCATTCATCATTCCTCAGAAGATCAATATAAATAGCTCTAAACCAAGAATAGCCATATTAAGAGAGCAGGGAGTTAATGGACAAAATGAAATGGCAGCTGCTTTCAATGAAGTAGGATTTGATTGTCTTGATGTTCACATGACGGATTTGATATCTAAGAAGCATCATTTAAAAGATTTTGAGGGTTTGGTGGCTTGTGGTGGATTCTCCTACGGAGATGTCCTAGGAGCAGGTGGAGGATGGGCTAATACTATTTTATATAATGACGAATTAAGACAACAGTTTGGAGAGTTTTTCCATAACGAAGATGCCTTTACTCTAGGTGTCTGCAATGGGTGTCAAACTCTATCTCTTTTATCTTCTCTTATTCCAGGTGCTGAGCATTGGCCGAAATTTAAACGAAATATTTCTGAAAAATTTGAATCTCGATTAATTCAAGTTGTTGTGAATGAGTCTCCTTCAATATTCTTTAATGGTATGGAAGGAGCTGTAATCCCTATACCTGTAGCTCACGGTGAGGGCAGAGCAGAGGGTAGTAAGGACAATATCGAGGAACTAATCAGATCAAACTTGAGCACCATTTCTTACGCTGATGATAGAGGGTTAGAAACTGAAAATTACCCAGACAACCCAAATGGTTCACCGCTTGGTATTGGGGGGTTAACAAATCAATCTGGAACGGTGAACATTATGATGCCTCATCCTGAAAGGGCTTTCTTGACCGACCAGTTCTCATGGTGCCCCGATGATTGGGAAAACTATAGTCCGTGGGTTAAATTTTTTCTTAATGCTAGGGACTTTATAAAATAAGGATTTTACTTTCTTCTTTCTATCGTGTGAGTGGTAAGTGGAAACTCGTTCTTCTTCATATCAGCGAAGACATTCTTTAGAGCTATTGGCACAAAAGGAAAGGCCAGTTCTTCCCAAGGTATATTGGCTTCGTTAAAGAATTCTACTTCCAGACTTTCTGTAGTAGCTGAGAAATCGTCTTTAATGACCTTGGCTAAATAAAGCATATAAACCTGATTGATCTGGGGAACATTAAAGATTGCATAGAGCTCACCCATCTCAACTTCTGTGTTTGTTTCTTCTAAGGTTTCTCTAAATGCTCCTTGTGATACTGTTTCTCCATTCTCAAGGAATCCGCCTGGAAGAGTCCATTTGCCATACCTGGGTTCAATTGCTCTTTTACACAAGAGGATAGATTCATCTTTGACTGGAATGGTGCCAACTATAATCTTTGGATTTGTGTAATGAATTAGATCACAACCTTTACAGCAATCTCTCTCTCTATTATCTCCTTCGGGAATTCTTTTTTCTGTCTCAGAACCGCATTCACTACAGTATTTCATTTTTATTTTTTATTTCGATTTTAAAGCGTCAGAAGTATAAACTATCCTCCCTAACAATTTGTATTTATTCATGCTCAACAATATCACGGAAAAAATAAAGTCATATTCCGGGACTCCTCCAGTAGAGGAATTAAGAAAAGCTGCCGTGCTAATCGCGATAACTGACTCTAAGGATCCTGAACTTATCTACACGCTGAGATCTAATAAGGTCGGTTCTCATGGCGGAGAAGTTTCTTTCCCTGGGGGGATGTATGAAGAAGAAGATAATACTCTTCAAAATACTGCCCTAAGAGAATCTCAAGAGGAAACTGGTCTTGATAAAGCTAAAGTTAATATCCTAGGGCCTATTGATACTGTTGTTTCAAGATTTAATGTCAGTGTTACTCCTTATGTGGGTATTGTCCCTGATGACATTGAGCTTAATGATAATTCTGATGAAATAGAGGCCTGTTTCAGAGTGCCTTTATCTTTTCTTTTAGAAGACAAGCGACATAGAAATGATGAAATTAATAGAAATGGAGATATCTTTTTTATGCCAGCTTATCAATATGATTCTTATATAATATGGGGACTAACAGCAATGATTACGGTTGATTTTCTTAATATTGCTTTAGATGCAAAAATAGATTTAAAAACAAAAGGTAATTAATTTAAGGGGATAAATTATGCTTTATAAACTGGGAGAAGATGAACCGATTCTGGATGGAAATTATTATGTTTCTGATTCTGCTTCTGTTCTCGGTAAAGTAAGACTGTGCAATGATTCAAGTGTCTGGTTTGGGGCGATATTAAGAGGAGATACAGAACTCATAACCATTGGAGAAGGGTCTAATGTTCAAGATGGCTCTGTCTTGCATACAGATTTTGGCTACCCTTTAGACATTGGAAAAGATGTGACCATTGGGCACAAAGTTATGTTACACGGTTGCACAATAGGAGATGGAAGTTTGATTGGTATTAATTCTGTGGTTCTCAATGGAGCCAAAATTGGAAAAGGATGCCTTATTGGAGCTAATGCTTTGATAACTGAAGGTATGGAAATCCCTGATGGATCTTTGGTTATGGGTTCTCCAGGAAAAATAAGAGGTGAACTTAACGACGATCAAAAACAAGGGTTACTACTTTCCGCCAAACATTATGTTGAAAATGCCAAGAGGTTTAAGAAAGATCTCACAAAAATAGGCTAAATGAATATGAAAACAGAAAATTTAAATTACAGTTTTGATGAACAGAATTACACCACTTTTGTAGCTTATCCTGAGAATGATGGAGCTCCATTAGTGCTGATAGCGCATGCTTGGGGAGGCAGAGATAATTTTGTTGAAGAAAAGGCAATAGAATTAGCCAAAGAAGGCTTTGTTGCTATGGCTGTAGATATGTATGGTGATGGTAAACAAGGAACAACCATTGAAGAGAACCAGTCTTTAATGACTCCTTTGGTGGAAGATAGAAAAAGGCTTAAATCAATAATCAATGCCGCATTAGAACAGGGAAAAAATTTAGAAGGTGTCGATTCAAGCAAAATCGCAGCAATTGGATATTGTTTTGGAGGCATGGTTGTTCTAGATTTAGCAAGATCAGGTGCTGATGTTAAAGGAGTAGTGAGCTTTCATGGATTGCTCATGGATTCTGAGATTTCAGAACAAGGAATAAAAAGTAAGATATTAGTTTTGCATGGCGAAAGAGATCCAATGGTTCCACCATCAATGGTAAATGAATTCCAAAAAGAAATGACAGAGGCAGGCGCGGATTGGCAATTGCATAGTTATGGAAATGCTTATCACTCTTTTACCAACAAAGAAGCGAATGATCCAAATTTGGGTACGCAGTATCATGAAGAAGCAGACAAAAGATCTTGGCAATCTATGTTGAACTTCTTTGCCGAAATTTTTTAGTCCGATTTATCTATGATCTTATCCACTAACGAAATCAGAAAGATTTATTTAGATTTTTTTCAAGAAAAAGGCCATACGCTGGTTGAAAGTGCATCTTTGGTACCAATTAACGATCCATCCCTTTTGTTTACCAATGCTGGTATGGTCCCATTTAAGGACCTTTTATTGGGTATAGAAAAAAGAAGCTATACAAGGGCAGTGAGTTCTCAGCGATGCATTAGAGCTGGTGGAAAACATAACGATCTAGATAATGTGGGTTACACAGCAAGACACCATACTCTTTTTGAAATGCTTGGAAATTTTAGTTTTGGTGACTATTTCAAAGAAGAAGCAATATTTTTTGCTTGGGAGTTATTGACCGAAAGATACAAAATCTCGCCTGATAAGTTATGGATAACCGTTCATGAAGATGATAATGAATCTGAAGAAATCTGGATTAAAAAAGTTGGGGTTGATCCATCTAGAGTATCTAAGCTAGATGATGAAGAAAACTTTTGGACAATGGGTGATACAGGGCCTTGTGGACCTTGCAGTGAAATTTATTATGATCATGGAGATCACCTCGAAGGGGAACCCCCTCTGCCTGGAAATGAACCAGGTGATAGATTTATTGAGATCTGGAATCTGGTGTTTACTCAATTTGATAGAGACAAAGATGGCTCTATGAGTCCTCTACCAAATCCTTGCGTCGATACGGGCATGGGTTTAGAAAGAATAGCGGCTGTTTTGCA
>MDSY01071490.1_pt1 | contig 10039 bp, 8 predicted proteins | sample 811131 | NCBI WGS metagenome assembly MDSY01 (sample SAMN05326643, study PRJNA326480) | marine metagenome | isolation source: seawater | place: Atlantic Ocean: South West | collected 2010
AAATAATGATTCTTGTGAGAATGCAAAATTAATTAGTTGTGGTGATAGGGACACTTCTAATAATATTCTTACAATTAATTCAAATTTTCCTCCTTCATGCTCTGGACTAGTCCCAGGAAATGGCATATGGTATAAATTTATTGGTAATGATGCCATACTTTCAGTATCTACATCAAATCTAGCAACTAATTTTGACACTCAAATTCACATTTATGAGGGCTCATGTGACTCTTTAAATTTGGTTGGATGTGACAACAATAGTGGAATGGGGAATACTTCTCAATTCTCCTTTCTTACAACTCAAGGAGTTGAATATTATATTTATGTTAATGGCGCTACTGGTGCTACTGGTCAATTTGTAGTTTCATTCGATTGTCAGCTCTGTGATTTTTCTGTTTCATCTTCTGTAATTAATGAAACTTGTGATGGAGAAGACAATGGGCAAATTATAATTGAAATTGCTGGCTTTGGACTTTTTAATATTGACACAAATGGCACCATGCTAATCGATTCAATTTCTGCCAATACTTTTAATATAAACAATCTTAAGGATGGAAATTATAATATATCAGTACAAAATTTAAATTTCCCAAATTGTGACACTACTTTTTCAGTATCTGTAAATACCGGTTTTAATAATTATAATTTAATTCTTGATACCTTAATTTGTTTTGGGGATTCTATAATTATTAATAATACTATATATAACTCGAACAATAGTACTGGAATAGAAATACTCAGTACTATAAATGGTTGTGATTCTGTAATTAATATAGCCTTAAGCGAAAGGCCTAAAATTTCATTTGATTTAGATACCATCATTTGCGAAAACGATAGTATCTTATATAACAATGTATGGTACAACTTTAATAATCCAATTGGGGAAGAAATTTACATGGCAAATAATGGATGTGATTCAACTGTAACCATTGAATTAAATTTTTATTCTCTTCCTAACGTATCTAGTAACTTTTCTGATTCTTTAATTTGTGAAGATGACACTGTTATTTTCTACGGTACGGGGGCTAATTCTTATACTTGGAACAATAATATTTTAGATAGTACATTAATAATTGGTCCACAAGAAGGTGACTATGTAGTTACAGGTATTGATAGTAACAATTGTCAAAATAGTTATCATTTTTTCTTAAGTACCGAGTTTTGTCCTAGAGAACCCTATTCTTTATATATCCCAAATGTAATAACTTCAAATCAGGACGGTACTAATGATATTTTCATGATAACTGGAACTTCTTATGAATTAATTTCAATGAAAATTTTCAACCGTTGGGGACAACTTATTTTTAAAGATTATTATGGGCGAGGATGGGATGGAAGGTTACCTTCTGGTCTAAAAGCTAGTAATGGAAGTTATCATTATTTTATTGAAGTACAGCCTCTTACTCGTCCTCCTTCAAATTCTAAAAAGTATAATGGCACATTAAAATTATTTAACCATTAATTTATTTTAAATTTTTCACTTTCGTATTATACCTTTACCTGTAATACATCTTTAAATCTAGTAGTGTAACAAGGAGATAACTTTTCTTGTTTTAATCGCCATTTTCTATCAAATCCTTGTACTGCTAATCTAACTTTATTTCTTCCCATTTTTTCATTTATATGGTCTACCGCACACATAACATCTCTTGTTTTAAAAGGATCTTTATTATTAAATAAGCTAAGTTGCTTGGAATTATCCGGTACAATATCACCTACTATCACCCCTGCTTTCTTATAACTAAATCCTTTTTTATATATTTTTTTCAACGCCATTAAAGCTTGCTTGGTAATTTCCATACTATCATTAAGAGGAACATCTAAAATCACTTTTTGATAAGGATTATACTGATTTTGAGAGTTTTTAAATGGATTGGTTTTAATAAAGACTAGTATAGATGCTGCTAAACTTTTTTGTTTTCTTAATTTTAAAGCACATGTTGATGCATAAGAAGCTATTGCTTCCTTTAGTTCCTCATGATTCTCTACATCCATACCGAATGACCTAGAAGTACAAATGTTTTTTTTTCTTGGTGGTTGGTACTCAAGTGCATAACAGGGTATACCTTTTAACTCTTTAACCATTTTAAGGCCATTGATACTCATATTGCTTTTTATCCAAGATTCATTAGCATTAACCAAATCAAATGCTGTTTCAAAACCATTATTAGATAGAAATCTAGCATATTGTCTACCTATTCCCCAAAGATCACTCGCCAAAGTATGTCTCAACACAGAATTAATGGTTGTATTTTTTTTCATTAAAAAAACACCATCTTTTTTATATTTTTTAGCTATTCGATTGGCTACTTTTGCCAGTGTTTTAGTAGGTGCAATACCTATAGAGACTGGAATACCTGTCCATTTCCCTACTCTTGTTCTTAAGTCAACAGAAAATTGATTTAATTTCATTACTCCTTTCAAGTCTAAAAATGCTTCATCTATAGAATAGACCTCGATTGCAGGACTTCCTTCATTTAAGATTTGCATTACTCTTTTAGAAAGGTCTCCATAAAGAGCAAAATTGGAGGAAAAAACATGAACTTTATGACGATCGAAAAGGGACTTCATTTTAAAAGCAGGGACTCCCATTTTTATACCTAAAGATTTCGCTTCATTGCTTCTAGCAATTACACATCCATCATTATTAGACAACACTACTATAGGCCTATTCTCTAATTGTGGCTGAAAAACTCGCTCACAAGAAGCATAAAAGTTATTACAATCTACTAATGCTATCATACCTTATGTATAATATGAGTAACTACACCCCAAACCTGGAAATTCATTTCTTCTGTAATTTCTATAGATTTAAAATTATTATTCTCGGGTTTAAGGTAAAGTTTATTCGATTTTTTTTGAATTCTTTTAACAGTGAACTCTCCATTTAATACTGCTAGTACTATGGTATTATTTTTGGGCTCTAAGGCGCGATCTATAATCATTACATCTCCACTATAAATTCCTGCATTTTGCATAGAATCTCCAGTTACACGGACACAAAAAGTGGCTGATGGGTGTTGTACTAAATATTCTTGTAAGTTTAAATCCAAGTCCATGAAATCCTCAGCTGGCGATGGAAATCCAGCTGGAACATCAGACTGGTAAAAAGGAATGTCTAATACTTTTTTATCCATAGAATAAAAGCTTAGTTCTTTACCAATATGTATGCGCTTTAATTTTTTCAGAAGAGGTGCTTTATTAAGTAATAAGGTAAATTTCTTTTTTCTGCAGAAAAAGCCACTGTTCGTTCAGAACTATTTATCCACAAATAAGATTATGGATTTTTTTCTAATCACTATTTTCTTCTTCAACAAATTCAATATTTGCTTGAATTTCAGGGATGTCTCTTATTTGAATTTCTTTCTTTATTTGAGTAGATTTTTCTATTAAATCTTTTGTTAGTATTTGTTTATTTCTTTTCTCCATTGGAGGATTGAGTTTTTCTGCACCTTCAAACTCAATTACACTTTTTAAAATTTCTTTTGGTAATTGAGATCCTGCTTTTTTTAGAGTGTCTAGGAATTCATCTGCAAAATATTGATCAATCTGAATTCTTCTTTTGGTGGTATGAGCAAATTTTCCAATAATTCTACATATATCATCTCTTTCTTCCGGACTTAATTTTTCCACAATTTCAAAATCTTGAATTTTCTTAAGGCTAATAATAATTGGCTCAATTGCTTCTTTTGAAATAATATAAACATTATAATCTCCCATATTATATGTAAGCTGCTTAATAACTTTTAGTGTATTGGAGGGAATTACAAGAAACAAATCTTTTTTTACATCTTTATGCTTGGCATATTTTTTAAGATTGTCCGTTTGATTTTTAATATAGCTTGGAAAATTATCTAAATCATCATTTGACGGACTTTTAGCATCAAAAATTATATACTGATCAGAAATTAATACCGTATTGTCAGGCTTATTTCTTGGATAAGGAAATTGTTCTTGAGAGATGTATTTAAGTACATGATTTTTACATATCATTTTTATATGAAACTCAATATCTTTTTCATGTTCTGCCCATTTTTTCTTCATTTTCTCATAATGAATTTCTTTCTCCTTCACTCTCTCATCATTTAACCGTTCTTTTTCTTTCTCTAGAGATTCTTGAAGCGAGACACTTTTCTCTAAAGATTTTTTAAGTTCATTATTACGTGATTCTTCTTTTGCTTCTAAGCTGGTGATTTTTGTTTTTAATTGATTTCTTTCACGATCTATATTTTGTAATCTTTCAGCAATTTGAATTTTCTCAGTTTTAATTTGACCAAACTCATCTAGTTTAGTATTGGCAATGTCAATATCTCGCTGTAGGGTATTTATTTCAACTTCCTTTGCCGCTAGTTTTTGTTCTAAATCAGAGTTTTTATGTCTTTCTTCTTCTATATTTGATTCTAACTCGCTATTGCCATCTTTCTTTCTAGTGATTAAAAAAACAACTGCTGCAAGTAATATTAGTAATATAAATAAGATGATAATGTCCATAAATAATATTTAAGTCTAAATTAATTATTTATGAATATATAAAAGAAGAACATAAATATTATAAGTTCTAATTCAATAAAAGAAATAAATTTGAAATTAATAAAGTTAAAATGAGCAAAGAGAAAAAACCCATTCTGAATGAACTTTTCGAATCTCGAAATAAATATAAAGAATTAGCTGAGGATATTGATAAAGAAGAATTTATCAAAGCTGTTAGAAGTAGAAGAAGTGTTAGAGTGTACAATGAAGAGCCTGTCAAAGAGCAGGACATGAGAGCATGTTTAGAACTTGCCTTATTAGCTCCAAATTCTTCTAACCTACAGCAGTGGGAATTTTATTGGGTTAGGAATCAGGAGAAAAAAAATAAACTTATTGATTATTGTTTGGGACAACCTGCTGCAAAAACCGCTCAAGAGCTAGTAGTAGCTGTTGCTAGACCAGATTTTTGGAAAGTCAATCAAAAGAGAATGCTAGAAAAAATAGATGCTATGGGTGATAAGGCTCCAAAATCAGCTAGAAAATATTATTCGAAAATTGTACCCTTAGCATATAAGCAAGGGATTTTTTCAATAAGAGGATATTTGAAGAAATTAGCTATAGAAATTAGGGGAATTAAAAAGCCTACGCCAAGAGAACCTTACAATAAAAAAGGAATGTCTGTATGGGCCCATAAATCGACAGCTCTAGCCTGTGAAAATTTAATGCTTTCATTAAGAGCCTATGGATATGACAGTTGCCCTATGGAAGGAATAGATTCTAAAAGAATAAAGGCACTTCTAGGACTCAAAAACCCTGCAGAAATATCAATGGTTATTAGCGCTGGAAAGAGAGCTGAGAATGGGGTTTATGGAAAACAGGTCAGGTTTGATAATAAATATTTTATTCATGAATTATAGATTTATTTTTTGTTTTTTAATAACAGTTAACTTGACTGTTAATACTAATTATTCTCAAGAAAATAACTTTAAAAAAAACTTAATCTTCAATATGTTAGATGCTATCGATTCACATAATCAAATAGCATTTGAAATGTTTAGAAGCGAGAGGAATAAAAATGGAGAGTTCATTGAAGGAAAATTCTTTGCTAAACTACAGAGTGATCCTTATAAAATTTATGCTAAAATGGAAGCTCCAAGAGAGGGTGCAGAAATACTATATAAAAGTGGGGAGAACGAAAATAAAGCACTAGTTAATCCCAATTTTTTCCCTTACATAAGCCTTAGCTTTGACCCAAATGGAAGTTTATTAAAATCAGATGGTCACCATAATATAAAAGAAGCAGGATTTACTTTATTTTCTAAAATGTTCAAAACACATATAAGAAATTACGGAGAAGCTTTTTATGATTTAGTCTCTTATGAAGGTAAATTTATTTGGAATGAAAGAAAATGTCATAAAATCACAATCGAATATTCAGATTATAGAGAAATTAAGTATAGCTCTAAAGGTAACGAAAACTTATATGATATTGCAGAAAAAGAGATGATTAACGTAGCTAAACTAAGGTTTTTAAATCCAAATATAAATGACACTAAAAAAATTGACAAAGGCCAAGTGATTTCTATAACGAGTCTTTATTCAAAGAAATCTGTTTTATATATAGATGAAGAAAATTATTTTCCTATATACCAATTAATATATGATGAAAATGGACTTTTTGAAAAATATATTTACACTAAATTAATTTTGAATAAAGAAATACAACCTGAAGAATTTAATAGAGATTATAAAGAATATAATTTTTAACTTAAATAAATATTCTGAATTATAATTATTTTACTTTTGCCTCATGCAAATTCAAATTCTTAAATCTAAAATACATCGAGTTAAGGTAACAGGTGCTGATTTGAACTATATTGGAAGCATTACCATAGATAAAGACTTAATGGAGGCTTCTAACTTAATTGCTGGAGAGAAAGTTCAAGTAGTTAATATTAATAATGGAGAAAGAATTGAAACATATGTAATTCCTGGCAAAAGAGGAAGTGGTGAAATTGCTTTAAATGGTCCAGCTGCTAGAAAAGTTGCAAAAGATGATATAGTTATTATTATTTCATATGCAACTTTAGATTTTGAAGAAGCTAAAACATTTGAACCAACTGTAATTTTTCCAAATGAAACAAATAATTCTCTTATCTAAAACACTTTATCACTACTTATTTTTATTAAAAAAATCAATCTAATCATTTCTGCATTAATTTAACTCCATGAAAAGAAGAGACTTTGTAAAAATTGGAGGGTTAGGAACTACGGCTTTAATTATTGATGGTTGCAAGGCTAAAGGCAATTCTGAAAAAAAAGAGATTTTACCATTACCTCATCTCAATCAAGTAAAAGTTATATCTACTTGGAATTCAGGAATTAATGCAAATAAAACAGCAATAGAAGCTTTAAAAAATAATAAGTCTGCATTAGACGCTGTTGAATTAGGACTAAACGTCATTGAATCTGATCCAGAAAACACAAGTGTTGGAATTGGTGGTTTACCTGATGAAAATGGAAATGTTACGCTTGATGCATGTATCATGGATCATCAATTTAATTGTGGATCGGTAAGCTATATTCAAAATATTAAGAACCCCATTTCTGTTGCCAGAAAGGTAATGGAAGATACTCCTCATGTGATGTTAAGTGGTAAAGGAGCTTATAATTTTGCTATTTCAAAAGGGTTTAAACACGCCAATTTATTAACAGAAACATCCAAAGAAAGTTGGGAAGAATGGAAAAAAGAAAACAACTCTAATCTTCCTGCAATAAATCACGAAAATCACGATACTATAGCTATGATTGCTTTAGATCATAAAGGTAATCTAGCTACTGGTTGTACAACAAGTGGATGGGCATATAAAATGGAAGGTAGGGTTGGTGACTCACCAATTATTGGTTCTGGTGTATATTTAGATAATGAAGTTGGTGCTGCGTGTGCAACTGGATTAGGTGAAGCGATAATCAAAATTTGTGGCAGTCATGCAATTGTAGAATTAATGAGAAATGGAGAGAGCCCTGAACAAGCTTGTAAAATAGCCATTCAAAGAATTAAAAATTCTAATAAAGATTTAAAAGATTTACAAGTAGGGTTTATTGCAATGAATAAAAAAGGCGAAATTGGTTCATATAGCTTATATTCAGGCTTTAATTATGCATATCAAGATATTCAAAGATCTAAACTTATTGATAGCCAATACGATTTTGAATGGAAAGGTTAAATATCTTTTCATTTTATATTTTTCATTTTTTTTAGTTAGCTGTCAGAATAAATCAGATGGTAATTTTATTGCCAATACATCTATCATCCCTAAACCTCAATTAACTCTAATTAAAGCAGGTTATTTAGAAACTTCAAAGTTTATAATAGATGAGAATTCTAAGTTCGTAGATCATATTGATTTTTTTGAAAATCAATTTCAAAATTATTCTCAAAAAAAAGGTAAATACTTTAAAACTGGAATCGGTGAAAACTTAATTGTTAATGTTAATAATGAAGGCTTACAAATAAAGGGGAATTATAAATTAAAAGTTGATGAAGAAAAAATATTAATAGAGGGAAATCAAAAGGGAACATTTTATGGATTTCAAACTTTGTTCCAATTAATTTTGCTTAACAACGAAAATTTTAAAGAAAATTTCAAAATTCCATGTATAGAAATTCAAGATTCTAGTTCATTTAGTCATAGAGGATTTTTAATGGACTGCTGTAGACATTTTTTTTCTGTAGAAACTATTAAAAAATATATTGATTTATTGGCATTTTATAAAATGAATGTTCTTCATTGGCATTTAACTGAAGACCAGGGTTGGAGAATTGAAATGGAAAAATATCCTAAATTAAATAGTATTGGTTCTTTTAGAAAAGATTCTTTAGGATTATATGGTGGGTTCTATACCAAAAATGAAATAAAAGAAATTGTAAATTATGCAACTGAGAGATACATTGAAATAATTCCTGAAATAGAACTTCCAGGACATTCAACTGCTGCCATAGCTTCCTATCCATATTTGTCTTGTGAGCAGAAACCTGTTAAAGTTGCTAATACTTGGGGAGTTTTTAAAGATATTTACTGCGCTGGAAATGATTCTGTCTTCCTATTTTTAGAAAATGTTTTTGACGAAATAGTTGATTTATTTCCAAGTAATAGGATTCATATTGGCGGGGATGAAGCCCCTAAGTTCAGATGGGAAAATTGCAAGAAGTGTCAAAATAGAATGAAAAATGAAAATTTACCTGACGAACATGCACTTCAAAGCTATTTTATTGAAAGGATTGCAGAGATTTTAGCTAAAAAAAACAGATCAATAATAGGTTGGGATGAAATATTAGAAAGTGAAATTAGTAGTGAAGTAAGTATTCAATCATGGAGAGGTTTTTCAGGAGGTATTGAGGCTGTAAAACAAGGGAAAAAAGCTATCATGTCTCCTACTTCACATTGTTATTTTGATTATGAAATTGAGTCGATAGATTTAGAGAAAGTTTATAGTTTCTCCCCTATTCCAAATGGATTAGACTCTATAGAAGAAACATTAATTATTGGAGGAGAATGTAATTTATGGTCCGAAAGAATTCCAAACGAGAAAGAATTAGACTATAAGTCATTTCCTAGATTGCTTGCCATGAGTGAGGTATTATGGAGAAATCCTAAAAAAAACTATGTCAACTTTCAAAAAAGAGTCGAATCTCATTATCCAATATTGGATGTTCTAAATGTAGATTATGGTGTAGAATCTACTCCAGCAATGATAGAGTTAGAACATGCAGAAAAAACTCATGCTGTAATTGAAACAAAAGTTAAAAATTTGAAATATTTTTTTCATTGGGGAGATGATAGTCTAAAACCATTAAATAATAATAAAACTATTGTAAATAGTTCAGGAATTTTAAGTATTCAGGCATTTAAGAATCAGCGAAAATACGGAGAGGTAATTCAACAAAAAATTTCAATTCATAAAGGAATTGGCAAAAGTGTGGAGTACAAAAATTTTTTTAGCGAATACTATAAAAGTGATGGAGTAATAACTCTAACCGATGGAAAACTTGGTAGCTTAAACTTTAAGGATGGAAATTGGCAAGGCTTTTTCGGATCTAATTTTGAAGTGGTCCTAGATTTAGATACCATGACCTCATTAAATAGTATATCCCTCAATTTTTATCAGTACATCAACTCTTGGATTGTTATCCCAAAAAACATTCAACTTTACAAATCAACAAATCAAAAAAAATGGACTAAAGTAAGGTCATTAGAAGGTTTTTCAGAAATTAAAAAAAGAGGAAAATTTATTAAAGAAGCTATTTTTCAAGATTTAAAAATCGAATCAAAATTCATAAAAATAATTGCTGAGAATTTTGAGGAATTACCTTCTTGGCATGAAGCAGCAGGTTCAAAATGTTGGATATTTACTGATGAAATAATAATAAGATGATTTTAGAAGCTTGCGTATCTTCTAAAGAGGGCTTAATATCTGCTGAAAAATTTAATATTCAAAGAGTTGAAATTTGTGAAAATTTAGAGTTAGATGGCATAACCCCTTCATTAGAACTTCAAAATATTGGAAG
>MDSY01029626.1_pt1 | contig 10037 bp, 12 predicted proteins | sample 811131 | NCBI WGS metagenome assembly MDSY01 (sample SAMN05326643, study PRJNA326480) | marine metagenome | isolation source: seawater | place: Atlantic Ocean: South West | collected 2010
ATGAACTTGGGTCTATGAACTTTAGGGTCCTGGCCCACAGTCCTAGGCCACCCCCTGGTGAACAATTAAATGTACCTCAGCCTGGCTTCAGCCCTTTATTTAATATTAATATATAAATATAGTCACTTAGGTCCTATATTAGTCCCAACATGAACATTATTTTTAAAACGTATCAGTGATTGTGATGCAGTGGCCAACCACTTTCACTTGGATTACACTTGGAGTGCGTCATTATCTCGCAACATCGTTTTGTTGAATCTTGCAATCAAGTCTCAGCTCTCAGCATCTAGTCTCTAATCTCTATTAGTGCATGCTGCTGCTGGCCAACTGTCCCGTCGAGGCGACTCAGCCCCATGTCCGGGTCCACTCGCAAGTGCATGCCCTTGCACGGCTCGAAAGTGGTGTGGGGAGAATTTTACACACTGCCACCACATGTTTACGCCGATTATTGCCCTCGAGACGTCCTCCCACTTGCGAGTAGGAACCAATAATATTGGACGAATGATGCAGTGTGCAGCATATTACAACGTTACAGGTCGAGGCGACTCAGCACCATGTCCGAGTCTACTCGCAAGTGCATGCACTTGCACGGCTTGCAAGTGGCGTGGGGATAATTCTACACACTGCTACTTCATGTTTACGCCGATTATTGGCATCACCTCCACCTGTGCATTTTCGCTATCATTCTCATTGCTCTTCCTTGTGTAATAGTCTTGCGTGTTTCTCAATGATGCCAGTTTGCTGTTTCGTTTTCATCGACCTATATTTCATGTCCGTATAAATTTGCCAATTATAATATTAAACGCAATAATCATCATCGATAATGTTTAATGTTAATGTATATTATATATATATATATATATAGCTAATATAAAAATACATAGCGCTATTGACTTGCTGTACGAGCTATAGTGGTGCTCCTAGTAGGTAAAGGTATATTTCGTATGGTTCCTCGCTCGGTTTTGGTAACTTCGAAACTTGAGTTCTCGCAGTAAGAGTAAGTATTCTCGATTTCCCATATATAATTATTTAACAACACATAAATAAATAGGAACCTATGAATATATCCAATATATTAATATACATACGGTCACCTTCAGGGACATGGGAACAGTTAATTCTTCAGCTCAAGCCAGAGGCAGAGCACCGAGGGGGCATCGTTCGGCGCCCGAGTCGAATCTCGGAAGCGTCGCGAGGCAGGAAGGCGGATGCATATCCAAGTCGAAGATGGGATCTGACGTATTCGTATCGCAACGCCTCATCTTGCACGCGCCACTCAAGAGAAAGCGCCATGACGCACTTCGCCTCGCGGAACTCGACATTGCTTGACTACCAATTCGGTACTTGAGGTCGCGCTTTGACTACCGATTTGGTACTTAGACGCGGCCACGCGACTCGGGCAGCCGCGGGCCAGAGGAGCGCACCGGCGCCGAGCGCAAGCATCGCCGCGCCCGCACCGGCGGCCGCGCCCAAGAGGGCGCGCGAAACCGCCGTGGTGAGCGACGTTTGCGTCTGCACGGTTGGGACGAGGCGTGGCCGTGGACTCGCTGCGGTCGTTGCTCGGGTCGCTATGGGAGCGGCGACGTCGTCGGCAAGAGAGTGGAGCCCCTGCCAGCTCTCCTGGAAGGGGAGGAGCCTCGGAATAGGCGGCACAGCCCACTCAAAGCCTCCTTGGAAGGAGGGGAAAGCTGGCAGCTCCGGCAATGAGGCGGCGGCGGCCGAGCTTTCAGAGATCCATTCGCAGCCTTGCTCGGGTGTGCCGGCGCCGACGAGCGCGCCTTGCGAGGGTGGGGTGAACCCTGCGCTCACCCGTACCGCACGCCACGCCGCGTCAAGACGGCTCGCCACGTGCAGCCCTAGTGCGCCGAGGCAGGCGCCCAGCTGAGTCCTCGAGGCATCCGGGAGGGCTAGCCACCAGCAGTCCAAGCGCTCGGACCACTCAGCAAGCCACGCCTCCTGCGTGGGAGGCGGGCTCTCCTCTTCCGCACGCGGCGTGTGCGCCGCGTTGTGCGTCAACTCGCGGCGGCGCCCTCGCCGCCGCCGCCGCTCGCAGGCATCGTCGCGTTTGTTCATGCCACCACCATTGTCGGCGCCGCCATTGTCGGCGCCGCCATGGTCGCCACCGGCGGCTGCAGCTGCATCGCCGACGGGTGCGGGCGGCGGCGACTCGACAATCCTCGCCGTGACATTCTGTGAGGTCCTCCACGCCGCCTCCCACTTTGCCTTATCATACGTGGCCTCCTCGACGTCATTGTCCGTGCCGTCGCCACGTCTCACCCATGGGAGCACACGTTTGATCCAGTTGACTACGGTGTCTGCGGCCGTGTCCCATCCGCTCGCGAGCATCACGTCGTGCGGTGACTCGCCGAGCCAGGCGACGCTGCTCGTGAAAATGAAAAGAAGCATCCGGTGATGAAGGGGGGGGGGGGATGGGGTGTGACATGCTGGAAAAATGGGGTGTGAGGAGAAGTTTCCTGCTCTCGGGTATCTTGAGGAAGCGCGCCATCTCAAGCACTCCCTGCCTGTCGATGACAATGTCCTTGCCCGAGCCGACGACGAGCGCCGCGGGCGCGCGCTTCACCCAGAGCGCCACGCCGTCGGCGTCCGCCTGCTTGTTTGGGAGGTTGGTGGTGAACGACTTGAGGTTGATGCCAACCTTGGAATCGGCGGCAAAATGCTCCATGTATGTCTTGAGCTCCTCCTCGGGCATCTGCTCGTTGAAGAAGATGCGCCGCGCGTGATCCGGGTTGCGAACTGCCGTCTTCATAGCAAAGCCCCGGGTGAGCAGCCACGCGATCCCCGGGGTACGCAGGAGGAAGCGGCCCGTCATGGGACCGTTGCCAGAGGGAGGCACCGGTGACACCAGCACGAGCCCCGAGGCGCGGCCCTTGGCCTCGAGATACTTGAGCGCGACGGTCGCACCCATTGAATGTGCAACAATTGTCGGACCCCGGTCGAAGACTTGGAAGGCGCCGGGCCCACCCTGTGTGTCAAATTGGAGAAGAAATGGCGCTTGAAGGATGGGAAAAATGGGGCATGTGTGTCGCGTGGCAAATGGGCAAACTAGCGTGTGAGACTTGCCTGTGCGGCCTCCTGCGCGAGTGGGCCCTCGACGAAGGCCTTCACGTCCTCGACGTGCTCCCAGATGTGCACACTCTTCGTCCCCGGCTCGGCCGGTGAGCCTGAGGTGCCTCGGAGCGAAATCGCGTGACACGGCCGGTTGAGCTGGTGGGCGAATCGAGGGAGCCTGAAAAAAGAATTTGATTTCTGAGATATGGGAGAAATGGGGTCGCCACATATGGGGAAAAGGGGTGCTGGGGATGTTACCACTTATCCCACGCCCAAGCGCCGTGGAATGAGCCGTGAATGAAGAGCACGGGTGGAACGGTGAGATCAGGGTCCTTGGGCACCGAACCTGAGCAGGGGAACAGAGGCACATGGTCACTCCAAGAGAGCAAGGATGATGCGACCAAGCCTCAGACACGCACTGAAAGCCGACCCCGTCGCGTTGAGTGCTCCGCGGAGCGAATGGCGCGGTGCGCGGAGCTGTGTGGGGCGCCAAATTCTGACATATATGCCCACACGCTCCACGACCGCCGAAAGCTCTCGCAGAGGATTGGGCACTGGCGAGACGGCTGCGGCACGGCGCCACTCGAAGACAATGTTGTTCAGTCTCGTCTTGAGCAATTCGACCTGGAGGTCGCGTTCGTCGCCGAGCTTGAGGATGGGAGGCGGTGGCGAGAATGCAATGCCCGGCCCTAGCCCATCCGCAGCGAGCACCGCCGTCCACTGGCAGCAGACGGCAAGCACGAGTGCCGTCCGGCCGCCCATCTTTTTTTCTGGGCGGGTAATCTAAAGTTGGCAAGGTTCCTAAGCGACCTGAAGCCGCGCCGAAATGGCGTCGGCCGCGCCACTCCCGCGCGCCACAGCGGGCGCAGAGCTTCGCGAGCTCGCGGCTGCACTCGCGGTCTCACCGTCCGAGGCTGGCATCTACGTGCGCATGGGAGCCGTGCTCACCGCAGGGCGCCACGCCCGTCCGAGAGTGGCGCGAAATCCCCAACCTCAACCAAACACATCAGCGGGCTCATCTGGCGGACGCGCAGTGCGCTGATGCCCCAGCAGACGCCTGGGAGCCTGTTCACATGGCTGCTGCGACTCATATTCCTCCGTGCCGTCCTTCTCACTACCCTCACCCCGTCGCGATCCACCGCATTCTCAGCCCCTCTCGTGTATTTTTGTGTCTCACACATTTCGTCTGGCCTCCGCCGCGCCTTTGCCCCCCCTTGCAGCCGTCCGCTGCACTCTCTCCCTGCTCGCGCGCGCTCGTTCGCTCTACGCCTCGCACGCAGCGCCGTCGCTCTCCGCCCCACCGACGCCATCCTCTGGGCCAACCTCGGACTCGCGTTGGCCGCTCTCGGCCAAACTGAGGGCGCTCTCTTGGCCTTTGACCGCTCAGCCTCTATCTCTCCCTTGCACGCGGAGGCTCACATCGGTGCTGCCTCGGTGCTGCCTCGCGAAGAGGCGGTGCGCACCTTGGAGAGAGCCGTCGCACTCGTCCCGACACACGCTGGAGCCTACTACAACCTCGGCAAGCTCCTTCATGAGACACCTGAGCGACGGCGGAGCATGGAGGCTGTCTCGTGCTTTGCGAGAGCGGCCACGCTGGAGCCGACGCACGCCGAGGCGCACTACAACCACGCGCTCGCAGCGCAGCATGCGCATCTCGAGGCTCACCTCCCCGTCGCCGCCATCGAGACCAGCTACAGGCGCGCACTCGCCATTGCGCCGCGGCACGCGCCTTCGCTCTCGCGTCTCGTCACAACGTTACAGTGGGAGGGGCGGGAAGCCGAGGCGGCGCATGCCGCTGAGCGCGGCGTGCTCCTTGGCTTGTGGATGCGGCCGATGCAGCGGCCCAGTCTCTTGGTGTCTGAGCTCGAAGCGAGACCTTGGTGGGACGCGGAAGCCTATCTCTCCACGAGAAACATTCTGCGGAAGGCCAGCACTCCCCCTCCCTACACCCCACCACCACCCGATCCCTACCGCCTACCCTTCCTACCCCTCTCTGTCCCTAACCCATCCCATCCTGAATCCCTCCCAACCCCCTCCTAACACCCTGCTAACCCCCAGCTAACCCCCTGCTAAGCCCCTGCTAAGCCCCTGCTAACCCCCTGCTAACCCCCTGCTAAGCCCCTGCTAACCCCCTGCTAACCCCCTGCCAACCCTCCCCCCTCCCCCTCCGCTCCCCCCGAAGGCGCACCAGGGGATTCGAGCTGAGTGGGCTGCCCTGCACAGTGACGGCATGATGCTCCCGCAACCAGAGGGCCTCCAGAGCGCCGGTGGTGCGTGGCACGTATTTGACCTTGGCGCTGCCTGCACCACCGGCGGTGGCGGTGCCGGCGCCGGTGGCGGTGCTGGCAGTGGTGATGCTGGCGTTGCCACACGGCTGCCTGCAAGCTGCGCGGCCCTGCGATCGCTGCGATCGATGGGTGGACAGACGACGCCGCTGTTTGCGCCGCTCAAGGTTCAGTTCTCGACCATGGGCGCGGGCGTCCACGTGCGCCCGCACACCGGTCCGACGAATGCGAAGCTGACACTGCACTACGGTCTCGATGTGGAGGTCGGCGCGAGCGTGCGAGTCGGCAGCGAGTGGCGGCCATTTGTCGAGAGGGAGATACTCGCGTTCGATGATTCTTTCGAGCACGAGGTATGGCAGAACAGTTCGAGATCTCGTACGACGATCGTCCTCCATGTGCGCCATCCAGGGCTCGCAAGCGACGGAGAGCTGGGGCGCAGGCTTGCCGCCAAGATGCAGGGTACGTAGGAGATGCCGCAAATTGCGCAAAGCCCTAATAAGCTGTTCAATTAGAATGGTAATATCAACTTAATCATATATAGGAACCCTATATAGATATACATTTACATATATGCATATATACAAATAGAAATACATCATGGTCATCCTCGTCTCTGCTCTCTCTGATGTCACAGCTCGTCATGATAATTATTTAGTCGATGACTGAGCGCATACTTAACTAGAACTACTTGAGCTAACGTCAAATCTACAGGCGGGGAGGATACGTGTGTACGACAAACGCTTGACGCGATGACTTCCCGCTGAAATATAGATCACTAGAAAGAAATCAGTCGCATGTGCAATATCTGTCAGATTGACGGCTAGCTCGATGTGTACTACTGTGTATCAAAACACGCATCACTCGGTGCTCCTATCCGTGCCAACGATCTGCGTGCATCAGCGGGGACCACTCTGGCGCCGCGAGGGCACTGCGATCCCATACTGCTGCTCGTGAGCCTCCTGCTGCAGAGCCTCCTGCTGCAGAGCCTCCTGCTGCAGAGCCTCCTGCTGCTGCCTTCGGTGCGCGTGCTGCTCTTGGAGCACAAGCGCACTCTGCTGTATATCCTGCAGCCTGAGAAGCCTCAGGGCACGGAGCAGCTGCGAGCGCAGCGCCGCATTCTCCGCCTCGAGCTCCGCCACGTGCGCACTGATCCCTTCGAACTCAGCGCCGCCCTCAAACCTCCGCGGCGAGCCGTATTCGTGGTAGTGGCTCAGCAGTGAGAGGACCGAATACCAGCCGAGCCCGAGTAGAGATCCGACGGCGAGCGGCTGTACGAGCGTCGGAACAAAGTGTAGATTGACGAGCTGTACCGGCGTGCAGATCAGGATCGACCACGCCCACGAACGGTGGAAGGCCTGAAAAATGGCGTGTGACATATGCGAGAAAATGGGGTGTGACATATGGGGAAGAATGGGACTGTGACACATGGGAAAAATGGGGTTGTGACATATGGGAGAAATGGAGGAGACTGACCTCGCGCGTCTTCTCGAAGGTGGCGGAAGGCGAGAGTCCTTCAAGGAGGCCAGTCACCGCAAAGTAGAGGTTGAGAAAGGGGGCCTGGAAGAGGACAGAGTCTGCGAGTACCTTGCCCAGCAGCTGCTGCGCCGAGGTGACCCCGAGCTCCTTTTCTCGGCGGAGCGCCGTCAGCCAACCGGTCATCGGTGTGCGCTCGAGGAGCCAGCTCAGCCGTCCGGAGGAAACAACTGGTTGGTACGAGACGACGAGCGCCTCACTGGCCGTGTTGAGGGTTCGATACCAGAGCGAGAGCACGGGGCCGCAGATGCACCCGCCCCAGAAGGTCATCCTCGCCGTCCGCTGCCAGTTGTACTCAGCCTTTTCAGGAGAAGAGATGCGTAGCCGCCATTCGACCGCCTGCGAGAGAGCGTCCCCGAGCGCACAGAGGACTCCTGTGGAGGCGGCGTTGGTTCGGAGCGGGTAGTCATGCAGGCAGCTCATGAACCACTCCAGCCGGCCCACGATCTTCTCCTTGGCCACAGCCAGACCCGATGCCGCCGCGCCAGCTGGAGCCGCGCTCTCGGCGGCAGCGCTGGTCGCAGCGCTCGGCGGCGGCGGCGGCGCAGACGGAGGCCCACACAGCCGTCTGGTGGAGTGGGAGGGGCGGAGCGGGCGGAGCGGGCGAATTGACCTGCCCAGGAGCGCAGAGCCCGCCAGCAGTCTGCTCATTGCCCTTCTCACGGCTGCAGGTTGAAAACGTGCACATTTTCTTATTAGGTATTAGTGGTAAACCACACTCATACCAAGGTACAGTACGTTCGATAAAAAATCTTGGATCCCGCGAAAGATTCAGCGCCGATAACGAGATCCGGGCACCTCGCGACCTCGCCATGAGTCCGCTGCGAGTCCTTGCGGCGGTGCTGCTCTTTGAGCATGCGCCGGGCGCGCTGGGATGGAGCGCCGCTGCGGCGGGACCGGCACGCTCCTTCTTGCCTGCCGCTGCCGTCACCGCCTCGTCGTCGCCGCGCCTCCCGGTCCTCCGGCTCACAGCGACACAGCAGGCAAGTCGTCGATGCCGTCGGCCTCCACTCTGCCCCGCACGCCGAGCTGCGCACGCGTGTTTGCTGCGTCGCCGAGACGGTCATTTCACACGCCCACTCCGCTCATGTCAAGCGCTGCTTTTGTCGTCCCCTCGTCGAGCCTCGTCTGCCCTCCGCCCTGTGCCGTTCAGAAGGGGGGTGTAGAGGCGGAGCTTGCGTCCATGGAGTTCGATGACCAGCTCAAGTCGACCGTCGTTGGACTCCTCGGGCAGATTGACAAGGTGGTGGAGCTCTGTGCAAAGCATCAGACAGTCGGGTACGCCAGAGCACTTGCCGAGGCTGCTTAGAGTGATGACTTGCGTAAATGATTTAGGGACACGGATACCGCCGAGGCCCACTGCTGATACCGCCGAGACTTCCCGAAACTGAGACTCTCAAGACTTCCCGCGACTGAGACTCTCAAGAGTTCCCGAGACTTGGCGACTTGTTCAATTGCCCCATGCATGCGCACGCTCTCCCTCAGTGCCTTCTCACACCTCCCCCCGCGGCGCCTCCCCGCAGGATTGACGAATTCCGCTCGGTGCTCTCCCAAGTGGATGTTGAGTGCACTGACGCTGACGCCGCGCGCATCTTCACGCTGGTGGACTCCTCGGCGACCGGCGCCGTGATTCCCTCGAAGATGAAGTCTGCGCTTCGCAATTCTGGTATCGTGAGCGAAATGTACAGGGACTCGCTCGCTAACTTTGGCAAGATCTTCGCGGCGACTGCACTCTTTGGTGTAGGCATCGCCTACTTTGAGTCCCCTGCGGCCGCCTTCAACTTTATCACTGGGTACGTGGTCGAGGACTCCCTCTCGGTTGATAACCTCTTCGTATTCCTGATCATCTTCCGCACCTTCAAGGTTCCCGCGAATCTGCAGCTCCTTTGTCTCAACTACGGCATCGCCGGCGCCGTCGTCCTGCGCGCCGTGTGCATCTTCACGGGCCTCGCCCTCGTCGACGCCTTCGAGCCCGTGCTTCTCGGCTTCTCCGCCTTCTTGCTCTACACTTCATACACTCTGCTCGACCTCGGTAAGACGGAGGGTGGGGAGGACGAGGAGGACGAGGAGGACGCGCCACCGGAGTTTATCACCAACTTTGTCGACAAGCTGCCCACCACTGGAACCTTCGAGGGCGACAAGCTCGTCGTCGCAAAGGAGGGCGGCGGCTTCCTCGCGACGCAGCTGCTGCTCACGCTCATCACCATTGAGCTCAGCGATCTCGTCTTCGCCGTCGACTCGATCCCCGCCGTCTTTGCGGTGACCGACGACCCCTTCGTGGTCTACACCTCCAACATTGCAGCCATCCTCGGCCTCCGCTCTCTCTACCAGATCCTCGCGATCGCCGTCACCGATCTGGAATACCTCGAGACGGGCGTCGCTATCGTCCTTGGATTCATCGGACTCAAGCTCCTCGCGCAGTTCGCTGGCTTCCCCATCGACTCGCTCGTGTCCCTCTCGGTTGTCGTCGGCATCCTGGGCGGTTCCGTCGGCCTCTCACTCTACGAGAATCGGAAGGAGGAGTGAAAGCGGGAGGAGCAGACAAGATAGAGCGGGCGGAGGAGAGGTAAGAGAGAGAGAAACAGAAAGAGAGCTGTGGCGGCAGAGAGCTGCACAATGCGCTCCAAAGGCTCGAGGCGGATTATTATTTAATTGTTGTACGACCTGGTATTGAGATGAGCGTCTTATTCTCAATGTCCAAGTATAGCGAGTAGCATCACGCAGCGCCGTGCGCCTATATGGGCTTCCAATTCAAACCATCTACTTGCACTGGCACTCCAAGGCAAGGGCGCAAATTGATGCATGAAGCCGTGATGCATGAGTAATAGTGTAAGTATACACATATATTTTATATATCTTGCAGCTAGATCTAGCTATAGTGCGCGTATTTATTGATCCATGTCCGATATGGATCGCGTTTGTTTAGATACAGAATAATCGCGTTTGTTTAGATACAGAATAAGATAAAGATTTAGATTAAGATTTGCAATACCAATTACCAATCGCAATCATAATCATAATCAGATAATGAAACTAATAATGAAATCATATATTAAATAATTTAATAAAATATTAATATTGTATATTCAATATTCATATTGATATTAGATATTGGGATATTCGCATATATATAATATATATATATATAAT
>MDSY01018467.1_pt1 | contig 10036 bp, 10 predicted proteins | sample 811131 | NCBI WGS metagenome assembly MDSY01 (sample SAMN05326643, study PRJNA326480) | marine metagenome | isolation source: seawater | place: Atlantic Ocean: South West | collected 2010
GGATCAAGAGAAGACCTTATTGAAAATATGAGAAATAATGCTTCACATTTTGAATTTGACTCAGTTCATATTCTTGATAATTTATCAGAAATAACATCAGAGTCAGCTGTAGATTTACTATTGGCAAAATATCATGAGATATATAAAAGATCTAAGAGTGGCAACCATCTTGTAATCTCAACTGGTGAGGTTCAAGTACCGATTGAAAAAATAAATGCAGCTAAGGGTGGAAGAAATCAACACTTATGTGCCCTAATGATGAACAAGGCAGAGTTTGACTTTAAGTTTAGCTTTATAGCGTATGCAACTGATGGTGTTGACTTTCTAGAGGGGTGTGCGGGAGCCTTCTTTACTAATAATCACTTAGCTAAGATAAAAGAAATAAAAGAGGATATGATGCAGTATATAAAAAATAAAAAAACTTATGATCTTCATAAACGTCTTAATACATTAATAAGCAGCAATATAACAGGACATAATGTTTCTGATTTCTATTTATTTTCGTTTAATAAAGAAAGGTGACAATGAAAAGAAAAATATTAATTGCTATAGAGGAGTTTGCTAAGAATTCAGATGAATATTTGAAGTTAATTGATAAGAATAACTTCGATCTTATATGGAATGAATCTGGAAAAAGATTAGACTTCAAAAGAGATTTTAATCTTTTTCAAGATATAGATTATATTATTGCAGGACTAGAAGAATACCCCCTAGAATTTTTTGAAAATAATCAAAATGTTAAAGCAATATCCCGCGTTGGGGTTGGAGTCGATAATATAGATCTAATGTCAGCTAAGAAAAAAGGCGTAAAAGTATTTATTACAACTGATAAACCATCTGTTGCAGTATCAGAACTTTGTATTTCAAATATGATCGCAATTCTTAGAAGTACATTTATTATGAATCAGAGCCTAAAGAATGATGAATGGAATGTAATTCAAGGAAGGGATATTAGGAATTGCTCTGTAGGTATTATTGGGCTTGGCAGCATAGGTAAGGAAGTCGTCAAGAGATTAAAGTCCTTTGGCCCAAAAATTTCTGGATATGCTAGAACCTGGGATTCATCTTTTGCCCACAGATACTCAATAAAAAGATATTTGTCACTAGAAGAGATAACTGCAGAGTCTGATATTCTGACAATTCATCTTCCACTTGAAAAAGAGACTGAAAACTTAATCAGTGAAAATATTATCAAAAGACTTAAGGCTGATTCAATACTTATAAATACCTCGAGAGCAGGCGTAGTAGATAATATTGCATTGGCAAATTCTTTAAGAAAGGGGCATATATTGGGTGCTGCAATAGATGTTTTTGATGAAGAGAGAAAAATAGCTCCATATAATGAACTTGAAAATGTAATACTTACGCCACATGTTGGATCTCATACAGCTGGAACCAGGATTGCTATGGAGGAGTCAGCAATTAATAATATTTTATCTTTTGATGCGCTCATCAATCCTAAGAATCATAATAATTTGACAGAACTACTCATGCAGGTTGAGAAAAACAGCGTTGTATAGTGATGAATATTGCTGATATGTCCCTTAATTTATACTCATTTGGTTATAGTGCGGGTTTTATTAATGATCCAAACAATCATTCTACTAGTATTTCATTAAATGGACTTGTTGAGAGATCAAGAAGTCTTGAATTGGGTGGTATCGAATTTCCTTTTGATAGATTCTATGCGTTAGGAAATCTTCATGAAGGTGTAGATTTCTTAAAAAACCTGAATGATCAAAACATTAATTTTTATCTTGATTTTGAAAACTTTGACACATCATACTTAAAAAAATTAATACCAATATTATCTAAAGAAAATATTAAGTCAGCCAGGATTAAGATGGATCAATATGGTGAAACAATTTATGGAGGCAATCGCTTCAGATCTAAGTCTTTTAAGGATGCTAAGAAAGATTTTATTAAAAAATTGACAATAATGTCTTGTTTCCTGAAAGAGTATGACTTCACTTTGGCGATTGAGAATCATCAAGATTTGAGCTCAATTGAATTAATTGAAATTATTAGTGAGATTGACTCTGATTTTATAGGCATCAATTGGGATATAGGTAACTCCATTTCGTGCTTAGATACTCCCGACTCCTTCTATGATAGAACAAAAGATTTTATAAGAAATGTTCATCTAAAGGATTATAAGGTTTTTGAATCAGAGCAAGGAATCAGATTAGTTAGGTGTCCAATTGGAGATGGCTATGTAGACTTTAAAAAATTACTAAAACTGATATATAGAAATGAAAATATCACAAGTTATTCAATAGAGCTTGGAGCACAAATTACAAGAGAGAGCTTCATAAAACAAGATGCTTATTGGAATGAATTTGATTCTCATCCAATAAAAAAATCAGATTTCTTTGAATTTGTTAATACCATTTCTTTACAGCATGGTTCTTCTTTATCTGCGTTTGAAGAAGGATTTACCGGAAAGGCTTTGATAGAATCAGAAGATTCAGAAGTTAGAAAGTCAGTAGCTAATTTATCAAAAATCTCAGAGCAGATATGAAAAATATTTTAATAACAGGTGGAACAAGAGGCCTTGGTCTTGAGTATGTAAAATATCTATCATCAAAAGGTTACAACATTGGCTTATCTGACATAAGTGATGGAGCCTGTACAGTCTATGGTGAAGTAAAAAATATAGAAGAGATAGTACAAATGGTTGAGTCTAATGGTGTGGAATGTTGGCACTATTTTGCAGACCTAACAAAAAAAGAAGAAGCTAATAGATTACTAGAAAAATTCGTAGAAAACTTTGGGACCATTGATGGCGTAATAACAAGCGCAGGTGGCGATATTTCAGGATCTGATAAAGATGCATCTGGCGGAAAAGCAAAAAATAATAGTTTCTTTATATCTTTTGATGAGCATGAGAACATCTTCAAAAGAAATTACTATACTTGTTTTAATACCCTGAGGGCTGTTGTGCCATATATGCAAAATCAAAAATATGGAAAAATAATTACTGTATCTTCTGTGAATGCCGCATTTGGAGTTGAGAAAGAGACAACATATTCTGTAGCAAAAGCCAGTATTTTACAGCTATCTAGGTCTTTAGCTAAAGAGCTCAGAAAAGATGGAATTAATGTCAACTGTATATTGCCTGGCCCGACAAAAACAGGAAGATTCCTTTCCACAGTTAAAGAGAGAAACCCTCATGATCTTGAAGGCCTAAACTCAGATCAAAGGCTCCTGAGGGTTGCTAATCCTTCAGATATATCACCAGTTGTTGAATTTTTGCTTTCTGATGCTTCTGATTTTATTTCAGGTGAGGCAATCAAGATAGATGGAGGTTTGTTTCCGCAACCAGTATAGAGAGAAAAGATGATTGATACATTTAATTTTAAGAATAGTAAGGCATTAGTGATTGGTGGGGCTACTGGCCTAGGCAAAGAAATAGCATTATCACTGGTCCAACATGGTGCTGATGTGATTATTTCAAGTAGAGATGAGATAAAATTAAAGAATACATGTGAACAGATTAATAATGAATGCTCATCTGAATCTTGCTCTTATAGTCAAGTTGACATTACATCTGAAAGTTCAATAAAAAATTTAATTAGTCATGTTTCAAATAAATTTCAAAATGGCCTAAATATTTTAGTCAATTCAGCTGGTATGAATATAAGAAATCCTATCGAAGATATTACAAATTCAGATTGGGATGAGGTCATGCATTCTAACCTAAGGGGTGCATTCATAATGCATCGGGCTGCATTTGAATTATTAAAAAAAGCTGAATATGGAAGAGTTATAAATATCACAAGTATTTTTTCATCCGTCACGTACCCAGATAGAGCTACATATGCTGCAAGTAAAGGAGGCCTCTTGATGTTCTCAAAAACTCTGGCTCTTGAATGGGCAAAACATGGAATAACTGTAAATACTATTTCTCCTGGACCTTTCCTAACTGAAATTAATACAAAAGTTTTAGAAGATAAGGAAAACTATCAGAAATTCTGTGCTCGAATTCCGTTGGCTAGGTTTGGGGAGCCCGAAGAAATTATATCTGCAGCATTATTTTTGGCATCACCAAAATCATCTTACGTTACAGGATCAGATATAATAGTAGATGGCGGATGGACTTCGGCTTAGTTATATATCAGGATAAATTGAACTAATGAGGGCTATAATATATGCAGCAGGAATTTCTAGAAGAATGCATAATTTTGTGCCTGATGGTTTAAAAGGTCTACTCAAACTTGGTAATAAATCTCTAATAGAATATCAGATAAACTGGCTGACTGATTATGAGCCTGAAGAGATTATAATTGTACTTGGCCTTGAGCATCAAAGGTATATTGATGAAATAGGAAAAAAATATAACGGAGTAAATATTAATTATGTATTTAATCCGGATTATAAAACAAAAGGCAATATGCTTAGCTTGTGGCATGCAAGGAACCATACTTTTGATGATGTAATCTTTACAACGAGTGACTTACTTTGTGATCGGCGAGATATAGACCATTTTATGGATTCCATTGAAGAAAATAAAATTCTCATTGATAACAAGAATACAAATCTATTTCATGATGATGATCCAGTAAAAGTTCAAATAGAAGATGAGAGGATTATAGGCATAAGAAAAAGGATGGAAGATTTAGAACGAATTGATGGAATATCAATCGGTGTGTACAAATTTTCTAAAGATTTAATGGGCAAGCTTATTCAAACGATAGAAAAAAAAATAAAATCTAAGAATGATAACCTTTCACTTTATTATCCAATTGACGATACTCTCTCTTTGTCAAGTGTTTCACCTGTATATACCAATACTAGTAAATGGCTTGATGTAGATACACCTGAAGAACTTTTGTTAGCAAAAGAGCATATAGAAAATGGAACAATCAAAGTTTAAGTATGTCCAAAATAATTCTAGGCTTATTTTTTTGGGAAAAACTACTGTCTTAATTTAGGTTAGAAAACTTCCTCATGATTGACTGGAGAGCAAATGCAAAAGATAAATGAAAAATATTTTAGAATTTTTGTCTGTGAAAAGAAGCCTGTAGAAATAAGAAAATATTTTTAATTCAAATTATATTTGATCAATGTCAGAAGTCGCAAAAAATACCATAATACAATTAAAAGAATTCTTTGATCAGAATGGGGTTGATTTTTGGTTGGAAGCTGGAACAGCTTTAGGAGTATATAGGGATAATGAAATTATGCCATGGGATCATGATATGGATGTTGCTATTTGGTTCCAAAATAGACCATCTATAGGCTCTTTTGAAAAATACTTTGAACCATTAGGTCTAAAAGTAATTGCTCAAAAAGGATTTCCATTTATTGATAATATAATTCAATTAAGAGTTGATGCTGAAGAATCAAGGTTTATGGATGTAGATATCTACCTCTATAGAGAACATGGGGACTATGCATATATGAGATGGATAAATTCCCCTGTCGGTTTTCTATCTAGTTCTAAACAAAAAATACTTTATTATCTAAATGCCCTATATGTTTCTAATGGCTTCAAATGGTCTTTCTCAAGAAAAATACTTTCAGAAAGATTGTGTAAATTTTTATTTGAGAATTATCTCAAGATTCATATAAATACCAGCGAATGTATCTATCATCGTTTTCCTAAGACATTCTTTAAGGAGTTAAAGGAAATTAACTTTGATGGGTTAGATGTTAAAATTGCAGATGATACTGAGAGGTATCTCGCATATCGATATGGAGATGGTTGGTCTATAAAAGATGAAACATTTAATCAAACTGGAAAGTGGAAGGCATCTCAGGCCAGAGTAAAGCTTAAGATGAACCATCTTCCAATACCAGAAATAGGAAAGTATTGAGACCTATGAAAAATGTATTAATTACAACCATACCTTTTGGTCAGGAGGATAAAACGTCTTTAAAGATATTAGAAGAGAATGATATCGATTATCTGGTTAATCCGCTCGAGAGAAAGTTTAATCATGCTGAACTTATTGATTATTTAGATGGTGTTTCATATCTTATAGCTGGCACAGACAAGCTTGATAGTGAGATACTTGAGTCTGCCAGTCAACTGAAAATGATTTCAAGAGTTGGCATAGGTTTGGATAATGTCGATTTAATCGCCGCACGCGAAAGAGGTATTTCAGTTTCATATACTCCTGATGGTCCTTCAAAGGCAGTAGCAGAATTCACCATGAACTCAATTTTATCTACTTTGAGAAACTCAGTTTTGACTAATCAAAATTTAAAAAAAGGCATTTGGAAGAAACAAATGGGAAGATCCGTCAGTGAGTCAGTGATTGGTGTCTTTGGAGCAGGGAGAATTGGCAGGGAATTAATTCATATTCTTACTTGTTTTAATCCTAGAAAGATTCTCGTACATGATCCTTATGTTGATGAAGATATATTTGAAAAACTACAAGTTGAATTTGTTTCAAAAAATGAGGTATTGGATAATAGCGATCTCATAACCCTTCACCTACCAATGAATGATAATACAAAAGACTTCATCTCTGAGAAAGAAATAAAAGTAATGAAGCCAAATTCAATTATAATTAATACTTCTCGAGGCGGGATCGTTAATGAGAATGACCTTTTTACAGCTTTGAAAAGTGGTCACTTATCATCAGCAGCAATTGATGTGTTCGAGGAAGAGCCATACTCAGGGAATTTGCTAGATTTGGATAATTGCATTGCCACACCTCACATGGCACCTATGAGTAAGGCTAGTAGAATATCAATGGAGATAGATGCAGTGAAAGAAGTGGTAAGATTTGCAAATGGTAAAAGCTTATTAAATCCAGTGCCAGAATTTGAATATCAATCAAGACTGAAGTAGATTCAAAGCTATGAGTGATAAAATTGTAATAATTGGAGGATCAGGCTTTGTTGGTAGCCATACAGCTGACTATCTATCTGAATTAGGTAACGAAGTAGTCATATTAGATCGGAAGAAGGCTGAATGGCTTCGACCGGATCAATTATTTTATGAAATAGATTTAAATGATAGCGATCGAATTAAAGAGCATTTATCCGGCGCAAGATTTGTATATCATTTTGCAGGGATTGCCGATATCGGCGAGGCAAAGGCAAATCCTAATCTAACATTAAGTGTTAACATTATGGGAACTGCATCTGTTCTTGAGGCATGCGTAGATTTGGGTATTGAAAGGTTTATATATGCTTCAACTATGTATGTTTATAGTCCTTATGGATCATTTTATAGGGCAAGTAAACAGGCCGCTGAGATAGTGATTGAGTCTTATCACGAGCACTATGATCTAGATTATACAATTCTTAGATATGGATCTTTGTATGGCCCTAGATCACAAGAATGGAATGGGTTACATAAGTATATAAGTGAAGTTGTCAAGGATAAGAAATTGATTTACAGAGGAACAGGCAAGGAGAGAAGAGAGTATATTCATGTCCAAGATGCAGCTCAGTTAAGTATTGATATATTAGATGAGCAATACATCAATAAAGCAATAACTGTCACAGGCAATCAGATTCTTAATTCAGAGGAGCTTATCGATATGATTTTTGAAATTGCAGGGGTAAAGAAGAATGTAGACTTCTCATCTGATCAAATAAGTGAAGATCATTACAGAATGACACCTTATAGATATACCCCAAAAAAAGCACTTAAGCTCACACCAACAAAATACACAGACATAGGACAAGGCATTCTTGAGATTGTTGAGGAAATTTCAAGTAAAAGTGAGGACAAGTAACACATTCTAATTTTTTATGCCACTCATCCACTCACGAAATGAAGCAATTGAGTTAATTAACTCAAAAAAAATTTTAATTTTCGATTTCGATGGAGTAATTCTTGATTCAGTCCACATTAAAACCGAGGCATTTGGTGATCTGTATATCCACTTTGGTGAAGACATAGTAGGTCTAGTTAAGCAATATCACGAGGAAAATGGAGGAATGTCAAGATTTGAAAAAATCAAATACTACAATGATGTATTGTTAGCTGATCAGCATATCAATGAATCTTATGACTCAATGGCTGAAAAATTTTCTGAATTGGTATTTGATAAAGTTGTCATAGCAAATGAGATTCCTGGTGTTATGGATTTCATAAAACACTACAATAAAAAAGCTATCCCTATGGCAATAAATTCTGCGACACCTACCGAAGAGTTGATACAAATCCTAATATCAAGAGATCTTGAGCGATATTTCTCTCAGATTATGGGTTCACCTACTTCTAAATATGAAAATTTAGTTTCAATTTTAGATACTAATCAGGCCGATCGAAAGGATGCTATATTTTTTGGTGATGCAGAATCTGATCTTTTAGCTGCGGATAAAATAGGCATGGACTTTATAGGGATTGGAGAGTTTATAAAAGAGAAAGATACAGTTGTCTCATCAAAACAGTTTAATGCTATCAATTTTATTGAACTAGTCTGATAAGAGAAATGGCAAGAAGATCATGGATAAAGAATTCGATCAACTGATTATATTTTCGTCAGATAAGGATTTTAACCTTAGCGATTCTTATTCAGATAGTTATCTTTATTCCATTGGTCCAGGTAATTTAAATTGTAGAGATTTATATGTCATCAATGATCCGATTGAGTTAAATAAAATTGCCGAGCGCATTAGAGATCAATATTCAGAGTGGGTATTTGAGCAGAATCACATTTTTATAGAGAATAACCTAATTCATAGGAATGACTTATCGATGTTCTTCCTTACAGATTTCTCATGTAAGAGATCAGAGTTTTTTGATACCTATAATTCAGTATGTAATCTGATACAAATTCAAAAAAAAATTAATGTTGAAGGAATAAAAAGCGTTGTATTTATAGGTGTTTCAGAGGCTTTCGTGAAAACTGCATCACAAATATTTAAAAATAGCACCTTTGAATATATTGATGTTAAGAAAAATAAAGAAACATTTTTTAGAGGCTTTATAAAAAATAGTATTTATTTTACGAATATGATGATTTTCTGTTTGTTTAATTTATTTTTTAAATCTGCAAACAGGAACCATAGAAGACTTTACTTAACTAGATACCCACTTCATTTTATAGATGATGATAATTTAGAGGATAAATATGGTGAAATTGATTTAAAAAAAGATAATTTTTTAGTCAGCATTGCAACTGATGGATTTCATCAAAACGTAAACCCATTTGAGTACTTAAAATACTTGAATCAATGCTTGTCAAAGGGATTTTCTGTCCTTGATCTTCATATAAAATTCAATGACATAATATTAGCCTTTTGGGAGTATTTGAAACTTATTCCTAAATGGAAAAAAATAGCTAAAAAAGATTATCTATTTCAAGAATATGATATTTCAGCCTTCTGCAGAAGAGAATTAATTTTCTCTCTCAATAGAGTTGTAAGATTGCTCTTGTGGGATAAGCCCATTAGAAGATTTTTTACTAGAATCGAACTTGAGGAGTTTTATTATTATCTTCATGAGTATCCTTATGGGAGGTTATTTACATATATTCTCAAAAGCTATCCAAAAATCGAAACAACTGCTATGCAAAGTGGTCCTGCATCTTTCAGAAAGATGCTTTATTTTTTATCTAGAGAAGAGATTGGAAATGATAAAAATTACTTACAGCATGTTCCTGCTCCAGAAAAAATATTAGCTGAAGATAGTCATTCAGGAATGATTTACTCTCATGCTGGATATAATAATATTGAAATAATGGAAAATATTTTCAGATTGAAATATTTAGAAAATATTACTATGAGTAAGCCTCGCTTTATATTAATTTGCCCGGGTCTTCATGATGGTGAATTGATGATCAACTCACTGAGAGATGAAATAATCAACAATCCTAATAAGCTATATCTAATAAAGCCTCATCCAAGAGGATCAAAGGGCTATCTAAGAAATAATATTTTTGAAAATTTAGAAGTTTCAAATATACATATAGCAAAACTTCTGTCCCAGGCAGAAAAAGTAATAGTGACTTATAGTTCAGTGGGAATGGAGGCAAAGTATTTAGGTATTCCAACTGAAGTAATTAATGTTCCAGGAATTATCTCAGAATCACCACTCCTAGATGACTATTATCAAGAATGAGAGTTA
>MDSY01108284.1_pt1 | contig 10034 bp, 5 predicted proteins | sample 811131 | NCBI WGS metagenome assembly MDSY01 (sample SAMN05326643, study PRJNA326480) | marine metagenome | isolation source: seawater | place: Atlantic Ocean: South West | collected 2010
CTATCTTTTTTAAATGAAAATAAGATTGTCGTTCCAATTGGATTAAATGTTGAGCATATTATGTCTTACAACTTTCAATCATCCATTGAAATGCTTCAAGAATTAGCTCGTATTTATCGTGAGTTTTGTATCAAAACAGACATCTACTAACATTTTAGATTTATTAAAATTTATTACTTAAGTTTCCAGCCGTCATGGTAAGATATCAGAACAATCAAATAAGAACAGTAAAAGGAGTTAGCTTTGGCAAAATATCTATTTACATCTGAGTCAGTAACAGAAGGACACCCGGATAAAGTCTGTGATGCAATATCCGATGCTATCCTTGACGATCTGCTGACTCAAGATAAAGAATCGCACGTAGCCTGTGAGACACTAGCAACGAATGGCTTAGTGGTTGTTTCAGGTGAGATTAGGTCATCTGGCTCTCTTGATGTTGATAACATTGTGAAAACCACTTTAAAAGATATTGGATATACTGACGAAGCAAAAGGAATGGATAGTAATAATATTGAAATTCGCTCAATTATTCATGAACAGAGCCCTGAAATTGCTCAAGGTGTAGACTCAGATGATTTATCTGAGCAGGGTGCTGGTGATCAAGGATTAATGTTTGGTTTTGCATGCAAAGAAACAGAAGAGCTGATGCCTCTTCCAATACAAATAGCTCAGCGCTTAACTGAAAAATTAGCTACAATTAGAAAAGATGGGACTCTTCCTTGGTTGAGGCCAGATGGTAAATCACAGGTTACTGTTGAGTATGATGGGTTTACGCCAGTTAGAATTACAAAGGTTGTAATTGCAACACAGCATGACGACATGCTTAAAGAACATGGTTCTGAAGAAAATGAGCTGAGCTTTGTTAAAAAAGAAGTAATTGATCATATCATTACTCCAGTGTTGGAGAGCTATGGTATTCCTTTTGAGGATGAGTTTATTGTCAACGGAACAGGTAGATTCGTATATGGTGGTCCAGCTGCTGATACCGGACTTACTGGCAGAAAGATCATTGTTGATACGTATGGGGGCTATGCGCCTCATGGCGGAGGGGCTTTCTCTGGTAAAGATCCATCAAAAGTTGATCGTTCAGCGGCATATATGAGCAGATACATAGCAAAAAATGTTGTAGCCGCAAATCTTGCTGACAGGTGTGAGGTCCAACTATCATATGGTATAGGAGTTGCTGAACCTACCTCTTTTTATGTAAAAACTTTTGGTACAGGTAAAATGTCCGATGAAGAACTGACATCGTTGTGTTCAAGAGTATTTCCACTAAGACCAGGAGAAATTGTAAAACATTTGGACTTAAAAAAGCCAAGATATTATGTCACCTCTTCTTATGGACATTTTGGGCGAAAAGGTGACAGTTTTACATGGGAAAGAACAGATTTATCAGATAAACTAAAATATGAATCACAAATATAAAGGAGAATAGAATGTCTGAAGTGAAAGTAAAAAATATTGTAGAAGCACTAGCATATAAAGTAAAAGACATTGATTTAGCTAAAGATGGAAGAAATGCAATCACAATAGCTGAAAAGGAAATGCCCGGTCTTATGGCAACCAGGGCAAAGTATGGTCCCGACAAGCCACTTAAGGGCAAAAAAATTACAGGCTCATTGCACATGACCATCGAGACAGCGGTATTAATTGAAACTCTTGTAGATCTAGGTGCTGATGTTAGGTGGGCTAGCTGTAATATTTTTTCAACTCAGGATCATGCAGCTGCAGCAATTGCAGATTCAGGAGTGCCGGTTTTTGCTTGGAAGGGAGAAACGCTCGAAGAATATTGGTGGTGCACAATGCAGGCTCTGACATTTCCTGATGGAACTGGGCCAGATTTGATTGTTGATGACGGTGGAGATGCAACGCTTTTAATACACAAAGGCTATGAACTTGAAGAATTTTATGAAAAAAACAATTACACTCCTGAAGTAACAACTACTATTGAAGAAGAACAAGTTATCGAGAAGCTTTTGAGGGATGTCCTTGAAAAGAACTCAAATCACTGGCGCCCGATTGCCAAAAATATTATCGGAGTTTCTGAAGAAACAACAACTGGTGTACACAGGCTTGTGCAAATGGAAAAAGATGGGCACCTCCTCTTTCCAGCGTACAATGTCAATGATTCAGTGACCAAGGCAAAGTTTGATAATGTATATGGGTGTAGAGAATCCTTAGCTGATGGCTTAAAACGTTCTCTTGATATCATGGTTGCTGGTAAGACGGTTCTTGTTTGTGGCTACGGTGATGTTGGAAAAGGTTCAGCTCAATCTCTTCGTGGTTATGGTGCAAGGGTGTTAATATCTGAAATTGATCCAATTTGTGCGCTCCAAGCGGCTATGGAAGGGTTTGAAGTGACCAGAATTGAAGATGTGATCCATGATGTTCATATTTTTGTCACTGCTACAGGTAATAAAGACATAATTACCAAAGATCACATGTATCAAATGAAAGACCAGGCTGTTGTTTGTAACATAGGTCATTTTGATAATGAAATACAGGTGAACGCGGTAAATGATGATCACTCTGTCAAGAAAGAAAATATAAAGCCACAGCTAGATCGCTACACTTTTCCTGATGGACATCAGGTTTTTCTACTTGCTGAGGGAAGGCTAATGAATCTTGGCTGTGCAACTGGCCATCCTAGTTTCGTGATGTCTAACTCATTTACAAATCAGGTCTTAGCACAAATTGCTCTTGCCAAAGATGCCCCTGAAGTAGGAGTTTATATGTTACCGAAAGAATTAGATGAAGAAGTCGCAAGGTTGCATTTAGATCATTTGGGTGCAAAATTGACGGTACTTTCTAATGACCAAGCAGAGTATATAGGTGTTCCAAAAGAAGGTCCTTTTAAGCCTGAACACTACAAATATTAACATAAACTCAATAAAAACAATAAAAAACCCTGCAATTTTTGTGGGGTTTTTTCGTTTTGCATGTGAGGCTAGAAAACCACAAATTCTAGAGCGGTAGTCTAATTAACTTGATATAGTTTTGAAGGTAAATCTGAGAAATCAATTCCAACGTTGGAGATTAGGTATTTTACAAGCCTTTGGAGTCATACTCCTGCTTATAGCGGCAGCGTGCGATTTTGATATGCCAGAAAAAATTGAGATGCCTACATGGTTTCTTGACATAAAAATTCCATTAGTGCAAAAAAGATATGAGATGGGCGATCTCTCTAACCCAGAATACAATATTTTTCCCACTCCAGATTCTATGGGATTTCAGATAGTATATGAAGCTGAATTTCCTTTCACCTCATTAGATCCAGAAAATTTAAAAATTGATTTTCCAGGCGGATACATAGAGACTGTAATTCCCGTTTCAGAGTTACCTGGAATTCCTCTTTCTGCGGCACCAAGTATTGAGCCTGTGATATTTGAGCCAATTGAATCAGGTGCTGATTTTATTACTGAAGGTGGAAGAATTAATTTAGTTGATCATACTGGTACTGCTGTTTACATAGATACCACTAGTTTTATTAATCCATTGACAGGAGAGGAAAATTGTTTACCTTATCCCTCAGGCGTAGAATATTGCGGTACCCCATTCACTTTTCCGATTACAGAGAAAAAAGTCATTAGCGCAGAATTTTACAATGATGTTATTGCTGGTAATATAAATATTGTACTTGAAGAAATTTTTAATGCTTTAAATAATACTACTATTCCATTGCCTCTTGATGAGATTGGTGAAAGTGCACCGCTAATTAGCAGTGTTGATACATTAAATATCTCAGATGGTGAGGAAAGTAAATATACAACATGGATAAAAAGCAGAGGTATACCAACAGATTTGGAAGGTGTTTATTCTAGATTAATTACAGGAACTGAGGAATTAGATGACACTCTTGCAAATCATACTGCTTTGGCAATAGCCAATGGAACAGAACTTAATGAAGTAGAAGATTTATATGGTAAGGGTTTGGCGCAGCTTATTCAAATAGCCAGTATGATACAGATTGGCTACCAACAACCCGGTACGTTCATAACTCTTTATCCACAAGGCAATGCTGAGGGCGAGGCACCTAGCGATTCGATGTATCTTGATTTTAAAATAGGTTTTGGCATAGCTGGTATAGAAAGTATAGATATATCAATAGATTCTGTTGGCTTGGAAATTCCTAAACCAGAGATCCCATTTGGTGCTACTGAAAATGATGACGGAACTTCTACAAGTCTTGAGCTATACAGGACAGTTCTTGAGTCAGAGGGTGTTCCATATAATACGAATAGATTACAGATATTAAATCTTACAAATACAATGCCCTTTAAACTGAAATTTTTAATGGACTATAAAAACTTTTTTGTTCCTGATGGTAATGTACCTGTTCGAATCGACCAAATATTAGTACCTGGAGAAAGTTATGATTTTAATATTAGTCTAAAAGGCGATACTATGAGATCTGCTCACCCAGATTCAGCAATTGATAAGCTTGACCTTGATCTTGCAGTAAGCATTCCCACTCAAAAAGTTACATTGCCTTTGGATGGGTCAACACTTGGGGGTCTTGGTTTAACTATTCGTTTTGGTTCATTAGCATTCAAAGAACTGGAGGCTAACATTGTTCAGGGATTTCCATCCGTACCTCAAGACCAAGAGATGCCTCAGGGTTTTAAAGGAGCTACCATAGCTGATGTTAGATTAGCTTTAATTATGAAGAGTCAAATCAAGTTACCAGTTAGAATGAATATGGATTTCACTGGGGTCGATGTTTTTGGTGATACAACAAAAATGAATTTTGCAATAGATACAATAGGTTATCCACCGACTTCTTTAGACACATCCATGACTATCATAGAGTTAAATAGGTATGGTACTCATATTCAGATTTATGATAGAACTACTGACAGTGTAGCATCATATGATACACTGATGGCTCCTGGGGAAGGTCAAGGAACTATCATTGATTTAATGGCATCAAATCCTACAAAGTTAACGATTGACGCATCTGCGAGAATTGATGGAAGGGGAACTATCGTTGCTGGTGCTGGTATAGGAGGTGGTTTTAGGATGAAAGCACCATTTTCTTTAATTCTTGATGAGATGGTTTTTCTATCTCAACCTACGGTCATTGAGGAGATGGATTATGAAACAAGAAATAAAATAAGAAACTCCTTAATAAGTGCTGAAATGGTATTTGATGTTACCAATTCAATGCCAATTGGTGCTGAGCTTGCTATGTTACTATCGAATAGTGAATATTTTCCAACAAGCCCGACGCCTGAGATGTTGCTAGCCTTCAGAGATACAATGGCAATAAAGCAGGGTTGGTCACCTACTGATAATGTATACATAATTAATCGTTGTTTAGATTTGTCACCAAAGACTAGCAATATTTTTATTTATGATGTTATGACTGATTTTAGTGAGTGTATTGATGGAATACCCTATATAGTGAGGTCAAACGGGAGTGGTGTTGATACTGTCATTAGTTATGTCGACACTCTTTTTAAGTTTATTCTTCCAGACCCGAATAGATTATATACAGCAGAGGATGAAGATACGCTAGGTTTTCCTGAGGGTATGGTAGCAGAGCCTGGAAATTCTACCTATGCGACGGGACTTGATACAAACAGAGTAAGGCTGGTCACTGATTATGGTGATCACTATGTAATGCCAAGATTTCAAATAAATAGCACTGACTCTCAAATGATATTCCTATCTGCTAATGACTATCTAGAAGTAGGCTCATTTATTACATTTAGGGTTAGTAGTACTGGTGTATTTTCTAGTGCAAACAGCGAACTAGTGATTGTAAAACCAAATGGAGGACAAACTCTCTATACCGATCAATCTTACGAAATTCAATGGCGTGCCTATGGAGATGATATATCTGCTGTAAACATTTATTATTCTATTTCATCAGATACTAATATAACAGCAAATCTGGATGGTTATTGGACAGGAGTGAATGGTGGAATTATTGCAGAAGAAGTTTCGAATGTTGCTGGATTAAATACATATGAATGGGATCTTAGTGGTTTTTCAGAGCAAGATTCAGTTCGTATTCGAATTGTAAGCAAGGAAAACGTTGTACTTGACTTAAAAACAGAGGAAAATGTGAAAGCCACCGATATGAATGGGTGGTATCTAAAAATTAGAAATCCCGGTCGCACAAACTCTGTTTCAATTTTAGATCAGCAATTCATAGGGCCTCTTAACTCTAGAAAGATTAGGAATTAATGATGAAAAAATTATTATTTATTTCTATTCTTTTAATTTTTACTCAGACATTTGGTCAAACAAAAAGAGATCCCCGTGTAGTTGGTCTATCGGGTGCCTACACCACGATTGCCGAAGGAATCTTCTGTGTTGGATATAACCCTGCCTTAATCACAAGAGCGCATGACAAACCATTCATGTTACAATTGTATCAATCAGACCGCGGATTTTTAGGTAATTTCTTTTCCATTGAAAATGTTGCCCAGTATAGTGGTGATACATTGAATATTAAAGAAAAAGATGAGCTTTTTGAAAATTTTGAAGATGGGGGAGGACTTTCATTTTTCCAAGATAGACATTTACCAATACCTTTTCTCAATTATTCAAAAGGGAATATGGCCTTGACAAGCAATCTGGTTATTTTAAATAATTTTAAAATTCCATTGGGTCTTTTAGAACTTATTTTCTATGGGAACGGAGGTAAACCAGATCTTGATATGACACTCAACTTGGAAGTTCTCGGAATTAACGAGTTTGGGTTTACTTTCGGTGTACCATTCGAAGCAGTCTCGTTTGGTGCGACACTTAAATATTTGCAAGGACTTTTTTATGCTGGTATAGATCCTGATTCCAGTCAGGCAAATATTATTACTTCAGATGTCGGACTATATGGTGGCGGAAAATATCTAATAAGACAAGGAATAGGGGGTAAGGGATTTGGTCTTGACATTGGACTGATTACGAAGGAGATAAACGGATGGTCATTTGGTGCCTCAATGATCAATGTATTAGGAACAATTGAGTGGAATAGACCTTCGGGAATGAAAGATTTTTTAAATGAATATCCTGAAATATTTAGTGGATTTTATCCATTTAAATGGGGTGGTAAAACGGTTGGTGATGATGAGGCTATTTTATATACATATAATATTGATACTCTGAGGGCAGATAAGTTTAATCAGGATTCATTATTTACAAATAATACTTCATTTATCAAAGATACTCTTCCCAATGGTAATCCTAGAGTTTTTGAAACAAGATATCCGGCAATATTTCGTTTAGGGCTTTCAAAAAAAATGCCAACATATGTTATAGCATCTGATCTCGTTGCAGGCTTTCAGGATAAATACTATGCAAGAGCAAAATGGAGGTGGTCTATTGGTCTCGATTGGACAAAAATGGAGTCCTTACCGCTTCGTATTGGTTATTCTTGGGCAGGAGCAGATCTAAAAGAATTGTCCATGGGAATTGGCTACAGAAAAGGTCCAATTATTTGGGATTTAGGATTTGCCTTTCGAAATGGTACCTGGCTACATACAATGAAAGGTTTTAATCTCTCCACTGGATTTACTTTGACTTCTTTTGGCGGTTGGAAATCTGATAAAGAAAAAGAACAATCAGATAAAGGCTTAAGAGGTTTGTTCAATAGGCTTAAGAAAAATAGAACCAAAAAGAAAGATGATAACCCATGAGCTACTTCCTCGCCCGAATGAGCAGAATAAGTCCACAAATAAAAAATACTAAGTTTCCTAGCCAAGCTGATAATAAAGGGCTCAGCTGACCTTTAAATCCCATTGACTGGCCAAATTTTATAAAAGCGTAATATCCAAATATTACAAAAACACTCATTCCAATTCCAAAAGACAGGCTATTCTTTTCTTTAAAAACAACTAGAGGAATACCACACAGAACTACAATGAAGTTTGTTAATGCAAAGGAAACCTTAAGATATCTTGTAACCTCCCAGCGTATTGTCTTCACTCCATTATTTTTTAAATCGGATATTCTGGATGTAAGCTCGTAATAATCTAGCTCATCGGGAGAACGGGCCTGTTTGTTTATATCTTCTGGGGTAAATCTTAAATCAATAAGTGTGTCCCCGTCAGAGACATCAACATTGGTCTCAATACCATTTTGAAAGTTACGGATCGAATAGTTTGATATTTTCCAGGCTAATGAGTCCTTTAAATAGATAATATTTCTTGCGTCAATTCTCTGCTTTATAATATCTGGACCAAGGTCAACCCATGTCAATATATTCCCGGACATTTTCTTTATATCATATTTTTCCATACCGATGTGTACGGTTTTATTTTTCTGTAAAAAAATATTTTTCAATGTTTTTTTTAGTTTATGCCTGGATTTCTTTTTTACATAGTCGCGATCGATTGTATATCTTTTTTCATTTCCCCATGACACAACTTGATTATCGAGAATAAATGAAAACAAACTAATAATTAAGCCCATTAGTAATAATGGGGTAGAAAGCCTGTAGAGGCTTATTCCGGATGATTTCATCGCGGTCCATTCATTTCGTTTTACTAATACACCAACTCCAAATACCGTGGATATAAGCATTGCCATTGGAAGAGCGACACTTATAAAGTATGGAATGCTATACAAATAATAATTAAATATAATATTTCCTGGAACCCCGTTATCTATAAAGCGATCTAGGTTTTCTATTAGATCGACAATAAGAAATACTGAGATAAATCCAAGGATAGAAATCCCTAGAATTCCAAAAAACTGATTTAGTAAATATTTGTCTAGTTTAAACAACATTAAATTGCTTGGAATAACAATATAATTTGATGATAATGAAGCAATAATAAAATAGGTTCAAATATGAATTTATATAGCGCCATAGACAACTTTATGGCTGCATTAGCTAATTTTTTGTGGGGAACACCTTTGGTGATTTTGCTATTGGGAGGTGGGTTTTATTTTTCAATAATTTCAAGATTGGTTCCTTTTGTTTACCTGAGACATGGTATAGATATTCTTGCTGGCAAGTATGACTCAGATGATGACCCTGGGCAGATTACACATTTTCAAGCATTATCTAGTGCGCTATCTAGTACCGTAGGCATGGGTAATATTGCTGGTGTTGCTGTTGCTATTCATACTGGAGGTCCAGGAGCTATTTTTTGGATGTGGTGTACTGCTATTTTAGGCATGAGCACAAAATTTTTTACTTGTACTTTAGCCTTAATGTATCGAGGGAAGGATGATCTAGGGGAGATACAAGGAGGTGTGATGTATTACATTGAGGAGGGTCTAGGAAAAAGATTTAGACCTCTCGCGGTGATGTTCAGTATATCAGGATTATTTGGATGCACTATTTTTTTTCAGTCAAATCAATTAGCACAGATCATTAGAGAGTATCTATACAATCCAAATGGATTGTTTCAGGATAATATTTTCACTGGTGACTTCGTTACGGGTTGCTTAGTCGCTTGTTTGGTGGGTGCTGTGATTTTTGGAGGTATAAAAAGGATAGCGATAGTTGCATCAAAATTAGTACCTATTATGGTAGGCGTTTACCTGATAGCTGCTGTTATTATTATTGGAAAGAATATAATTATTGTTCCAAATATTTTTTCATTAATCATTCAAGATGCCTTTAGCGGTAACGCCGTTGCTGGGGGTGCTATAGGCTCTATGATCAGTATCGGAGTAAGGCGTGGTCTTTTTTCAAATGAGGCTGGTACAGGTACCGAGACAATGGCACATGGGGCGGCAAAAACAAAAGAGCCTGTTAGAGAGGGTTTGGTGGCCATGCTGGGTCCATTTATTGATACAATCATTGTGTGCTCTATCACTGCAATCGTAATCCTACTCAGTGGTGTGTATGATCAAGACCTGAATGGAGTTTCTATGACAGTCTCAGCTTTCGAGTCTGAACTTGGAATTTTTGGTAAAATAGTCATAATGATAGCTGTTTTAACTTTCTCATTATCAACAATGTTCGGATATTCTTACTACGGGAGAAAGTGCACCTCTCATTTATTTGGTACAAAGTGGAAGAGTGTTTATAATTGGTTTTACATATCAATGATCATTCTTGCATCAACAATATC
>MDSY01157361.1_pt1 | contig 10034 bp, 6 predicted proteins | sample 811131 | NCBI WGS metagenome assembly MDSY01 (sample SAMN05326643, study PRJNA326480) | marine metagenome | isolation source: seawater | place: Atlantic Ocean: South West | collected 2010
AAGAGCTGGAGCCATTTTATTTGTTAAGGTTCCTGCAACAATCATCACATCTGATTGTCTAGGAGATGCCCGTGGGGCAGCACCGAATCTTTCGAGATCATATCTTGGCATTGAAGTTTGCATCATTTCTACCGCACAACATGCCAAACCAAAAGTCATCCAATGTAATGAACCAGTTCTTGCCCAGTTGATAAGATTATCTGTTGAAGTTGTTATGAAACCTTTTTCACTAAAGTCTTTTGCTAATTGCTTAAATTCTTCTGGAATTTTTTTTTCTTTATTAATAAAAGAATCTGATTCTATTCCCATTCTAAAGCTCCTTTTTTCCATTCATAAATGAATCCTATAGTTAAAACAGATAAAAAAATCATCATTGACCAAAAACCTAGGGCACCTATATTTCCTAAAGAGATTGCCCAAGGAAATAAAAATGCAATTTCCAAATCAAAAATAATAAACAAAATTGCAACAAGATAAAAACGAACATCAAATTCCATTCTGGAGTCGTCAAATGCTTCAAAACCACATTCATAGGCTGATAATTTTTCTGGGTCTGGATTGCTTGGGGCAGCTAAAAAATTTGCTAGAACAAAACCAAAGCTAAGTACTAATGCAATAAATAAAAATAAAATTATTGAGAAGTAGCTTGATAAAAAATTATAAATCATGATTACCCATTTTTAGTCTTCATTATTTTTATCTTATATAATAAATTTTACCTAGTTTAACATCTGGTAACTTAGCCACATTGTGTTGAAAACTCCTTAAGATTCCAAGAAAAATGGCGGGAGTGATGGGGCTCGAACCCACGACCTCCTGCGTGACAGGCAGGCGCTCTAACCAACTGAGCTACACCCCCATTTTTTACTTGGTGGGCGGTAAAGGACTCGAACCTATGACCCTCTCGGTGTAAACGAGATGCTCTACCAACTGAGCTAACCGCCCTTAACAAATAGAACCGAGGTATACAATAAAAACTTAATAATGTAAAAAATAAAAGCATATTTGCTATTTAATCAAACTTTAATTAAAATGCTCAAATATGTTAATTAATTGTAATTCTTGTCTAAAGAAATTTACTGTACCTGATAACGCTATTACTAAATCTGGCAGGTTAGTTCAGTGTGGCTTCTGTGGAGATAAATGGACCCAATATCCAGTTGAACAAATTAAACCAAAAAAAGTAAATCCCGTTAAGAATAAAACTATCAATAAAAATCCCAAAATAAAAAAAAATCTTTACACAGCAGATTACTTAAAAAAAAAACATGGTTTAGTTATTGATGATAGCAGTAAAACGTATGATATAAAAAAGTTAAACGGTAAAAGAAAAAAAACTTCTTTTGGTTTTTATAGTTATGTATTTTTTTTACTAATTTTTTTAATCACAAGTTTTGGTTTATTAAATCTTTCAAAAGAAATGGTTGTTTTAAAATATCCTTCCTCAGAAATATATATTGATTATTTATATGAAGTAATTGATATTATAAAAATATTTTTCACTGAACTTTATAATCAATTCAATAATTAAATTGAATTTTCCAAATCTTTAATATTAATAAATTTGTTGCTTAGCATTAAATTATTTTTTTTTATCTCTTCATAAAAATTCCAAGCTAAAACTAAAATCATAGAATGTTTATCTTTAATATTGTTTTTTGATTTAATCGGTATTTTTACACCTGGGATAAATTTATTATGTTTTAGTTTATTGTCCTCAATAATAAAATCAATTTGATTAGAAATACCAAAGAAATTAAGAGCTGTTGTTGCTTTAGCTGGAGCTCCAAATCCAATAATTTTTTTATTTTTTTCTTTTAACTTTTCTATATTTTTAATTACATTTTCTTTTAGTTTATTTATTTTCTCTCCAAAATCCTGATAAGTCTTAAACTTTTTAAGTCCAAAAAGATCTTCTTCTTTTAATAAATTTTTAACACTCTTTTCTATTTTTAATTTTTTAATTTTCTTTATATAAATTCTTATTGAGCCACCATGTGTATTAATTTTCTCAGCTCTAAAAATTATACATCCAAATTGTTTAAAAAAATAAACTAAAGAAGTTAATGACCAATAGTTATAATGTTCATGGTATATGTTATCAAATGTAAGATCTTTTAATGTATTTAACAAATACTGAACTTCAATTATAATTGTCCCATTCTTACCTAGTAATTTCAACATACAACCTGTCATTTCTTTAAGTTTATCGGAATGCGCAAATACATTGGATGCTAAAATTAAATCTGCATTTGTTTTTATTTTTTTTAAATTTTTAATCTCTAGAAAACCATTAAAAGTTTTAATTTTATTTTTGTTTGCTAGTTTTGCTAAGTTCTTCGCAGGCTCGATGCCTAGAATTTTATTAAAACCTAAATCCTTAAAAGGTTTAAGTGCGACGCCGTCGTTGCTGCCAATATCAATTATGTAAGATTTTTTGGGTTTTAATTTAAATTCTTTTATGTATTTATTAGCGGCTCCTACAAAATGATTTCTAAAAGAAGCAGAAGTAGAGGACGTGTAAAGATAGTTAGAGAACATTTTTTTTGGGTCAACAGCTACAGATAGCTGGCAATTGTGACATACGGGACAGTAATTCATTTCTAGAGGGTAAAGATCACATTTTTCTTCTTTCTTGTTAAGTAGATTATTTGCTAGGGGCTGATAACCTAAAGAAACAACTCTTTTTAAATTATTATGACCACAAGACCTACATTCAAATTTGTAGTTGTTGAGTAATAAATCTCTTTCTTTTTCATCGACAAAAACATGTTTAATTGTATGGGTAATTCCATAGTTGTTATGCTCCCTCTCTCCTCTTACTAGATTTAAAAAAGTTGTATCTTTAGTAAAAACCATTGTATGGGCTACGTTTGGTTTTATAATTGAAAGCTGGCCTTCATTTACTACCTGTGTGATTTTAGGTGAATTAGGATTTAGTATATCTTGAAATATTTCTATTATCTGCCCTTTAGTAAAAAGACATTTTTGCTCTTGTTGAGGGTGATAATGGTTTGCTCTAATAGTACCTTTTTTAGAGTCAATTAAACCTATCATGTTAATTGGTTCTGTTAGTTCGTGATTACTAATCTTTCCTCTGGAGTCAATATATTCGTTATCGCCATCTCTAACATGTTCTAAATCTTTAATTAAATTTTGTTTAGACCATTTTAAAATCATATCTTGTATGCTTTGATCTAGATTATATAAAAATTTAAACCCTGTATTTAAAATTTTTTTATTAGAAAGAGAGAATCCTAAATTTGGAACTTCATCATTAGTTTCTTTTAAAGTTACTTTGGGATTATATTTTTTACAGATTTCAGCAACCGTTTTTACTGTTATAGAATCTTTTGTTAGATTAAATGTTTCCGATGAAATATCTTCACGTTCTTCCATTTCTTTAAAGCATCTTGCTACATCTATTAGTGGAACTAAGCTTTTAACCTGTCTACCTCCAGCAAATAATTTTATAATTCCATCTTGAGAGGCAATTTTAGAAAAAAGATTAGGCATTATGTCAATCCGAGCAGTGTCAGTTGAGTAACCATACACTGAACCTAGTCTTAAAATAATATAATTCTTCCCCGAGTCTTTTAGCTGTTTTTCATTTATTGCTTTTGATTTTGAGTAAGAGAGTTTCGGCTTAACATCTTCTTCTTCAGAAATTTCACTTTGAATATTTTCAGTACCTTCATACACAACATGGGTTGAGGGGAAAATTATCTTACATTTGTCGCTTATTGCATTAAGAATATTTTGGGTTCCTTCCTCTGCAACAGTTTTAATTATATTGTCTTTCTCTTCGTTGCTCTCATTTTTGGTTCTAGGAACATCTGTTATACCGGCTAGATGGTGAACGATATCTGCCTCCTTGCAATATTTGTTTACTAGAGTTTTGTCTAAAATATCTCCATGGACAAATACCATATTCCAGTTTCTAATTTGATTTACTCTTTCTGATACAAATCTATTATCTATAACCGTTATTTTGTTGTTCCAGCTTACTCCTGAGTAGATTTTACAAAGTTCTGTTCCAATATAGCCAAGACCACCTGTAATAACTATATTTTTTTTCATCTAATTTTATATTTTAGTTTAAAAAAATGTAGAATCAAATAAGAAATTATACAATTAATGTCTGCTTGTAATTGACGATTCTTCTTTGTTTTTGGAAATTTTTTCCACTTCAACCCACTCTACTCTTTTTAATTTTTTTGTAAGAGCGTGCTTTAAAACTTCATCAACATTTCTAACTGGTATGATTTCAACATTTTTTTTTATTACTTCTGGTATTTCAATTAAATCTCTTTTGTTTTCAAATGGTATTAAAACTTTTTTTATCCCTGCTCTATGAGCTGCGAGTAACTTTTCTTTTAGCCCACCTATTGGCAAGACAATTCCTCTAAGGGTAATTTCTCCGGTCATCGCAATATTTTTATCTATTGGTATTTCTGTAATTGCAGATACAATAGAAGTAACCATTCCAACTCCTGCTGATGGCCCATCTTTAGGTGTTGCACCTTCTGGAACGTGTATGTGAAAATCTTTTTTATCAAAAACTGGTGGTATAATTCCATATTCTAAAGATTTAGATCTGATGTACGATTTTGCAGCTTTAATAGATTCTTGCATTACATCACCTAGTTTTCCTGTAATCTCCATTTTTCCTTTACCAGGCATTACTACTGTTTCAATTTTTAATATCTCACCACCTACTTCGGTCCAGGCAAGTCCTGTTACTACTCCTATTCTATCTTGCTCTTCTACTTCGCCGTAATTAAATTTCTCTATTCCTAGATAATTTGGTAAATCAGAATCTTTAATAGGATTGTTAATTTTTTCTTTTCCATCAATCTTTTTAACAATTTTTCTAGCTATCTTGGATATTTCTCTTTCTAAATTTCTAACTCCAGCTTCCCTTGTGTAGTGTCTTATTATTTTCCTGTTTTCTGGCTCACCTATTTTCCATTCGTCCGACTTCAAACCGTTGTTTTCACTTTGTTTAGGAATTAAGTACTTTTGAGAGATATTAATCTTTTCATCTTCTGTATAGCCCGGTAGTCTAATGACTTCCATACGATCCAGTAGAGGAGGTAAAATATTTAAGGTATTTGCTGTAGTTACAAACATCACATCTGACAAATCGTAATCGACTTCTAAATAATGGTCGTTAAACTCTTTATTTTGTTCTGGATCTAGGGCTTCCAGCAAAGCTGATGATGGATCACCTCTATAGTCATTTCCAACTTTATCTATTTCATCCAATAAAAATAAAGGATTTTTTGTACCCGCTTTTTTCATCATTTGGACAATTTTTCCTGGCAATGACCCAATATAAGTTCTTCTGTGGCCTCTTATTTCAGCTTCATCTCTAATACCTCCTAATGAAATTCGAATAAATTTTCTACCTGTGGCTTTAGCAATTGATTTACCTAGTGATGTTTTTCCAACCCCAGGAGGGCCAACTAAACAGAGGATTGGACCTTTAAGTTTTTGAATTCTTTTTTGTACGGCTAAAAATTCTATAATTCTTTCTTTTACTTTCTCTAAACCAAAATGGTCTTCATCTAATATTTTCTGAGCATTATTAAGATCGCTATTAACTTTACTTTTATTAGCCCAAGGCAGTTCTGTCATCCAATCTAAATAATTTCTTACAACAGTGGCTTCCGCAGACATTGGACTCATTGATTTAAGTTTTTTTAGTTCAGCCAAACATTTTTCTAAAGCCAATTTTGGCATTTTAGCTTTTAAGATTAATTTATTTAATGCAGCAATTTCGTCTTTACCTTCGTCTATTTCACCAAGCTCTTTCTGGATGGCTTTAAGTTGTTCGTTTAAATAATACTCTCTTTGTGTTTTTTCCATTTGGTTTTTGACTCTGCCTCTAATTTTTTTCTCAACAGAAATTACACTTGTTTCTTTTTCGAGCAATGCATTAATTTTTTCTAATCTTTTTCTTAGGTCTATAGTTTCCAATAGTTCTTGTTTCTCAAAAATTTGTAAGTTTAAATTTGAAGCAATATTGTCAGCTATTTGACTTGCGTCTTTAATTTTTTTGATACTATTTAACGAGTCTGCAAGATCTCGTTTGTTTAAAATTAGTAATTTTTCAAATTTTTTTACCAAGCTTAGTGCATAGAGATCAGAATCTTTATTTTTATTTGTGTCTTCTGCAAGCTCTATGTTACAACTTAGAAAGTTAGATGTTTCTTTTTTTATTTCGTGAATTTTTACTCTTTTCATTCCTTCTACTAAAACCTTAACCGTGCCATCTGGAAGTTTGAGTAATTGTAAAACTTTACTTAAACAACCGTATCCGTAAATATCTTTGTTATCTGGTTCGTCAATTTCTGAATTTTTTTGTGAAACTAATACTATTAATTTGTCGTTCTTCATTACCTCTTGCAAAGCTTTTATTGATTTTTCCCTTCCAACAAAAAGTGGAACAACCATTGATGGAAACACAACTATATCTCTTAATGGTAATAGGGGTTTTGGATTAATTGTAGCCATTGAATATTTATATGGTACTTAACAGCTAAATATCAAGGATGTTATTTGAAATTAAGCGACCGATGTTGATTGTTTTTTGCCATATGTGACAATAGGGTCTGTATCTCCGCTTACAGCTGATTTATCCACTGTAACTTTAAGTACATTTTCAAGATCCGGTAGTTCAAACATGGTTTTTAATAAAATGCTTTCTAAAATTGATCTCAATCCTCTAGCTCCTGTTTTTTTGCTTATTGCTTTTTTTGCAATTTCATTTAATGCCTCATCTTTAAATTCCAACTCGACATTTTCAAATTCAAATAATTTTTGATATTGCTTCGTTAGTGAGTTTTTAGGATCTTTTAATATTTTAATTAAAGATTTTTCATCAAGATCGTTTAGAGTGGCAATAATTGGCATTCTACCAATAAATTCAGGTATTAAACCGTATTTAATTAAATCCTCTGGTTCTAGTTTTTTTAGCGTCTCTGTTAATTTTTTTTCTTGCTTATTGTTTACTTCAGCACCAAAACCTATTGATGTTCCTTTTCCTCTCATACCAATTATTTTATCTAATCCTGCAAAAGCACCACCGCAAATAAAAAGTATATTTGTAGTGTCGACTTGTAAAAATTCTTGCTGCGGGTGTTTTCTTCCACCTTGAGGCGGTACACTGGCAACTGTTCCTTCCATTATTTTTAGAAGAGCTTGTTGAACACCTTCCCCTGAAACGTCTCTAGTTATAGACGGGTTTTCAGATTTTCTACTAATCTTATCTACTTCGTCTATATAGACTATTCCTCTTTGAGCTTTTTCAACATTGTAATCAGCAGCTTGTAATAATTTTAGAATAATATTCTCTACATCCTCACCAACATATCCGGCTTCGGTTAATGTAGTTGCATCTGCCATTGTAAATGGAACATCTAAAATTCGCGCCAATGTTTGAGCTAAAAGAGTTTTACCGCATCCTGTTGGACCAACTAAAAGAATATTTGACTTTGAAAGTTCAACTTCTTTATTATTTTTATTTTCGTGATTTAGTCTTTTATAGTGATTGTGAACTGCAACAGACAAAACTTCTTTTGCGAAAGGTTGGCCAATTACATAATCATCTAATACATTACAAATTTCTTTTGGTGTTGGGACTCCATCTTGATGTTTTATTAAAGAACTTTTGTTTTCTTCTTTAATAATATCCATACAAAGCTCAACACACTCATCACAAATAAAAACTGTAGGGCCTGCAATTAATTTTCTTACCTCGTGCTGACTTTTTCCACAGAAGGAGCAATAAAGAATGTTTTTATTATTTTTTTCTGACATATCGAATCAATGTGTTATTTGTAAATTAGGAGAATCTTGATAGCAAGTATAAGTTGTGTGCTTTGCTATATATTGTGTACTATTTTCTTTTTTCTACTACAGAGTCTATCAGGCCAAATTTTTTTGCTTCTTCTGCGGTCATAAAATTATCTCTTTCAAGCGCGGGAGCTATTTCTTCTATTGGCTTTCCTGTGTGTTTCGAATAAATTTTATTTAATCTCTCCTTTAGAGTTAAGATTTCTTTTGCATGAATCTGAATATCGGTAGCCTGACCTTGAAAACCCGCGGAAGGTTGGTGAACCATAATTCTTGAGTTTGGCAATGAAAATCTTTTACCTTTTTCGCCAGCTGCTAGAAGAAATGAACCCATTGATGATGCTTGGCCAATACATAATGTAGATACTGGAGAGTTGATGTACTGCATGGTGTCATAAATACCTAAGCCAGCGGTCACTAATCCTCCAGGGCTATTAATATAAAAATAAATTTCTTTTTTAGGATCTTCCGATTCGAGAAATAACAGTTGAGCAGTAACTAAAGAAGCAACATTATCGTTCACTGGACCAACAAGAAAAACTATTCTTTCCTTCAAAAGTCTTGAGTAAATATCAAAAGCTCTTTCACCTTTGCTAGTTTGTTCAACAACCATTGGAATGAGGTTGTTCATTTGTTCTTCAATGCGACTCATGAGAGAATTTATATAACCTAAGGTTACTTTTTACTAACTCTTTTTGTTTTTTTTTTTACTATCGATGAAGTTTTACTGATTTTTTTTTCTTTTTTAGCCTCTGTATTGCTTTCATGTGAGTGATTAGGATTAGATAGATCTTGTGAAGATTCGTTAAAATTAGAAATTATTTTTTCCGCATCCATAATTGAAATATCTTTTTTTGTAAGTTTTATTTTAGACTTAAACAAAGATAAAATTTTATCCTCATACAAAGCACCTTTTAAACTTTGAGCAGCTGAAGAATTTTTTTGATAATAATCAAGAATCATTTTTTCCTGGCCAGGCATACCTTTTATTTGTTTTTGAATTTCAGCTTTAACATCGTCATCAGAAACTTTTAAGTTATTTTTTTCTCCATACTCATTTAAAATTAAACCTAGTTTTATTCGCGATTCCGCTATTTTTAAATTTTTAGATTTATGTTTTTCTACCTCTTCTTTTTTAAGTTTATGTGTCATCATATGAACTTCTTGCTCAACAAGGTTTTTAGGAAGTTCAGTTTTGTGAAGTTTTTCTATTTGATCTAGAATTTCTTTTTTTGTAATTGAGTCTAGTGACTGTTTATATTGTTCTGATATTTGTTTCTCAATTAAAGATTTAAGATCTTGTAAATCTTTTGCACCCATATTTTTTGCAAAAGTATCGTCTATTTTAGTATCGTTTGCTGTTTGAACATTTACTATCTTACACTCAAATCTCGCTTTTTTGCTGGCAAGATCTTTATTTGGATAATTTGCTGGTAAATTAACCTCTATAATTTTTCTATCATTTTTTTTAACTCCAATTAATTTATTGTCAAAACCTTTGAGAAAAAGATCTTCACCTATAACCAATCTTGTGTTTTTTCCCTCTCCTCCCTCAAACTTTTTATCTTCCACTGTGGCAGTGTAATCAAATATTACTAAATCACCTTTAATTGATTTTTCATCTTTATCAAAAAAAGTTTTATTATTTTTTGCTATTTCTTGAATTTTTTCATCAACTAACTTGCTTTCAGTTTTAATCAGATATTCACTTGCTTTATATTCTTCAAAATTAGCTAGGTTTATAACTGGTAAAGAGTCTACTTCTAAAGTGTAATTAAGATCCTTGCCTTCTCCAAAGGTTTTTAAATCTATTTTTGGTTGTCCGGCAGCTTTAATTTTTTTTTCTACTAAAGCATTGTTAGAAGTTTCTTGTAGTATTTTGTCAATAACTTCACCATATATAGCTTTTCCAAATTGACTTTTAATAACGGAAGGCGGCACTTTACCTGGTCTAAAACCCTTTAAACTAACTTCGGATTGTAATTCAGATAATTTTTTATCAAGTTTTTCTTGAATTATTTTTTTGTCTACGATTATTGACAAAGTTGTTGTCAGTCCTTTTTTATTTTGTACTTCTATTTTCATTTTATTACTCTTGGTGGGCAAGAAGAGACTCGAACTCTTAAACCTTGCGGTACTAGTTCCTAAGACTAGCGCGTATACCAATTCCGCCA
>MDSY01067813.1_pt1 | contig 10033 bp, 7 predicted proteins | sample 811131 | NCBI WGS metagenome assembly MDSY01 (sample SAMN05326643, study PRJNA326480) | marine metagenome | isolation source: seawater | place: Atlantic Ocean: South West | collected 2010
CCTTTAACTATCAGTGGACCTTGCCAACGGTCTCTAAGTGTCTGAAGAAAAGTCCAATTGGCTCGACCCCGACTGGCACCACGAACAAACTTTGTTCCAATTTTTGAGGTAGAATAGTTCATTGTACTTGGTAGGCCATTTGAGATGCATTCTGCCAGTGTAGATATTGACCAAGTTGGATGGGTTGTAAAATCCCAAATCTGTTTCAAACCCCATTTTAGTGGATATTTGAAATCATTCCGTAAGTCACGAACTCTAACTGAGGGAATGGGGACATCAACTGTTAAAATTAGTGCAGGATATTTTGCAGCAATGGCACGATCCAATAATTCATCAGCAAATTCAGCTGATTGATCAGCATATAGCTGGAACCAGGCATAACCCTCAGCATCTTCAATAATTTTTTCAAGTGATGCTGATGAGGCTGTTGAAACACACAATGGGATTTGACGTTGAGCTGCTGCCCGAGCCATATGATAATCTGCCCTTGGCCAAGTGAGGGCGCACATTCCCATTGGCGCAATGCCATAGGGTGCACCCATTTTTTGTCCAAGTATTGCCTTTGATAAGTCACGATCAGCAACGTCAATTAGAACACGCGGCATAAGCCGAACTGAGTCTATTGCATCAGTATTGGCATCTTTTAAGCTTTCGTCACCCGCAGCACCATCTAGGAAATCAAACATCATTTTGGGCAAACGTTGTTTGGCTCGTTGCCGAGCTTCCTGAACTGAATATATCTGTTTAAACACGTGCCCGCCTTTTTGCTTAGGACAAAAAACTTTACATGACAAAGTAACAAATTTTAAATCCACAACACAAATAAAATTATTGCATGAAACAGATACGGGTTTTAGCCAAGTTTTGATGAACGTTAAGGCCAAGTTCAGTCACCTAGCACTTGTTTGGGCACCGACACATGCTTGTTTGGTTGGTTGCTAATTCAGCGCTTTCTATTTTACTTTAAAGTTCATAGTTTGTTTTGTTCTTGTTAACCTAACTTTTGGCCTTTCTTGAGTAATTTTGATGATATCTTTCCGTTTTCTTTATTAACAAAATATGCTTTTTCACCATTATTGCGGGCTTTTATAATATTGTGCACACGACCATCAATAACGTGAACAGCTACGCCATCATCAATCGCAATCCCTGGTGCAAGCTGACCCTTTAGAATATGATTATCGAATGAATTTTTTCGCCGTGGCTCGTTGTGATAATGAGGGCAAGCGCTTCCTGGCAGCAATCCTAATCCACGAAAAATTCCAAACTTATTGCCCTCCGTAGTTAGCAATAGCTCGTCGAACCAACAAATAGCACCAGCGCTTACTCCAGCTAACACTAAGCCGTCATGTGCTGCACTAATTAAAGCTTTATCAATCCCAGTTAATTGCCAATGCAAAAGCATTTTTGAAGTTGCGCCACCACCAACGTATAGGATGTCTATACTGGATAAAAATAATTTTGTTACATTTGCATCAGCTGTGATCGGTAAATGTAGCGTTTTTGAACAATGTTGAAACCTTTCGTGAAAAGCTCTGATATCTTCAGCATTATCATTGTTTGCGTGACCAAAATAACCAATTTTTGCCTGGGCAGATGGTCCCGAAATTTCAACAAGCGTGTCTTCTAGCAAAGAGTCTGCTGGCCAACCATCATCTAGATGTGTAAAACCACCTCCACCAATCGCAAATATCTGAAACGGTTTTGCTTCACTTGTCGTGTTTCGAGCCATTTTAATTTCCATGAGCCAAAAGTTTAAATAACGATCATTTAAATGTTGATTTGTTCTAAAATTTTATTTGTTATATCTTTCTGAGGAATTAATAATAGTGTATTAAAATAGAAAAAAACGATATGGCAATAGCCTGTTGCGCTAATTAAATTAAGTAAAATCATTTTCACAAAGCCGAAAGGACTAGTGTTAAATGTTGATTTCTGGGAGGAAATTTGATGAATAAATTGCTGATTACCTCGGTAATGGCTTTCGCTCTTGTTGGAACAAGTGCGTTAGCTGCGCCAAGTGGCACCTTTAAACAAGCCCATGAGATAGGTTTTGGAGACAAATCAAATCTTGATCCAGCTTCCAAAGGTCGAGTGATGCAAATCACTGAAAAGCTTATGAGCCGTCTGATACGACCCGATCTTGAGGGTTCGCCCAGCCCGGATCTTGCAATATCTTGGAGCTCTAATTCAAACGCCACTACTTGGACATTGAAGCTTCGCAAGGGTGTGAAGTTTCATGATGGAAGTGACTTTGACTCAGCTGACGTTGTCTATTCTTTTAATCGCGTTCTGGACAAGAAAAATAAATCCCCAGCTCGCTCAGCGATTAAAATGATAAAAAATATAGACGCTCCAGATAGCTCAACAGTCGTTTTTAACCTTTCAACTTCTTTTGCTGATATGCCATTGCAGTTGATGGATTACCGTCTGAGGATAGTTCCGGAGGGCATTGGTGATAAGGTTAGAACAGCTGGTATTGGAACAGGGCCATTTAAATTAGTAAAATTTGATCACAACGGAGTAACTAAACTTGAAGCAAATTTGGATTACTGGGAAGGAGCTCCTGGCGTTGCGAAAATGGAGATCATTGGCATTGGTGATGGCCAGGCTCGCCTGCAAGCATTGCTTGGTGGACAAATTCATTTTGAGAATGGTGTGACCAGTCAACAAAAGCCTATGTTTGAACGCAATTGGAACAAGTTTAAAGTGATGTCAGTGCCAACAGGAAATTGGCGCGGTCTCGTGTTTCGTACTGATGTGAAACCTTTTACTGATAACCGTGTTCGCCAAGCGGTAAGAATGGCTGCTGATAGGGAAGATATGATCAAACTTATTACGGGCGGCGCGGCAGTTGTTGCTTGTGATACTCCAGTAAAACCTGACGATCAATATCGTGCTGATCTCAAATGTCCACAAGACATTGCTGGAGCAAAAAAGTTATTAGCAGAGGCTGGTTACCCAGACGGCATCGATGTAGACGTTTATGTGTCAACTATTGAACCAACTTGGCCAATGCTCGCTGAAGTTTACCAACAGCAGGCTGCAAAAGCTGGCATACGTGTTTCAATCAAACAGGTCCCATCGGATGGATATTGGAAAGATGTTTGGATGAAAAAGACAGTGACTGGAACACGTTGGAATGAACGCCCAGCTGATTCAGCGCTACATGAGATTTATCTTTCATCAGCAAAATGGAATGAGTCTTACTACAAGGATGCAGATTTTGATGCGTTACTTGGGAAAGCTCGTCGTGAATTGAACTTTGAAAAGCGCAAAGCACTCTACGTGCAAGCTCAAGAACACTTATCTAAGACTGCCGGTACTTTAATTCCTTACCATGTGTCAAAGATATACGTTATGAACGGTAAGGTTAATGGCATTGATGCGGTTGAAAACCACTCTATCCGTTGGCACCAGGTGACGGTTAACTAAGCACATCTTGCTAGAAAAAAGTGTATTGTAGGGCCAGTGGTCGTTCTAATTTAATTTTGGGATAACACTGGCCTTTTCTTTATTGTTAAGACCTATTTTAAGGCGATAAAACACATGTTTCTAATGCTGCTTCGCCGAATTTTGCTTGGCATGGCCACTATTGGTTTGGTTTCAGTAATTATTTTTTCTGGGGTTGAGATGTTGCCTGGCGATGCTTGCACCCAATTTCTTGCTGAAGATCAGGCAGATAAAGAAATGTTGGCGCAATGCCGTGAAGACCTTGATTTAAACCGCCCAGCTTTGGATCGTTTCAGTGAATGGTCTGGAAATGCGATCCTTGGGGATTTTGGTGTGGCGGCAGACGGAACAACTAAAATAAGTACAATCGTTGGAGACAGGCTAAAAAATTCGTTGTTGTTAGCATTTTGTTCTCTTATTGTTGGCGTTCCATTGGCGCTTTTTTTAGGTGTTATAAGTGGATTGTGGCGGGATCGCCTTCCTGATTTATTTGCTTCTACCTTAGCAATTTTTGCCATGACTGTGCCTGAATTTGTGTCTGCTACACTTTTAATACTTGTTTTTAGTATATGGCTCGAGTGGCTTCCAGGGATTGTGCTTACATCTGCTGGTGCCCCGGCATCAGAATTTTTTCCAGAAATTCTATTACCAGTTGTCGTCTTGTCGCTGGTAATGTGCGCGCACATTTTAAGAATGGTGAGGTCTTCTGTTATTGAAGTACTGGCGAGTGATTATGTGCAGATGGCGACATTGAAAGGCGTTCCATATTGGCAAATGGTTTTTCGTCATGCATTGCCGAATGCTCTTTTACCCGCCATCAATGTTGTTGCATTAACTATTGCTTGGCTCCTTGGGGGTGTTGTTGTGATTGAAGTGGTCTTTAATTATCCTGGCCTTGGGCGTCTAATGATAGATTCGATCTCTGACCGTAACTTACCAATTGTTCAATCGATCGCTCTGATTGTTGCCAGCGTTTATGTATGTGTAAATCTTGCTGCTGATTTATTAACTATGGTGGCCAATCCAAAGCTACGAACTATTTATTCGAGAAATTGATGGCCACATTAACAATAAATTCTCACAAAACTAATAATCGGGCGATTACGGTTATCCTCGACGTTTTATCCCGACCTTCAGGAGCTGTTGGTTTATTTCTAGTATCGCTGCATTTGATTCTTGCGATTATCAGTCCCTACATCACCCCTTTCGATTATAAGCTCCAGAATTCAAGTCTGATGCTAACTCCTCCAGATGCGCTGCATTTTTTGGGCTCTGATCATCTAGGGCGGGACATTTTTTCCCGCACTTTAATGGGTGGACGAGAAGCTCTTGCAGTAACAGGAATTGCAACGCCGCTTGCCGTCGCATGGGGAGGATTTATTGGAATTCTTTTTGGACTGGTTGGTGGGCGCGTTGATGAGGTTTTGATGCGTGTAGTTGATGCTTTTCTGTCTTTGCCTTGGATTTTAAAGATGCTTGTCCTAATTGTTACGTTTGGAACCGGTATGGAGGTCCTAATACCAACACTGGCCTTCTTTTACGGAATTCCGGTGATTCGCGTCGCCCGAGCAGCAACACATGATGTTATAGCCAGGGATTTCATCTGGGCTGCAAAAGCAAGAGGACATAGTCGTATTAGTATTATTCGTTCCGAGTTGCTGCCGAATGTGCTTGATACGTTGATGGTTGAGGGCGCGATGCGATGGTCATGGATGCTATTAGCATTTTCATCACTATCATTCCTTGGTTTTGGCGTGTCTCCTCCAAATCCTGATTGGGGTTTAATGATTTCTGATGCAAGAGGGTTCATGTCTTTTGCCCCGTGGGGGGTCATTGGTCCAGTAATTGGTCTATCGTCTCTAATTATTGGAATTAATCTGACCGCTGACGCGTTGGCCAAATCGCTTGGCATTGATCGTGCCCAAAAGGCTCCAGTTTAAGATGTCTGAGAAAGCTTTTATAATTATAAAAAACCTTTCTGTTGGATATAATAGCCGCTCTGGCGATGTTATTCCTATTCTCCGTGATGTCAGCCTCAATATCCGAAGGGGCGAAAGCGTTGGTTTAGTTGGTGAGAGTGGCTCTGGAAAGAGCACGCTTGCTTTAGCAGGACTTGGTTATTTTAAGCGTGGCCTTAGAGTTTTAGATGGAAGTGTGCATTTTAATAAAACAGATATGCTCGCTCTTGATAGAGATGATTTACAACGAATTCGTGGAGGTCAAATTGCGCTGATACCCCAGAACTCTGGGCAATCACTTACACCAACCTTGCGGGTTGGCCAGCAGTTGATCGAAGCGTTACGCTTGCATAGTGGTTTAAATTCTAAGAGTTTCAATTCCAGGGTTGTCGAACTGCTGGAGCAGGTTAGATTACCGGACCCAATGGCGATGATAATGCGCTATCCACATGAGTTGTCTGGAGGCCAGCAGCAGCGTGTAGCTATTGCTATGGCTTTGGCGGGTGAGCCTGAAGCTCTTTTGCTGGATGAGCCAACAACTGGCCTTGATGTAACAACGCAAGCGCACATTTTAGAATTGCTCCGTGATTTAGCCCGAGATCGCAATATGGCGATGCTTTATGTTAGTCACGATCTTGGAGCGATTGCCCGTGTATGTGATCGTGTTGTCGTATTGTATGCTGGAGAAATTGTTTTGCATGGTTCAGCTGTTCAAGTGCTTCGTAAGCCTCGCCATCCCTATGCACGGGGTCTTTTGAGTTCCATTCCTCGGTTGAATCAGACCAGTATGCCAATGTCACTAGATGGTCGCCCACCAATGCCTGGTGAGGCTATTAATGGGTGTGCATTTTCTGACCGCTGTGTTCTCAGCGATGAAAAATGTACAACCGCTTCGCCGCCACTCTTAGCACTTGAGTCTGGCGAAGAAGTGCGCTGTTATCACAGCAACTTAATTGATAGAATCCCAATCAATAGTAAAAAGGTGGCCTCATTCCGCAAATCAGGTGAAGTTCAAATTGCTGCGGGACTCCAAAGGCTGGCTATTAGTTATTCTAAGCCTAGTTTTTTAACAACACTTTTTAAAAAGAGCAGCCAACCGCCTAATACCGTTGATAATATCAATATTGATATTAAGAAAGGTGAAACTCTTGGTCTTGTTGGCGAGAGTGGGAGCGGTAAATCTACCATTTTGAAAGCCATAGCAGGGCTGATTTCGCCTAAGGCTGGAAAAATTATTCTCGATGGAACAATTGAACTATCAGCTCGAGTGGAAGATCGGGATGCAATAAATTTGCGGAAAATTCAGCTTATATTTCAGAATCCAGATGACAGCCTCAACCCTCGTCACACTGTTGGTCAAATACTGGCACAACCATTACGTTTATATTTTGGATTGAAGGGTAATATCTTAAGGCAGCGGAGTGCTGAACTATTGGATCGAGTGCGTCTTGGTGCGCATTATTTGGATCGATTGCCAAGTCAACTCTCTGGTGGTGAGAAACAACGGGTAGCTATAGCGCGTGCATTTGCTGCTGAGCCTGAAATAGTGTTGTGTGATGAAGTTACCTCAGCATTAGATGTCTCTGTTCAGGCAGCAGTGCTTAATTTACTTGATGAGCTTAAAACTGAACAGAAAACAACATATATTTTTGTTTCACATGATCTTGCTGTCGTTAAAGCTATTTCTGATCGTGTGGCTGTTTTGTACCAAGGTAGATTGTGTGAAGTCGGCCCCGTGAATTCAGTTTATCAGGCGCCATTTCATCCATATACAGATGCGCTCCTTGGAGCTGTTCTTGAACCAGATCCTGATATAATGCCAGTGCTAAGTGCTGATGATATTGTGGAACTTTCGCCGCCCGCCAAGGGGTGTCCATTTCAAAGACGCTGCCCAAGAAAATTTGGCACGATTTGTGAAAATGAAACTCCTCCTGCACAGCAAATCGGTCTAGGGCACGTCATAAATTGTCACATATCAAACAACGAGCTATAGGTTTCTTTTTATTTTCTATTTATCTTATTGTTAATTTGATTTTGGGATGCTGAGTTTTTGATCGACCCCGTGTTTTTTCAAGGAAATGTTGATGAAGTCATTTTCTACCAACTCTTCAATCAAATCATTAAGAAATGCAATTGCATTTGGGCTATTTTTTTTAACACCAATCGATTGATTGACGGACGTAAACGGTATTTCAATCATATTTAATTCGGCGTTTGATTCTATTTCTTCTAGTAATTTAGGTTTTAGGCTCGCCACTACATCAACGTCACCACGAAGAAACATGTCGTGAGAATCTTGAATTGAATTGGCGCGGACCAGCTCAGCATTTTTAAAGTTTTTTGTTAACCACAAATCATAAGCGCTTCGTTCGGAAACTGCTATTCTAACTCCCGCAGAGTTCACATCTGAGTTACATTTGAAACTGGAGGTTTTTTGCGTCAGAAAATTAGCATCGATCACTACATAAGGGTTACTAAAGTCGATAATTTCAGCACGCTCTGCCTCTGCCGCAATATTGCCAATATCCCATTCATTTTGATCTGCCGCGTCAGCGACTAAGCCAGGGCGCTCATAGGTTATAAGTTGAAAGGGAACACCGATTCTAGCAGCAACCTGTTTTGCTATATCGGGTGATATTCCATCTGGTGTGCCGTCGGGAAGTTTTCCAGAGACCAACAGGAAATTACTAAGATTAATAGCAGCGCGTAAAACTCCATTTGGCGCTAGCTCAGTTTTAATTGCCTTATTCATAAATAGATAATGGAGCCCTATAAGATAAATTTCAATTTAAATTACGCTCGTATTGACGTAATATTGTATCTTAAGGCTCGTGGACTAAATGTTTTTGTTTTTACTCAAGATTTGTTCAACACAAAATATATTTGAGAAAGCTTTTCAATGTTTTATTACCCTCACAAGCATGTTGAAATTCGTGACGCTGTTGCAAAACTATGTACTAATTTTGATGGGAAGTATTGGCAAGCATGTGATGCTGCTAGATCTTATCCAACTGATTTTGTAAAAGCTTTAACGGATGCTGGCTATTTGTCATCACTAATTCCTGAGGAATATGGTGGTTTGAGCCTGCCTATTTCAGCTGGTGCAGCTATTTTAGAAGAGGTGCATCGTTCTGGTGGAAACGCGAGCGCTTGCCATGCGCAAATGTATACTATGGGCACTGTTTTGCGCCATGGCTCAGAATCCCAAAAAAGACAATATCTACCTTCCATTGCAGATGGTAGCTTGCGGTTGCAGGCTTTCGGTGTCACTGAGCCTAGTAGTGGCACTGATACCACTGCGCTTCTGACCACAGCGCGTCGTGATGGAGCCGATTATGTGGTAAATGGTCAGAAAGTATGGACCTCGCGTGCTGAGTATTCAGACCTCCTGTTATTGTTGGCACGCACTACACCGCTGGAGCAATGTGCTAAGAAAACCGATGGGTTATCTGTGTTTTTGGTGGATATGCGTAAAGTCCGTGATAAGTCACTGACCATCACACCAATCCGAACAATGATGAATCACTCATCAACACAGCTTTTTTTTGATGACATGCGTATTCCAGCAAGCAGCCTTGTTGGCGAAGAGGGTAAAGGGTTTCGTTATATTCTTTCAGGTATGAATGCTGAACGAATATTAATCGCCGCTGAATGCATTGGTGATGCAAAATGGTTTATTGAGCGGGCTTCTAGCTATTCAAATGAACGCAAGGTTTTTGACCGTTTTATAGGTCAAAATCAAGGCATTCAGTTTCCAATTGCCCGAGCTTATAGTGAAATGCGTGCTGCCGAACTGATGCTGCATGAGTCGATGCGGCTATACGAGGATGGAGAAAATCCGGGCGAAGAAGCTAATCTAGCTAAACTGCTTTGTGCTGATGCCTCATGGGCGGCGGCGGAAATGTGTGTTCAGACTTATGGTGGATTTGGCTTTGCTGAAGAATATGATGTTGAACGCAAATTCCGTGAAGCTCGGCTTTATCAGGTTGCACCAATTTCAACAAATATGATTCTCAGCTATATTGCCGAGCATGTGCTAAAACTGCCGCGCTCCTATTAGGCTAAGGTTGGATTAATGAGTTAACTTGCTTCCGCTTCTAACCTGGTAGCAATTTTTTCCGCTAGTGTTGCTGACTGGTTTGCAATTGCTACGCTATCCCCAAGGTAGTGCATTGGATCCAGAGCATGTGAAATCTCTTTGGTTGAGAGTTTTGCGGTGATTTCACTATCGATATAAAGGGCGTCTGGTCCGCCAGCCTCAAGAGCGTGATGAACGATATCATGGGCTTGTCCACGGCCAACTAGCGGCGCTAGTTTCATCATTAAATTTTCAGCACAGACGGAGCCGCCAGCAGAAGCGAGATTTTTTGCCATTACATCACGATTTACAGTCAATCGGCTTAAAGCCTCAGCAAAACCACTGCAAGCCTTCCACGCAAGAGGAATTGCTTGATCAAGAACCGCATATAGAATTTGGTTGGATAAAGGGTCTCCTTCATGGCTAGTTCGTCCTGCTTCAAGGGCGGATGAGGCACAACCTCGCAACTGTGCTGCCTGCGCGGCAACGGGGATTACGTACTTTGGGTTCACTTTTTGTGGCATAGTTGATGATCCAATTGCCC
>MDSY01077343.1_pt1 | contig 10033 bp, 13 predicted proteins | sample 811131 | NCBI WGS metagenome assembly MDSY01 (sample SAMN05326643, study PRJNA326480) | marine metagenome | isolation source: seawater | place: Atlantic Ocean: South West | collected 2010
AAGATACGCTTGTTTTTGAATTTGGAAGAGCTTCTGGCTATGATAATACATCTCGCACGAATAATCATCTTGAATTTGGAAGAGCTTCTGGCTATGATAATACATCTCGCACGAATAATCATCTTGAATTTGGAAGAGCTACTGGCTATGATAATACATCTCACGCGGATAATCATCTTGAATTTGGAAGAGCTACTGGCTATGATAATACATCTCACGCGGATAATCATCTTGAATTTGGAAATACACGTGTTTCTTCAACCGGAAGTGCACTTAATTTTGAATCAACGCCGTCAAATAGACGCTCTGATTGTAATTATAAAAATATGCAAATGCGTCCCAAAAGTAATCAAACTAAACGAGTTTCATTCTGGGATGATGAACCGAGTTCATATCAGAAGAGAACCCATGTTGGAAAGGATCTAATTGATTGGTTTGATGATAAACCGAGTTCATATCAGAAGAGAACCCATGTTGGAAAAGAATGTCCTGATCTAATTGATTGGTTTGATGTTATCTCCGATATTAAAGATCCTGATCGAATTAAAGAATTTTATCAAATGTGTAAAGATCAAGATATAGTTTTTGCAATCGAAGATAATGCACCAATTCCTCGTCTTCTATATATTTCTTTCTTTGCAGATGAAATGAAAAGAAAAAATAAAAAAAGTGAAGAAGATATGCGTTTTGCTAAACTATGTATTCCTGATCTGTAAGTTCTTTTATTAAGTGTGCAGCGGTTAATTTAATTTCATTTTGTTCTTTTTTTGATTTTCTTTCCCAATGAACAACCATTCTACTTGTTGCATAATTTTTTTTTAAATAATTTTTATGATTATCGATAAAATTATAATAAATATTATCCCATTTTTTATGCCAATTATCTTTTTTTGTTTTACGATACGGACTCATTTTACTAATATAATTTGATGAAGCAAAATACGGACGTGTCATCATTAACCCCCCATCACTATGTTGACTCATTCCCATAATATTAGGAACCATTACCCAATCATAACTATCAACTGTCCATTCCATGAATATTCTATGAACTTCTTTTGGGTCAACCATTAATAATAATAAAATATTTCCTAAATACATTAATCGTTCAATATGATGTGAATAAGCATATTTATTAATATTAGCAATAATATCATCAAGTACTATAATATTTGTTTCACCTGTCCACCATTTTTCATTTAGTTTATTTTTATGTTTTAAAAAATTAGTATTATATTGTTTTTTTCCTTCTAAAATATAAATTGCATACACATAGTTTCTCCAACCAATTACTTGTCTAATAAATCCTTCATAACTATTAATTGGTATATTTTTTTTATTATTTAAATAATATTTATTTGAAATATTAACTACATCGGTATCTGTGATTAATCCAATATTCATCATTGGAGATATAACACTATGAAACACAAAAGGATGGTTTGTATTTACTGCATCCTGGTATTTTCCGTAATTCCCTAATTTGTTTTTTAAAAAATTTTTTAGCCATTTTAAACTAGATTTTCTATCTATTGGATATATAAAATTATCAAGAGATCCATAATTATTTGGGAAATGTTTGTTAACATATTTTATAGCATTTTTAATAAATTTATTATTTATTTTTTTTGGATTATCCGGAGGTATAATTTTACCAAGATTCTCGCGATTTAATTTGTCGTAACTCCATTTACCCCCTTCTGGTTTATTTTTCTTCATTAATAGACCTAACTTTCTCCTTTGAAATTTGTAAAATTTATCATGATAATATTTTTTTGTTTTTTTATTGTAGAATTCATTTTTATTAGAATGTATTTCATCTCTAGTTAATAGAAAATTAAAATTATCTAAAATAGTAAGGTCTTTAAATTTAGTAAACTGTTTTTCTAATTTATGATCAATTGGATCGATTATAAATACTTTTTTTTTTTTTAATATATTATATATTTTATTAACTTTGAAAAAATTTATGTAATTAACATTAACTTTTTTACTTAATTTAGTAAAATATTTTTTCATAGTTGCACGATGATAAGCAAGTTTAAGTTTATGAAATTTGTAATCAGTAAAATATCTGGGTTCTTCTATTAAATATACTTTATCAATATCATTGTTATCTACAATAGATTCAATCATTTTACAGTCAAATAATTGATTTGGTAAAATAAGTAAGGACATTATATTAAAAAGAGATATTTATCTAAATAACTATTTATATCATATAATCCATTTATTAGATTTTTATAAATATGTAAAAAAATTGAAATAATATTAATTTAAGGATAATTAATGTCTACTAAACTTAATACGACTCAAATTTCTACCAATGGTAGAACTGATATTTCTGAAAAATCCTCAGAAAAAAAACCCTCCGGAAAAAAACAATTCAGGAAACCAATGTTTTCTAAAGAAGAAACCGATGCTTCACTTGTAGAAGCGACTGATTGGATTGCACTTCAATGTGCGAATATGATTAATTCAATTGCATCAAGTCGAGTTGAAAGCCTGCGTCAAAAAACTGGAGGAAAAGTCCCTCAAGAATTTAATTTCAAGTTATTCTCTGTAAAGGAAAGACTCGCTGCTTATACTGGATATATGAGTAAAAAAGATGGTTCTCAATATGATTGGTCTGCAGGACGCTTTGATTCGCCTTATAATACTCGATTGTATAACCCAAAGGAACTTCCTTTTACATCTGCTCGTGGAGAAAAAAAACAAGGATGGAGTTTTGAAACTGTTTTTAACCGTAGGTTTAAACAGAAAAAGAAAGTGAATGATGTAAATGGTAAAGTAACAGTTGTTACAACTTCTAGCCAAAATAGGTTTCGCGAAGCGGGAATTAATCCATACATGGCTCAATCTGTTAAAACACTTTTAAACCCAATCGGTATCAAGGTTACAGATTTATCTGATCCAGAAAAGTCTTCACGAGTAGTTTATGAGGTAACCGCTTTTCCACTTGAAGAAAATTACATTGATTCACATTCTTTTGACGGAACCCCTGTTAAAAATGTTGATTATTCATTAGAATCTTTTCCAGAATTAGTTAAAGATCACAAAGAAAATCTTGATACAACACTCGAACAAGTTGACACAACACTCGAACAAGTTGACACAACACTCGAACAAGTTAATACAACACCTGAACAAGTTGATACAACACCTGAACAAGCTGATTCTTCTAGTAAAATGTCTTGGGCAGATGTCACAAAGACGCCACAAAAAAAACCTTCTGACGAAAGTACCTCAGAATCAGATGTATCTAAAGAAAGTAATGTTGTAAGAAGCTTGAAAAAAGAACTAGATGCTGCAAGTGAGGATGATGTTACAATGATTGATGCTTAATTTTAACTATATATGAAAAAAATCTATATAGTTATATATGAAAAAATTTATTTATTTTATATTAATATTAATATTAATTTTTAAAATTAGGAAAAAAACATATTATGGAATAGATCGTAAGATTGGAAGAGGTGTTTTTTGTCATAATTTCATACTACCTGGAGAAATTATTGAAATAAGTCCAATATTACACATTGAAAAAACATCTGATGTGGAATTAAATAAGTATTTATTTAAGTATCAAACTAATTCTGTAATAGGATTAGGTATAGCAAGTATGTTTAATCATTCAGATAATCCTAATATATTGTGGGATTATAATAAAATAGGTGATATAGTTTTTATTTCAAACAAGTTAATTTTACCAGGACAACAACTTTTTATAAATTATGGTAAAAGATATTGGAAAAATAGAAAAGATAAAATTTAATATGTAATTATATATAATGAAAGTTTGTTTAATAGGTGATACAGGAGTTGGAAAATCATGCATGTCTAATAATATGGTGGGTAATCAGTTTAATCAATTTTCTTTAAATACCTTAATTTTTGGTACAATAATGGAAACTTTTAATTTTCCATCAGAATTAAAATTAATAGGAAAATGAAAAAAGGTATCGTAAATTTTATTAACTGTATATATCACTTTTTATAATAAAGTTATTTTTCTATAACTATATATATATGTCTAACAATAATCTAGAATATGAAATTAGAGTTTATGATATAGATGAAAAAAAAATTAAAAAAATATTAAAAAAAAATGGGGCTAAACTTATTCAGAAAAAAACAATAATGCCTTTAATAACATATAGTCATCCGAAAAATGAGAAAGATTCATATATTAGAATTAGAGATGAGGGTCATGAGATTACAATGACTGCTAAAACTAAATTAAAGGCTAAATATGTTGTGGAAAGAGAAGTTGTTATTAATAGTATTGAAGAAGGGGATGCTATCTTAAAATTACTAGGATGTAAAATTAATTACAAAATTGAAAAAATTAGAGAAGTTTATCAGTTCAAAGGTTGTAAAGAAATTGTATTTGATTCTTATGCAGGAATTCCTACCTATATGGAAATAGATTGTCATAATTTATCATCTTTAAAAAAAATGGCAAAATTATTAGGTTACAGTGTAGATGATCATGATACTAGAAGTTTATCTGATATTTACTTTGAGTTGTATGGAATCCCAAAAGAAGCTAAATGGGGTGATGAAGTTACTATTAAAAATGGTAAAAAAACATTTAGACCATTAATTAAAAAAAATAAAAAGAAGTTTATGGATATTCTTAAAAAACAAATGAAATTAGTAAAAAAATAAATTAAAAATGAATATTAATAAAAGATAAGATTAAAAAAGTAAATCCAATACCTCCATAAATATATATAAAACCAACGTATTTTACAAAATTAATTATAAAAGATGAACGAATAGATTCACAAAGTAAATATAATAATACGTCATCATTAAATTTAAAAAAAAAGAAAACATGTTGTATCATTATGTAATTATATGTATATTCACTTTGATAATTTTTTTATATATGTCCAAACACATATAAAAAAATTGATAACATTATTTATTTATTATTAATAAATGGATTATCAACTTATAACTGGAAAAAAAAGACAGATTAATGATAAAGATCATCAAACACCTCAAAAAAAATTTAGGTCCGACGAAACATTAGGTAGTGGAAACGATGTTAATATAACTTCTCATGATAACCATATTTATTATTATGCATCTGTAACAAAAAAATCAGCTCTCGAATTAAATACAGAAATTAGAAAAATTACAAGAACATTAATGAGATATAGTAGTGATTTTAATTGTAATCCACCACCAATTTACCTTCATATAAATAGTTTTGGTGGAAGTGTATTTGCAGCTTTATCTGTTATTGATACGATTCAATATAATCCAATTCCAATTTATACAATTATCGAAGGAGCAGCTGCTAGTGCAGCTACTATGATTTCAGTTTATGGTAAGAAACGTTATATTACCAAGTCAGGTCATATGCTAATTCATCAATTAAGTAGTGGATTTTGGGGTAAAATGGCTGAGTTTGAAGACGAAATAAAAAATTTAGAAAATTTAATGAAAGTTATTAAAAAAATTTACAAAAAGAAAACACACGTACCTGAAAAAAAACTAGATAAAATTCTTAAACATGATTTATGGTGGAATAGTAAGAAATGTTTAAAATATGGTTTAGTAGATCAAGTTATTAAATCATCACATAATATTTTTGATGAAAATGTCAGATTTAGTCATTAAATATATTAATTTTTTTATACCATAACTGTTTTTAAAAGTGTAGATGTTGCTTGATATGGATTAATATTAGATGCAGGTCTTCTATCTTCAAAGTAACCTTTCTTATTTTTATATGTTTTATTACCAATTCTAACTGAAGCACCACGATTTGCTTTACCATGAGTAAATGTATCATATGAAGAAGTTTCATTATTTCCTGTCAGTCTTTTATCATTATCTTCCCCATAGACTTTCATATCTTCAATGTGATTAACTGCCATATTTTTAATTGCTTCCTCAATATATTCTAATCCTGTTTTATCTTCAGTTCCTTCGCGCATATTTTTTGTACTAAAATTAATATGACAACCACTTCCATTCCAGTCGCCTTTAATTAATTTAGGCTGATAATTTACTAATAAAGTATAATTTTCACAAATTCTTTCCAATAAATATCTTGCTAATAATAATTGATCAGCTGCATCAATTCCTTCTACTGGACCAATCTGAAATTCCCACTGACCTGGTGCAACTTCTGCATTAATTCCACTAATCATTAAACCTGCTTTTATACACGCTTGCAAATGTTGTTGCATAACCTCACGACCATTCGAGTTACCTGATCCTACACCGCAATAAAATGACCCTTGAGGTCTAGACTTTCCTTCATTAGTAAAACCAACTGGATAACCAGATAGTGGATTAAATAAAAAAAATTCTTGTTCTAAACCAAACCATGGTTTTTCTTGTAAATGTTTATCAAATATTTCTTTAGCTGTTGGACGAAAATTATTACTTAACGGTGTTCCATCTGGTCTTTTTGTTTCACATAAAACTATAAAATCAGAACCATTTGTTAAAGGATCATTAATAAATTTTACTGGATGTAACATAACTTCACTGTCATTACCATCTGCTTGTTTTGTTGAACTACCATCATAATCCCATTCGGGAAGTTCTTCTAATGTTAAGACTTTATCTAAAACTTTTGTTTTTCCTCTAAATTTATTATTACCATCTAACCAAATATATTCATAAATATGCATTGTATATATATATATATATATTATATTTTTTTAAATAATAATAAATTAAAAATATTTTTATTTATTATCTAAACCATATGCTTTTCTTTTTGATAATGTTTGGAATGAATATATTAACAGTATTGATGTTTCATTCAAGTCAATACATGAATCAGTTATACTAACTCCATATTCTAATTCTTCTTTATTAGTCAATTTTTGTTTACCACAATTTATATTTGATTCAATCATCACTCCAATAATTGAATCAGATATAACCATATTATTTATTGTCTTTTTTAAAACGCTTGATTGATTGCGATAATCTTTATTAGAGTTACCATGAGAACAATCAACCATTATAGAAGGCACTACATGTGTATTATTCATAATGTTTTTAGTATTATTAATATCTTCAAGACTATAATTAGTACCATTATTACCTCCTCTTAGTATTATATGACAATTCTGATTACCGGTAGTGTTACATATAGCAGGTATACCTTGTTCTGTTATTCCCATAAAACAATGAGGATAACATGCTGATAGTATTGCTTCAGCGGCAACTGAAACAGATCCACTTGTACTATTTTTAAAACCAACTGGCATTGAAAGTCCCGATACCATTTGTCGATGGACTTGACTTTCAGTTGTTCTTGCACCAATTGCACCCCATGATACTAAATCAGAAATATATTGTGGAGTTATTGTGTCTAGAACTTCATAACCACATGGTAATCCAATAGAATTAATTTTTAATAATAATGACCGAGCTAATTCTAACCCCTTATTTACTTTAAAACTGTTATCTAGATCTGGGTCATTTATTAAACCTTTCCATCCTATAGTAGTTCGTGGTTTTTCAAAATATACGCGCATTACAATTAAAATTTTTGATTTAACCTGATCTGCTATTCTTTTTAATTCTTTAGCATATTCAAATGCTTGGTCAACATCGTGTATTGAACACGGACCTACTATAAATAATTTTTTATCAGATCTTTTATGAATTATATCACTTATTTCTTTTCTTGTTTGATTAACTAAATAATTAACTTTTGGAGTAATTGGTAGCATCTTTTTTAATATAACTGGTTCAATTAAAGGTTCAAATGATGATATATTTACGTTTTCCATTATAAAGTATATTAATATTTTCCTATATATTTTCAATTTTTTATATATATTTACAAATACGTATTTTTCTTTATATTTTCTACTTGTTTATAATGATTAATTATAAATTAAAATATTTAAAATATAAAGAAAAATATTTAACTACAAAAAAATCAAAAATAAGCATTGATAATCTAATGAATAATTTAAGTGAAATATATCAATTAGTTGATTCAAATTATGATGAAATTTATGTAACTGGATCAATAGCTATATTAGCATTGGCTTATTTTCTTAATAAGAATTTAATACCAAAAGATTATCCTATACCAAACGATATTGATTTTATTATTTATCAAAATAATAAACTTGATAACACTAACTTAAAAAAAATTAGTGAATATAAAAGAGTTGATGATAATTTAACTAAATTCACCACTTTTAAATCATCTACTTCAGAAAATTATTTTAAAAGTTTTAAAATAAACTCGACAAATAACCCTGTTTATCATCATATTATTAATTATAATGGTAATAATATAAAAATTTATAAAATAAGCAGTTTAAAAAAAGCTTATCAAGATAATTTAAATAATTCTAGTACAAAAGATTATGACAAGAAGAAAATATCATTAATTAATAAAATAGAAAAATATTTTTCAAGTAAAGGATTAAAGTTAGCTACTGAATTTAATCCTCCAATTATAGAAAAAAGAAACAAGAAACAATTTGGTTTTAATAATTCTGAATATATTCGCAAAGTGGATGATTTTACAGTTGATTTAGCTATTAATAATAGTGAAACTAATAGTTCTAGCGAAGAGTTAAAAATACCTAGAATTATTAAAAAATTTACCTAAAAATTTTATTATTTTTAATTGTTTTTTTTATACATGTAATTTCCAACTTGATAAAATACCTCATCAGGTATACCAGTTTTATTCGTAATTTCTTTTATATTTACAACATATGGTTTTTTAAAATAATTATCAATTAATAATTTATTTAAATCTATCTCCTGTTTGACAAATTTAAATATATTATTGTTTAATTCTTTTTTTTCAAAAAAAAGATATTTATGTAAATTAATATAAAATATACTATTATTTGGTAAGGATTTTTTTTGTTTAAATTCTTTAATTATCGAGTTTAACATTATAATAGATAATATTATATATACAAAAAAAATTATCTATTCACTTTGTGAATCTATTTATGCTTTGATAAAAGTAAAAAAACAAATGTCTTTAGTAGCTAGTTTTAAGTTACAACACCCATAACAACAAGACAATAATAATAAGAATTCTATTATACCAATAACAAATGGTAACCAGAAATATTTTAAAAAATTTAAAGCCATATCAGATACTATTAATATACTAAATAACCCGGACATATAGATTAGGAATAATAATATAATGAACCTAAATATATCAAATAAAAATAAGCTAAAACATTTTTTATTTACATTAATACATCTAGACTCATTTTTTAATATTACATCTATATTTCCTAGAGGAACAATTTTTGTTTTTTTTATTGAATTATGCCATTCAATTTGTCTACACACCGGACATTTACTAGCTAATCCTTTTTCTACAATTGAATCAAAACAATCATAACAAATAACAGCGTTTTTACATTTTATACAATTTTTTATTGTATTTTTATATTGAAGACATATACAACAAGTGGTTTCTTTTTTAGATAATATAATCATTAATAATATATTTACAAAGTGAATTAATAACTAATATTTTTCAATTTTTATTTTTATAAAAAAATATTAATATCTAGTTTAGTATAAGAATGATAGTTGTAACTGTATTATACATTGCCTTTATTTTAGTTGTATTCGGTTTTATTGGATATAAATTTTATGAAATAAATGAAAAAAAATTTAGGAAAGCAATGAAATTATAAATAGATTCACAAAGTGAATAGTTATAACATATTAGTAATAAACATAGAGGTAAAAATTAAATGAATATAAAGGTTCTATTATACTACTTCTTATTAAACCTCCTTTCCAATATACCATCTGATTTTATAATATTTCTGATAGTTTATTGAATTTTCTGACTGCATATTAGTTTTTGTTACATCTATTGAATTATTTAAAATAACTGCAGTAATTCCTCCTAAACTTGCCTATAATTATTTTTCCTAATGTACTACCACAATTTTTATAAATTTACGTAGTATTATTATAAAGTGATTCGCGTAACGCGAATGTATAGGGAATGATAGAGTATCTCAATCGCTCTATCAATTTTTTA
>MDSY01000142.1_pt1 | contig 10031 bp, 9 predicted proteins | sample 811131 | NCBI WGS metagenome assembly MDSY01 (sample SAMN05326643, study PRJNA326480) | marine metagenome | isolation source: seawater | place: Atlantic Ocean: South West | collected 2010
ATCCTCGACCAGGGGTTCGTCGAGGTCGCCTGAGACACCCGGATCAGGCCTGAGGCACCCGGCTCAGGGAAGAGGCGTGTTGCGCCCGCCGAGCCGCGAGGTGTCGACCGTGTCGTCGGCGCCACGCGCCGTGCCGACGAGGAACCCCGCACCCCACGCGATGTGCATCGTGGGGATCACCGCGAGGGTCCACAGCTTGTCCCGCCAGCCGTCGCCCCCGCCGCGGCCGGCGGCGACGACGGCGATGAGACCCGCGTACGCGAGCACGGGCAGGTACACGACCGCCGCGACCCAGGCCCAGATGCCGGTGAGGATGCGCGTGAGCTGCAGCACGCCGACGAGGACGGCGCCCGCCAGCGTGGCCACCAGGGCGGGCGGTGCGAAGAAGCGCAGCGAATTGGTCCGCCCGTAACGACGCACGAGCTCACCGCGCCAGCGACCGGTCGCGAAGAACTGACGCACCAGCCGCGGCCAGCTGTCGCGCGGCCAGTACGTCACGGCCAGTTCCGGGTCGAACCAGACGCGGTGGCCGGCGCGTCTGATGCGCAGGTTCAGCTCCCAGTCCTCGCCTCGGCGAATGGACTCGTCGAACAGGCCGACCTCCTCGAGCACGTCGCGACGCATGACACCGAGGTAGGCGGACTCCGCCTCTCCCTCCCGGGCTCCGCCGTGATACGCGCCGCCGCCGAGGCCGATGGGGGAGTTGTACGCACGCGCGACGGCGCGCTGGAACGGCGTGCGCCCGTCCGCGCGCATGACCCCGCCGACATTGGCGGCACCGACCCGCCTGAGGGTGGCGAGCGCGCGCACGGTGTATCCCGGCTCCAGCTCCGAATGCGCGTCGACGCGAACGATGATCGGGTGCGAGCCGGCACGGATCGCGAGATTCAGGCCCACGGGGATGTCGGCATCCGGATTGTGCACGATGCGCACCCGCGGATCCTCCGCCGCGAGCTCCGCCGCGACCTGCTCGGTCCCGTCGGAGGAGGGGGCGAGGGCCAGGATGAGCTCCACGGGACCGGGGACCTCCTGTGCCAGCACCGAAACGACGGCCCGCCGCAGGTAGGCGCGCTCGTTGAGGACCGGCATGACGAAGGTCACGCCGCCGGTGTCGGACACCTGCGGCGCATCCTCGCGCCCGGGCCGGTGGACATGCACCCGACGATCATGTCATGCGCCGCGTGGGTAGGCTGGAGGAGTGAGTGTGGTGACGGACGCGCGCAAGGCGATCGCTCTCCTCCGCAAGGCCGTCGCTCAGCGGCGCGCCGTGCGCGATGTGCGTCGGCGTGTGGCGGCGTCTGCGCCGCATCCTCCTCACCACTACCGCGTGGCCGTCTACTTCGCAGACGGCGACGTGAACATGTATCAGATGCGCCAGTGGTACAAGCCGCTGGCCGACCTGGCCGCGACGTGGCCGGTCGTCGTGCTGAGCCGTGCCGTCACCGGCGCATCGGCACTGCTGGCCGATGGCGCCCTGCCGGTCGCCTTCGTGCCGACGGTGCGTGATCTCGAGGCGTTCATCGCCGACCAGGACATCCGCGTCGTGCTGTACGTGAACCAGAACACCCGCAACTTCCAGATGTTCCGCTACGGGCGCCGCTGGCACGTGTTCATCAATCACGGCGAGTCCGACAAGATGTACATGACGACCAATCAGTTCAAGGCATACGATTACGCGCTGGTCGCGGGGGACGCGGCGCGGGAACGCCTGTCGCGCGTGCTGTGGGACTACGACCTCGATTGGCGCACCATCGAGATCGGCCGCCCGCAGGCCGACCACTACTCCGGAGACACCCCGTACGTCCCGGATGACCGCACGGTCGTGCTGTACGCGCCGACGTGGGAGGGCGACCGCCCTTCGGCGCACTACGGCTCCGTGCTCACGCACGGGGAGGCCCTCGTGACGGCGCTGCTGCGCACCGGCCGTCACCGCGTCATCTACCGTCCGCATCCGCGCTCGGGTGTCGTCGACCCCGACTACGGCGCCGCGAACCGTCGCATCATCGCCGCACTCGCCGAGGCCAATGAGGCCGACCGCGCGGCGGCGCACGTCTTCGACGACGGTCCGGACCTCGGCTGGCAGCTCGCTGCGGCCGACGTCGCCGTCGTCGACATCTCGGCGATGGTCTACGACCGGCTCGCGGCCGACAAGCCGCTGCTGGTGACGCGGCCCGTCGATCCCCAGGCCGCGGTCGACTCCCACGGCTACCTTTCGGCATGCGAGTGGCTCGATGCGCCGCGTGCCTCGCACATCGTCGAGCAGACCGATCGGGTGCTCGCCGACCCGGAGGCCGTCGCCCGGCTCGAGCACTGGGTGCGCCACTACTTCGGCGACACGGCGCCCGGGGCCGCGACGGCGCGGTTCCACGCCGCGATCGCTCAGCTGATGGACCGGTGGAGCCGGTGGGACAGCGAAGCGGCTCCCGAGGAGCCGGACACCGACGAGGCGGACCTCGACGACTGATCGAGATCAGACCGGCTCAGCCGTGTCCTCCTCGCCGGAGTCGAGCTCACGGGATCCCTTGCCGCGGGTGAGGGCTCCACGCACGGCGGAGGCGCCGCGTGCCGTTCCCCCGGTGATCGCGTCGCTCACACGGCGGATGCGGCGGCCCGCCTGATACTCCAGGCGCGTCGCGCCGGGGAGGGGCTCGAGCTGGGGCGGCAGCGTGAACGGCGCATCCGGAAACGCGCGACGCGCGTTCGTGAGCACGCGTCTGCCGAGGATGTTGTTCCCGGCGCCGCCGACGGCTGCGCCGATGCCGAAGGGCAGGGCCTTGCCGATCCAGGAGGCTCCGCCCCGGGCGGCGAACTGGCGCACGAACGTGGACTTCAGGCGATCGACGAGTGGACCGACGGCGGCGCGTGGCAGCGTCTGCGTGATCATCTGCCCCCAGTAGCGATCCCGCGCCGGCCCCTTGCCGGCCGCCTGGTTCGCCAGCTGGGCGACGAGGTCGACGCCCTCCTGGCCCAGCATGAGCGTCAACACGAGAGCTCGCGCCCTATCGGGGTCGGACACCGGGATGCCGTGCACCTCGGCCACCGACTGCGCGAACAGGGCGGTCGCCTCGAGGAAACCGACCGTCTCGACCCCGCTGAGCGCGAGCGTCACCCCGGTCCCGATGCCGGGGATGACGGCCGTTGCTCCGACGGCCGCGCCGCCGGTGGTCACCGCAGCGAGGTAGCGGCGCTCGAGCATCCGGATGATGTGATCGGGGGGCGCATCCGGGTGGCGCAGCCGAATGCTGCGCAGGTGCGCCAGGACCGCCGGACGCTGGATGGCGAGCACCCGGTCCAGCGCGCGGATCGTGTGCGGGTGCTCGTCGGAGCCCACGGGTGGCAGCCCGCCGTCCCAGGGGGCTTCCTCGGACAGTGAGTGGATGCGGTGCACCTTGTCGGACATCACCGCGATCCTAGATCGACGGGCTGAGTCCGAGCCGGAAACGTCCCGGCCGGGCCGAAACCCGGTCGGGACGGGCATCGGCGATCAGACGAAGAGATTCGCCCGCTCGAGGTCCTCGGCGAAGTCGATCTCCACCGCATACAGATCGGAGATGTCCAGCGGCGCCACGCGCACGCCGTCCTCGGCGATCGCGAGTTCGAAGCCGCGCTCGAAGTAGTCCTGATCGTCCACGCGCTGCAGCTGGCGCATGAACGCCTTCTTGTCGTGCGAGGAGATGTAGTTGATCCCGACGGCCTCGCCGATACCTCCGCGCACCGTCTTGGACAGCTCGTCGATGTGGCCGTCGGCGGCGACGGTGTACTTGACCTCTTCGTCGCTCACCTTGGAGGTGTTGACGGTGACGAACGAGCGGTCGGCCTCGATCAGAGCGACCGCGCGGCCGAGCACGCGGGGGTCGAAGACGACGTCGCCGTTCATCCACAGCACACCCGAGCGGCCGGTTTTGCCGAGGCCGCGCAGCAGGCTCTTGGACGTGTTCGTCTGGTCGTAACTGTCGTTGTAGACGTAGTCGGCCTCGGGGAAGGCCTCCACGATGCTCTCGGCGCGGTAGCCGACCACCGTGGTCACGCGCGCGTCGGATCCGAACGCGGCGCGGATGTTGTCGTGCTGCTGCCGCATGATGGAGCGTCCGTCGGACAGCTGCGTCAGCGGCTTGGGCAGGCTGCGGCCGAGCCGCGAGCCCATTCCGGCCGCGAGGATCACGATCTGAGTCGTCACGATTGAGTCTCCTGGAGTGTTGGTTCACCGTCGGTTCACCGACGCGACACCCCGTTGTGCCTTGAGCATGGTAGCGAGATCGCCTGAGAACGCGCAGAATCCCTGGCCACCGTGTCCTATTCGTGAAATACCACATCGATGGCGGCGCGCGACGGTGCGAATCGTCTGAACGTGTCGCTCGCGGGGCCGGTGGCGCGCGGCGGGGTTGATACCTTTGATCGGTGACAGCATCGCTGCCCATGCCGGGGGAATCCAATACGCCGCACAACGGCGTTCGAGGTGCGGGCGCTCGCGACAGTGGTGCACTCATCTCCCTCCCGCCCAAACCTCCGCTTCCGCCGGTGGGTCCCCGGACCGATCCGGGTCCGCCGCCGCCGTTGCCGCCGGACCTTCGGGATGTGTCCACTCCCGCCCCGGAGACGGACGCTCTGATCATCCCGCCGCGCCCGCCGATGCCGACGGCGCCGATGGACGACACGGTCGAGGCCGGGAAGGATCTTGCCGTCCCCGAGGCCGATCCGGTCGTCGACGAGGACGACATCGACGACCTCCTCGACGAGGACGACATCGACGAGGACGGGACCGAGCTCCTTGATGATCCCGTGGCCGGGGAGCACACTCTGGTGGATGACGAGCCGGCACCGCTCGACGACATCGAAGACGGGTCGGACGACGAGGAATCGGTCGCAGACGAGTCGGACGACGACACTGATGTCGAGGGCTCGGCGAGCGCCGAAGACCTGCTCGTCGACGACGAAGACGACGTCGCGACCGACGACGCCGATCCGGACGTCGTGGATTCGGATCCGGCCGCGGCGGATCTCATCGATCCGGACCCTGTCGAGGCTGACGCACCGGCCACCGGCATCGCCGCTGTCACCGACATCGTGTCCTCGGTCATGGCGGAGGACGAGCCCGCCTCGGACGCGGCGCTCGCTCTGCGGGGAGTCACCAAGGTGTTCGGTCAGACGCGTGCCGTCGACGGGATCGATCTGACCGTCCCCGCGGGAACGTTCTACGGCCTCGTCGGGCCCAACGGCGCCGGCAAGACGACCACGTTGTCGATGATCGCGGGCCTCCTGCGGCCCGACCGCGGCGAGATCAGCGTGAACGGCGTCGACGCCGTCACCGATGCCGTGCGAGCCAAGAGCATGATGGGCGTCCTCCCCGATCGACTCCGCACCTTCGACCGTCTCACCGGTCGTCAGCTGCTGTACTACTACGGCGTGCTGCGCGGGCTGTCGCCGTCGGTCGTCGAGTCGCGCACCGCCGATCTCGCGCGCGCGTTCGACCTCACCGACGCACTCGGCCGCGTCGTGTCCGACTATTCCGTGGGCATGTCGAAGAAGGTCATGCTCGCCGGCGCGCTCATCCACTCGCCGCGCGTGCTGGTGCTGGACGAGCCCTTCGAGTCGGTCGATCCCGTCTCGAGCTCGGTCATCCTCGACATCCTCGGCACCTACGTCGATCACGGCGGCACCGTCATCCTCTCCAGCCACGGCATGGACCTCGTGGAGCGCGTCTGCAGCCGGGTCGCGGTGATCGTGGCCGGACAGGTGCTCGCCGAAGGGACCATCGACGAGGTGCGCGGCGAATTGACGCTCGAGCAGCGCTTCGTCGAACTCGCCGGCGGGCTCAGCGACGTGGAAGGCCTCGAGTGGCTGCACACCTTCTCCGACTGAGGCTCGCGATGATGCTCGGCGCTCTGCGCGGCGAGCCCCGCCACATCGTCCGCATGACGGCCGGCCTGCTCGTGCTCACGGCGGCCGTGGTCGCCGCGTGCTGGGCCCTGACGACGATCGAGGATGCGACCCCCGAGGCGTTCGCAGCCGTGGCCGTCATGGGTGGCGCGGCGATCACGCTCGGCTTCGCCCTGGCTCCGGTCGTGACCGGTTCGCCGGACCCGCTCGACCCGCGCCGGTTCGGGGTGCTGGGACTGTCGCCTCGCCGTCTTGCCGGTGTGCTCGCGGTGCTGGGGGCGGTGTCCGTCCCCGTGTTCGCGGTGCTGGCGCTGGCGACGACGACGGCGACGGTGTGGGAATCTCTCGGCGCACCCGTCTGGGCCGGCATCCTCTCGGTCGTGCTGATCATCGCCACGTGCGTGATGCTCGCCCGCGTGGCGATGGCGCTGACGTCGATGTTCCTCCGCGAGCGGCGGTCGCGCGAGCTGTCGAGCGTGCTCGTCGTCGGGATCCTCGTCGTGGTCGTCCCGGTCGTCGTCTTCCTCGCCTCACTGGAATGGCAGGGAAGCGTGCCGGTGCAGCTCACCGAAGCGGTGCGTGTGCTGGCTCTCACCCCGGTCGGCGCCGCGTGGGCGCTTCCGGGGGCCGTGGTCGCCGGCGAGAGCGTCGCACTCACGGTGGTCGTGGCGGTCGCGACGCCCGTCCTGCTCGGTGCGGCATGGCTGGGTCTGGTCACCCGCATCCTCACCACGACCGAGCGGCCGGTCTCGGTCAAGGAGCGCGGGGGTCTGGGTTGGTTCACCGTCGCCCCGGGCACCCCCACCGGCGCCGTCGCCGCCCGGAGCCTGGTCTACTGGCTGCGGGACCCGCGCCATATCGTCAACGTGATCGTCATCCCGGTCGCGGCCGCGATCCTCATCGTTCCGCTGCTCCTCGCGGGCGTGCCGGCTCATCTCGTCGCGCTCGTGCCGGTGCCGATCGTCGCGCTGTTCCTCGGCTGGCTCCCTCACAACGACCTCGCCTACGACTCGACCGCCGTGTGGATGCACATCGCCAGCGGCATTCACGGTGCCGCCGATCGCATCGGCCGGCTCGTGCCGGTGGTGCTCCTGGGGGTGCCGCTGCTGGCGATCGGTATCCCGGTCGCAGTGTCGCTGCACGGGCGCTGGGCGATCCTGCCGGCGATGGTGGGCGTGTGCGCGTCGCTGTTCCTCTGCGGGCTCGGTCTGTCGAGCATCGCCTCGGTGCTCGGCCCCTACCCCGTCTCCCGACCCGGCGACAGCCCGTTCCAGCAGCCGCAGCGCACCGGGCCGAGCGGCGTGCTGTCGCAGTCCCTCGTGATGCTCGGGTCGATCGGGCTCAGCGCGCCCGTGCTGTGGTGGTCGTGGCTGGCTCTCGGCGGTGACCTCGCCTCGGCCGAGCTGGCCCTGTGGTGGGGCGTCGGAATCGGCGTGGGCGTGCTGGTGATCGGCGTGGCCGTCGGCGGCGGGGTCTTCCGCCGCCGCGGCAGCCGGATCATGGAGTTCGCCGAGGCGAGCTGAGTCGGTTCCGACCCGGCCGCAGCGGGCGGCGCGGCGGTACACTGGCTCACCATGAGCACCCCTCTCGACAGTCCCGACCAGGGCGGTCTGGCGACACTCGACCGCGAGCTCGAAGAGCTCATCCGCGAGGAGAGCGTCGAGCCGGGCGATCATGAGCGGTTCTCGCACTACGTCAAGAAGGACAAGATCCTCGAATCGGCGCTCACCGGCAAGCCGGTGCGTGCCCTGTGCGGCAAGAAGTGGACACCGGGCCGCGACCCGGAGAAGTTCCCGGTCTGCCCGCAGTGCAAGGAGATCTACGAGGGCCTCAACGGCTGACGCCTCGCGGCCGGGCCGGCGCGCTCGGTCAGTCCGCGTCGACGTAGACCGTGGGAATCGCCGGATCGGACCGGCTGAGGGCCAGTGCGGCCTGCGGCAATTCCGCACGCGCGCGCAGGTGATGCTCCCGTGCCGCGGACACGCCTTCAGCGCCGAGCGCCGCGTGATCCGGCTGGCCGTGGTCGATGAGCGTCGCCTGGAGCGTGCGTGATCCCGGGTGCTCGGCACCCGTGTCGAGCTCGTCGAACCCGTCGCTCACGGCGATGAGCTCGGCGCTGGCGACTTCGTGCTCGAGGGTGCGGAAGGCCGCCTTGCGGCCGCCTTGCGACCCTTTCGCGGATGAGGTCTTCGCCACCGGGACCCACCCGCCCGCAGCGTCCTGCCGCGCCACGAGCTTGTAGACCATTCCCGCCGTCGGAGTACCGGAGCCGGTGACCACCGACGTGCCCACGCCGTAGGCGTCGACGGGACTGGCCGCGAGCGCCGCGATGGCGAACTCGTCGAGGTCGCTGGTGACGGTGATGCGCGTGTTCGTCGCGCCCAGCTCATCGAGGTGACGACGCACCTGCGCAGCCATGTCGGGAAGGTCGCCGGAATCGATGCGGACCCCGCCGAGCCCGGTGCCGGCCACGCGGACGGCCGTCTCGACCCCTGTCCGGATGTCGTACGTGTCGATGAGCAGGGTCGTGCCGGTGCCGAGTGCGGCGATCTGCGCGCGGAAGGCGTCCTCCTCGCTGTCGTGCAGGAGCGTCCACGAGTGTGCCGCGGTGCCCATCGTCGGGACACCCCACCCGCGCCCGGCCTGCAGATTGCTCGTGGCCCCGAACCCGGCGATGTGCGCGGCACGTGCGGCCGCCACCGCCGACTGCTCCCCGGCGCGGCGCGATCCCATCTCAGCGAGGGGTCGCGACCCGGCGGCGATGCTCATGCGCGCGGCGGCCGTGGCCACTGCCGAGTCGTGGTTGAGCACGGAGAGGGCGAGGGTCTCGAGGATGACCGCCTCGGCGAACGAGCCCTCGACGGTGAGCACGGGCGAGCCCGGGAAGTACAGCTCGCCCTCTCGGTATCCGGTCACGGTGCCGGAGAACGTGTAGTCCTCGAGCCACCGGACGGTCGAGGCATCCACGATGTGCTCATCGCGCAGGTACCGCAGCTCGTCGTCGCCGAAGCGGAAGTCTCGGATGAGGTCGAGCAGGCGGCCGGTGCCGGCGACGACCCCGAACCGGCGCCCCGCGGACAGTCGCCGGCTGAACACCTCGAACACGCAGCGGCGGTGGGCGGTGCCGTCGCGGAGGGCGGCATCGAGCATCGTCAGCTCGTAGCGGTCGGTGAGCAGGGCGGTGCTGTCGCGGGCGCGCATGATCGCCAGCCTAGCCACGCCGCGGCGGGCCGGCCGTCGGCGGGTAGGCTGGTCGATCGTGGACGACGCGCCGATCGGGATCTTCGACTCCGGAGTGGGCGGACTGACCGTCGCCCGGGCGGTCTCGGCGCTGCTGCCGCGGGAGTCGATCCTCTACATCGGCGACACCGCGCGCTCGCCGTACGGCCCGAAGCCCATCGCCGACGTGCGCCGCTACGCCCTGGAGATCCTCGACACCCTCGTCGAGCAGGGGGTGAAGATGCTCGTCATCGCGTGCAACACCGCGTCGGCGGCGATGCTCCGCGATGCGCGCGAGCGCTACGACGTTCCCGTGGTGGAGGTGATCGGTCCCGCGGTGCGCACGGCGATGTCGACCTCGCGAAACGGCCGCATCGGCGTGATCGGAACCGCCGGCACGATCGCCTCCGGCGCCTATCAGGACATGCTCGAGGTCAATGAGCGGCTCACGGTGTTCGCGCAGGCGTGTCCGCGCTTCGTGGAGTTCGTCGAGCGGGGGGTGACGGACACCCCGGAGGTGCTCGCTGTCGCCGAGCAGTACCTTTCGCCACTGCGTCACGCGGGCGTGGACACCCTCGTGCTGGGCTGCACGCACTATCCGTTCCTCGAGGGCGCCATCAGCTACGTGATGGGGCCCGACGTCTCGCTGGTCTCGAGCGACACCGAGACCGCCAAGGACGTCTATCGCCAACTCGTCGGCCGCGATCTGCTGGCCGGCCCCGACGCGGTCGCCCGTCACCTGTACGAGGCGACCGGATCATCCGCCGACGACTTCGTCGATCTCGCGCACCGTCTCATGGGTCGCGAGGTGCGAGACGTGCGTCTCGTGCAGACCGGCGCCATCGATCTGCCCCGCTGAAGACCAACCGCATCCGAGGAGGAACATGACCGACATGACCCGTGCCGACGGCCGCACCGTCGACCAGCTGCGCCCG